>Ga0268298_10002888_pt1 | contig 18216 bp, 13 predicted proteins | sample WWTPWeurt_MetaG_FD_194462 | JGI IMG/M metagenome (GOLD analysis project Ga0268298, IMG submission 194462) | Activated sludge microbial communities from WWTP in Nijmegen, Gelderland, Netherland - WWTP Weurt | ecosystem: Engineered > WWTP > Aerobic digester > Activated sludge | place...
TTGAAAAGGTCCCATCCCATGAACATCGAGGCGTTCCTTTCGGGCGGTTTCGCTGCACCGCACAATCGAGGATTGCGGGCACCGTAGTCGCGTCCGGCCGCGGTCGTCAAGCGTTCTGGTGACCGAGATAGCGTCCAAGTTGTTGCGCTGCGACATCGGGTCGACTGGCCCCGTCCGGAATCAGGTGGGACACGGGCGAGCCCAAATCTACTGGGGAGAACGGTCCCCGTGGACGGGTCAAATCGCGGGTGCTACGGTGCCCGAGATTCGCAGGATGTTGCGACCCCGCAATTCCTCGAAGCGCTCCGGGGGTCTCATGCGGCAACGCGGCAAAGAAGTCCTGATCAAGAAATACTCCAACCGTCGGCTCTACGACACGGCCGAGAGTCGGTACATCACGCTGGAGGAGCTGGGCGATACGATCAGGCGCGGCACCGACGTGCGGGTCGTGGACGCCAAGTCCAACGAGGACCTGACCCAAGGGACCTTGACCCAGCTGATCCTGGAGAGCCGCCGCGCCGCCCGCCTACTGCCGATCCCGCTGCTCACGCAGTTGATCCGCATGAACGACGACGCGCTGGCCGAGTTCTTCGGCCGCTACATGACCTGGGCGCTCGACTTCTATCAGCACGCCAAGGCCGGGGCCTCGGCGATCGCGCCCTTCAACCCCTTCGCCACCCTGCCCTTCGCCGCGACCTCCGCCCTCGCGCGCTTCATGACCAACGGGATGCCGTGGCAAGGTGAAGGCCCACCGCAGGGCTGGAGCCAGGGGCCACCGCCGCCGCCCCCGCCGATCGTGGTGGCCGAGGAGGCTCCGCCGGCGAGCCCCGCCTCCGAGGAGGACGACGGTGCCTTGGCGGACGCGAAGGAGGACGAGGTCGCGGTAGAGGCGGTCCATGAGAGCCCCCGGGCCGGGAAGAACGGGCGGGCCAACCCCGAGCTGGCCTCCCTCAAGCGGGAGATCGAAGAGCTGAAGAAGGCGATCTTGAAGCGGCTCTGAGCTCCACTATACTCCCTCGACCGATGGAGCCCTCAACCGTCCCTCTGCGGCGCACCGGTGCTTCGATCCACGGCCTGCGGGTGGAGGTGCTCGAGGGACCCGATCGCGGGAGGTCGGCGGAGGCCGCTGGCCCCTCGCTGAGCATCGGAACCGCCCAGGACAATGATCTCGTCCTCCAAGACCCCTCCGTCTCGCGCTACCACCTCGAGCTGCGGCGCGAAGCCAAGGCCATCATCCTCGAGGATCTGCGCTCGACCAACGGCACCTTGATCGCCGCCAGCAGCGCCGAGGTCCGCGTCGAGCGCGCCTACCTGGAACCGGGGGTGATCCTCCAGCTAGGGCGCTCCAAGGTCCGCGTCGACGACGGCGCGATGATCGAGGTCGAGGCGCTCGAGGAAGATCGGCTGGGGCGGGTCCTCGGGCGGTCCCCGGCGATGCGGCGGCTCATGGCCAAGATCGACAGCGCCGCCAGCTCCGACGCCTCGGTCCTGCTCCTCGGGGAGACCGGCGTGGGCAAGGAGGTCCTGGCGCGGGCCATCCACGAGTCCAGCGCTCGCGCCAAAGGGCCCTTTGAGACGGTGGACTGCGGCGTGCTCTTGCCGACCTTGGTCCAAAGCGAGCTCTTCGGTCACGAGAAGGGCGCCTTCACTGGAGCGGACGCCCAATATTTGGGGGCGTTTCAGCGCGCCAACGGCGGCACAATCTTCCTCGACGAGATCGGAGAGCTCCCCAAGGACACCCAGACCAACTTACTCGGTGCCCTGGAGCGCCGCTTGATCCGGCCAGTGGGGGGCAGCCGCCAAATCCCCATCGACGTGCGGGTCCTGGCCGCGACCCACCGAGATCTGCGCGCCGAAGTGAATACCGGAGCGTTTCGCCAAGACCTCTACTATCGGCTGGCGGTACTCACCCTGAAGATTCCTCCGCTCCGCCAACGGACAGAGGATATTCCGATGTTGGTCGAGCACTTCGCCCGGGAGGTTGGTCAGGAGGAGCTAGCCGCGAAGATCCTGGGACCCGAGATCCTGGCCAAGTGGAAGGCCCATGATTGGCCAGGCAACGTCCGAGAGCTGCGCAATGTCGTGGAAGCGACCCTGGCGCTGGGAGAGCCTCCGCCGCTCGAGCGCGCCACGACGGCGAACCGAACGGGGGGCTTTGATCCTCAGCTGATGGGCAACGCCAACTATCACGAGCTTCGCAACGAGCTGCTCTCGGACTTTGAGCGCAAGTACCTCACCGAGCTCTTGCGCCGGGCCAGCGGGAACGTCTCAGCGGCCGCGCGCCTCTCCGGCTTGAGCCGTACTCACCTGATCGCGATGTTGAAGCGGCATAACATCGACGGGCGTGTCCTCTTCGAGTGACCACCGCCTCGCGTTATCGCCTCGTCGGCCAGATCGCCACCGGCGGATCCGCCGAGATCCTAGAGGCGGTCCTAGAGGTCCCCGAGGGCTTCAGCCGCCGGGTGGCGGTGAAACGGCTGCTGCCGGCGGTCGCGTCCGACCCGAGCTACGTCAACGCCTTCCTCGACGAGGCCCGCATCACCAGCCTGCTACAGCACCCGCATGTGGCGGCGGTGATCGACTTCGGCCAGCTCGAGGGCGCGCCGGCCCAAGTCCTCGAGCTCATCGAGGGCCTGAATGCGGCCCAACTCATCCGCGACCTCGGGCCGATCTCCGCCTGGGCCGCGCTGGAGATCGGCGTGGCGCTGACCACCGCCTTGGCCTACGCGCACGAGGCCTTGGACCTCGAGGGTCGCGCCTTGGGCGTCGTGCACCGAGATATCTCGCCCGACAACGTGATGCTGGGTTGGAACGGCGACATCAAGCTCATCGACTTCGGTATCGCCCTGGCCCACCGGCGAAAGGGCGCGACCGCGGTCGGCGTAGTCAAAGGCAAGCTCGACTACATGGCGCCGGAACAATACGAGGCCAGCGACGTCGATGCCCGCGCCGACCTCTTCAGCGCCGGCTGCCTGCTGCACTTCCTCCTCAGCGGGCGGTCCGCGGTCGTGGGACGCACCGTCGGGCAGGAGGGTAAGATTGAGGTCGATTCCAAGATCCCTGGGGCCATCGCCGATTGTATCCGCCAAGCCACCCACTGGGATCGGAACCGGCGCTACGCTAACGCTCAGGCGATGCTGGAGGAGATCGATCGTCTCCTCACGGTGGAGCGGCAGGCGCGCCAAGGAGAGCGCCTGGCCAACGTCGTCCAGGCGCTCAGGCGCGCCCAAATCCAGCCGCTGGAGTTCCCGCCGACGGCGACCTTGGTGTCCTTCCGCGAGGAAGCGCAGATTCAGACGAGGACGGATCGCACGCTCACCAACTCCAGCCTTACGCCGACCAATTTGATTGGGGCACCGGAGGATGGGCCGACCTACTCACCCACCGCCCCCCTCGCCAGCGGACGCGGCGCCCGCTCCCCGCTGAATTGGCGGGAGTGGGTCGCGGTGCTGGGCCTGATGATCGGAGTCTCGACCCTCACCTATGCGCTCTGGATGCGCGATCGTTGGACTCCCCGCCTGATCCCCACCACGCGCGCGGAGGGGCCGCCCCGCGCTGTCCCCGGCGCAGCGCCTCCGGAAGAGCCTTTGCTACCCTCGAGCCCGCCGACCTCGCCGACCTCGCCGACCTCGCCGACCTCGCCGACCTCGCCGACCTCGCCGACCCCGGAACCGACGCCCTCTTCAGCGGCGCGCCGCGTTCCGCGCGCGAAGATCCCCGGCAAGACGGGCGGCGCGGTGGAGTGGCCCCAGCTCGTCCGAGAGGCGCTGGCCCAGCAAGGTATCTCGCTCGCGGACGTCTCGGAGAGCGGGGCCAACCGCGAAGTATCCGACTATCTCCGCGCGGTCGAGCGGGGGGAGGAGGCCGCGATCCGGGCCGCGGGGCCGCCGCTGATCGAGCGCATCGCTCAGGCCGGCGGAGACCTCCAGCTCCTCCGAGCCCGACTGAAGCGCCTCGGCCCTGCGCTCGAGTCACGCATGGGTGCGCTGCCGCCGGAGGAGCGATCGAAGCTGGAGCGGACGTACCTCGATCTCAAGATGGAGCTCATACCCCGCCTGAGTCCCGAAAAGACCCGCGAGCTCATGCAGCGGACCGCCGCGCTCGAGCGGGCGCTCAATCTCCCCAAGTAAGTACGCCGAGGCCGCTCAGTCCGAGCGCGCCCGCGGCGACGAAGAGAATATTCGCAGCCCAGGCCTCCGCCCGCTTAGTATCTCGGGCGGCGTCGGTAGCTGACCCCAGCGCATGGCGACCCGCGACCTCATCCTGGACCTGCTGACTCATCACCCCGAGCGAGATCGCCGCGCCCAGCGCCACCGCGCCGCCGGCGACGAGGGCCCACGGCCAGATCCGGCGGGGCGCCTCCGGAGCAGTCCCGGTAAGGTCCGGCCGACGCACCAACGTACCCGCGCCGTAGAGCCGCACCGAGAGGGCCCCCAAGGCCTCGGGCCAGCCCTCGCCATCGTTGGAGATATCGGCGTAGCTCGGCTCGGCCGGGCCCTGTTGAACGACGACGCGGATCAGGGTTGGGCCGGTGAGCACGCGCAAGAAGAGGGTCGTGCTCGCTCCGGAGCGAGCCGCGATGGTCGCTGCGCAGGCCGGCGTGGGCTCACAGGGAGGCCAGCTCGGATCATCGAGCACGGCTGCGCGACCGGAGCGAGCCTCGATCGCCCCCACCAAGGCTCGGGCCACGCCGAGCTGGGTCTCGAGCGGGAGATCCTCGTTCTCCTCCAGGTGCACGGCGATGGTCGACCCCAGCACCAGCGCGATGACCGGCAACAGCATCGTTTCAGGCCCTCTCCGAGCTACTCATCACAGCGCGAGATCCGTTTGGTGGGGGTGAGCCGTAGCAGGACGTAGACCTCTCGCCCACCGGTGGCGGTGGTGCTCTTCAGCCCGAACAGCACCACGCGGCCGTCTCCTAGGGGGAGGATCGCCAATACGTTGGTGAGGGTGGTCTGCAGGGGGCGACCGCAATGGCCGAGCTCTTCGTCATACTGATAGTACCTCGAAAATGTGGCGGGCTGGCCGTTGGGCGAGTGCCCGCCCAACGCGAAGGAGACCTGGTGAGCGCTCGAACCCACCGCCTCCAAGCGGCCGAGGCCTAGGTTCGGGTCAGCGAAGTCTAGATGAGTATAAGTCGCCGAGGAGCCCCGTACCCACAGCGAGCCTTTGCGCGTGATCGCAGCAGGAGCGCCGAAGGCCTCGAGCCAAGCCGCACCGACGAGGTCATCGGCGGCCGGCAAGAGCTTGATGCGCTCATCTTGCCGCTGGCCGCGGGTCCACACCGTCAGGGTGTCACGGGTCGCCCCAGAAAACAGGGCCGAATCGGGGGCCAACCAGACCACGCCCGGCGCCAGAGGATCGACCGGACCCGTGGAGCCGCTGACGTCGACCGGCGACCAGCGCTGGCCGTCGAAGTGATCCGCGCGGCCCCGCCCCGTGATCAGGAAGATATCTCGCGCGGCGTCTCCCTGGCGTGGCCCCGACGCGCGCCCGTCGCGCAGCACCGTCCGTGCGCGGGTGGAGGTGGTGGCGGCGGCGGAGTATTCCACGCTCAGATCTGGAGCCAGGCGATAGAAGTCACCGTTCGATGACAGGAAGTAGGCCGCCCCGACTCCATCGGTGAAGGTGGCGCCCGAGGCGATCTGCGGCAGGCCCGCTCGGGGCCGAGTGATGGTCGCGCTGACCACCATGAGCTCGGGGTCGACCAAGAGGAACTGGGTGCGGGCGTTCACCACGATCCGCGGCGGGCTCGAACCGACCAGGGCTGCGCTCAGCGGCGCGGTTCCCAAGCTGAGCTCGACCATCGCATCCTCAGTACAAGCGTCGATGGGAGTTCCTTCGAGGCGGAGCGAGGCCAAGGCAGCGGGGATCCGAGCGGCATCTTCCCATCCTGCTGCGCTCATCCCCTCACCGACGCCGGTCCGCACGCGACGCGGCCGGCGGAGCGCGACACCTTCGAGCTGCTGCGAGATGCGGCCCTGAGCCGCGAGGCCCAGATCCGCGAGCCGGCATTGATAGCTCAGCGCCACGACCTGCGCCCCCGGGCGGACGGGGAGGCTCAGATAGTGCTCGGCGCCGGGGGGCTCGAGGGCGAAGACCTCCGTGACCTGATCCTGCTCCAGATACACCGCCACGACGCTCTGGGCGCCCTCGATCGTGAGGTCCACCGAGATGAGCTCTGGCGAGCAGCCGCTGAGCAAGAGCAGAGCGCAGCCCGCGCTCCACCGGGCGAGGCTTGAATCAAGCGCGCGCACGCCCCCGGAACATAGCCCCTAGAGCGCCGAACCGCTAATCGGACCGTAGCGAGGGCGAAGAGGAGGCCTCAGAGCATCCGTGGCGCGAACTGAGCGTAGGAAGAGGGCACGCCCGAGGTCCGAGGCGTGGCGAAGTCCGGACCCTGATTCCACGGGCAGAGGACGATCTTCCCTTGCAGGCCACCGCCCTCGATGCGCCGGTGAGCGTCGGCGATCCCCTCGAGGCCGATACGCTCCTGGACCAGGGGATGAATTCGGCCTTGGCGGAGGAGCTCAAAGAGCCGGGCCAGGTCATTGCGAAACCACTCCGGATGGCGCTGCCGCAGACTGGTGATCGAATAAAACCGCGCGGACTTACCGTTGGGCCAGGCGTTCCAGAGTTTGATCCGCAGGAGCCACCAGCCCATCTCGAGCAACGAGGCCTGCCGGGCCGTCCGTCCGGCGAAGCCAAAGGCGACCAACTTACCTCCGGCTTTGACCAGCGACCAAGCGTCCGTGAAGCCGTGCTCCCCGATCCCATCGAGGACCAGGTCAAAGCCCTCCGGCGCAGCGACGCGCCAGCTCGAGGGCTGTGGCCCCAGCGGAGTGGCGCCGAGTGAGCGGATGAGTTGCGCTTGGTCCGGCCGAGCGATCGAACCCCACATCTTGAGGCCGGCGAGCTGCCCCAGCGCGAGCAGCGCTTGGCCCACCGCGCCTGCCGCGCCCAGCACGAGCACGTGTTGGCCGGGGACGACGCGGCCCTCTCGGTGCAGTAGCTGCTGGGCCGTCACCCAGCTCAGCACCAAGGAGACGGCTTCGGCCGCATCCACCCCAGCCGGAACGCGCACCACCCGATCCGCGCGGAGCGTTCGATACCTGGCGTACGACCCGGTGGTCGTGAGGTCGGCCACGCGATCGCCGATCTTGAGGCCATTCACCAAGGGACCGAGCGCGTCGATCTCACCAACGACGTCGTAGCCCAGCACCAGCGGAGGCCGCTGACGGAGCGGGTAGCGTCCCTTGCGGAGGAGCGTATCGGTGAACTGAACGCTGGCCGCCCGAACCCGTACCCGTACTTCCTGGTCGCCCGGGATAGGCAGGGGCAATGCGGTAAGCGCGAAGCCCTCAGGCCCTCCGAAGCTCTTCAGCACCGCGGCGCGCTGATGGAGCTGCGCCTCGGCGAACGCGGGCGGGCTCACGGAGGCGTGCCCTGGGGTCGGCTCTTGAGTGGTGCTCATCGCGGAGGGAGCAGCAACTCCTAAGCCACGCAGAGGAGGCCCGAGATCGCGCCCGCCACCGCTCACTTTCGCGGGCCGCCTCCATCAGTTTGATGTGGCGCGAGCCCCTAATCGACGCCCTTGATGTTGGCCACCGGATAGAGCCGACGCTCCACCCGCGCGATCCCCTCCTGCTCGAGCACCGCTAGAACCTCATCGAGCTTCTTGTAGACGTGACCGCACTCATCGAGCGGCGTGTGCTCGGTGTTGCCCACGATGCCGGTGATCGGGACCCCGCCGAGCGTGCGCTCGATGCTGCGCATCTCCTTGTCGATCTCCTTTTGGAGCGGACCGAGCTCGCGCTTGGCCTCTCCGCGGCCGAGGAGGCGACCGGAGCCATGATTCACTGAGCACGCTGAGCGCGCCGAGCCAGCGAGGGGGAAGAGGATCGCCGCGCCGTCGATCATCGAGCCCGGGATCAAGCAGGGGTGCCCGGTCTCCTCCCAGGGCGTGCCGACCAGATCGGGGTGCCCCGGATAGAAGGCCCGCGTGGCGCCCTTGCGATGCACGAAGCCGCGGCGATGGCTGCCGTCGGGGAGGACCAACGTCTCCTGCTGCACCAAATTATGACTAATTTCATAGTACGGCTCGAGACTGGCCCCATAAACCTCCTGAGTCGCCTCCTCGATCCCGTGGACGATGCTCCAGCGGTTGGCGATGGCATAGTTGGCCGCCGCGTTGTGGTGGGCCCAATACTGACGCCCCAGAGGCTCGTCGATGCGCAGCCAGGACTCCTCCCGACGGTTGTTCGGGAGACCTCGGAGCTTGGCTCCTTCGTGGAAGAAGTGGTTGGCGGTGTTCCAGCCATAGCCGCGAGAGCCGCAGTGGATCATTACCCACACCGAGCCGTCGGCCTGGTCGACCTGCATCTCCACGAAGTGATTCCCGCCGCCGACCGAGCCCAGCTGCGGCTTGGCCTTGTCATAGGCCCGATCGATCGCGGTGACGTCGATGTCCTCGGGGATCTCGATGAACTGCCGCTCGCACAGCTCGCTCGATACCCCGAGGGCCTTGGCCCCGCGCCGCAGGACCTCGTCGATCTTCTTGCCGCTCACCTTCTTCATCAGCGCGGGCCGGTCGGAGCCGACCCCAGTCGCGACGCGCTTTTCGACCTCGCGGATCCAGCTCAGGCGTCGGCGCCAGTCCGCGACATCGCTGGCGCTGAGCCCGGGTACCCGCAGATACACGACGCCGCAAGAGATGTCGTACCCCGAGCCGGCTTGGGCGATGACGTCCTCGGTGACGAGGACCCCGCCCACCGGGATGAGATAGCCGAGGTGCGTATCCGGCATCAGATACATGCCGATCGCCCCGGGCATCGCGGCTGAATCGGCGGCCTGACGCCACAGCGCCTCGTCGGTGTGCTCAAAGAGCGCCTCGGACAGGAAGGCATGGACCTCGGTCCGCATCGCGCCGACGCGAGGGAGTACGTAGTGATTGTCGCCCTCGCGGGTGACGGCGTCGCGGAAGCCCATGAGCTCCTATAGCACTCTTGACGATAGTAGGCTCGCCGCGCCGGCGAGGAGGAGGAGCGAGCCCAAGGAGATGAGGCGCAGGCGGCGACGCCGGGCGAGGCGACGCTCGAGCTCCCGGCCGAGATCACCGGCCTGGTGCGCTTCCCGAGCCGCGCCGGGCGCTAAGTTGATACCGCTGAGGTTCTCGCTCTGACAGTAGGCGCAGATCGAGACGAGCTGAGCGGTCGCGGCCTGGGGCAGGACCGCGCCACAACTATGGCAGGAGGGCGGATCGCCCGGGTTCTCTGGAGGGATCGCGGCGAAGCGGCTCGATACCACGCGGATCGCCTCGCGGCCCACCACCTGGGCGCGCACCAGCCAGGAGAGCCCATAGGTGAAGGCGAAGGCCGCGAGGAACAAGGCCACCCCGTCGGTCCCGCTGAGGAGGTGCCGCGTCTGGTGGAGCTCGTCGTAGAGCACCGCGGCCGCGGGCCACCCGAGGAGGAGCGGCGGGATGGAACAAAGGAGGAGGACATTGGTGACGTAGGCGCCCGGCTGCCGCAGGAGGGCCTCGATCAGGCGCTCCGAGCGTCTCCGCGCGCCCTCGAGCTGTCCGAGCGCCGATAGTTGGGCGCGCGCCGCGGGCGGGAGGCGGACCGGGGCACCGCAGCGATGACAAGGCACCTCCTCGGCGTCGAGGAGGGGAACGGGGGCGCCGCAGCCGGGACAATGCACGGCCCCGGCGGGCCCCGGGCGGCGGGTCTGTTCACCCTGGGCCTGCAGCGCCAGGCCGCGCAGCGTCTCAGCCAAGGTCTCGAGGGAGCGGAGCTCATCCGGATCGAGCGCGGCCGCGGCGACCTCGCCTTCGATCAGGAGGCGTCCCAGCTCCGAGGCCTCAGATCCACGCAAAACTGCGGTGCGCTCCGGCTGAAGCGATCGCCAGGGTCGCCAAAGGTGATGCATCGGTCCGCCCCGGATGAGGAGCCCCTCCGGGGCCAGCACGAGATCGCTGGCCCGCCGCTTCCAGCCGTCCACCAAGGTGCCCACGACGGCGAAGAACCACAGCGCGGCCAGGATACCCAGGGGGAGACTCATCCAGCCCGGGAGATACTCCGCCACGAAGAGCGGGGCGAAGGTGAGGATCTGAAACCCCCCGATGGTCACCGCGAAGCTCCGGACTACCGAGCTTCCGGTGGCCAGCGGCATCGCCGGGAGCGAGCGGTCGAGCTTCGGTGGAGGCGCGCGGCGAGGACGACGACTCCGCCAGGCGCCCCGAAAGCCAAAGTACGTGAACGGAAAACCCAGCAGCAGAAAGAGCGGAAAGAACCAAGCACCGGTGAAGGCGTCGTCGGGCCCGCTGCCGGTCCATAGTACGCTCAGCTTCGGCGTGGGCCACTGCTCCCAACTTAGCCCTGGCCAGTCCAGGCCCACCACCCTCCCCGGGCTCATCGTCCCGAGGACGCCGGTCATCTGAAGCTCTGCGCTCCAGGCCTCGCAGCGCGCGGGCTCGAGAGGGACCTGGCTCGTCGAGACCATGACCTTGGGCCCACCGGTGGCATCGGTGAGAAAGAGATAGTAGTCGCTGCCGCTGTTGCCCTGCCGCGGGGGATAGCGGCAGTCGATGCGCGCGTCGGTCAACTTCACCCAGCTGCCGCGCGGGGGATCCTCGATCCGGACCGCCTCCGCCACGCTCAGCGCGGTCGGGGTCGCCGGGAAGGCCGCGAGGTCCAGCAGGGCATCGATGAAGAGGCCCCCGAACATCAGCGTGATCCCCAGCCCGGTCAGGCCGAGGAGCAGGCTCCCGATCGAGCCCTCCGAGGCGGCATAGTCTCCCAAAGCTCAGGCACCATAGCCTAAACCTAGCGCGAGGTCCGTCGGTCCGCCGGGTGGGGGCTTTGCCCGAGACCTCCTGCGCCGTACTCTCCCCTCCTGATGAGCGTGTCCCTCGAGACCCGACCGGAGCGCGTGACGGTCGTGGATGATCCCATCGCGGTCGCGGCCGCTGATCGCTATCACCCCGGTCGGCTGCTGGGCAGCGGGGGCATGGCGGACGTGCGGGCGCTCCAAGACGCGCGGCTCGGGCGGGAGGTGGCGATCAAGACCGTGCGCACCGAGGGTGAGATCGGGCGTAAGCGGTTTCTCCGCGAGGTTCAGGTCCAAGGCCAGCTCGAGCATCCCTCGATCGTCCCGGTCTACGATCTCGGCACTGGGGAGGACGGACGCCCCTATTTCACCATGAAGCGGGTTCGGGGCCTCACCCTCGGCCAGGTGCTGCGCGAGCTCAACGGCCCAGGCGCCCGCGATATGGCGCGCTTTACGCACCGCCGGCTGCTCTCGGACTTCCTCACGGTCTGCCAAGCGATCGAGTTCGCCCATACGCGGGGGGTCGTGCACCGCGATCTCAAGCCCGCCAACGTGATGTTGGGGGAGTTCGGTGAGGTCTACGTGCTCGACTGGGGGATCGCCAAGCTGATCGCTCACGAGGAGACCGAGGAAGAGCTCAGCATGAAGGCGCTGACCGATGCGCCGAGCATCCCGCCACCGCCGGGGATCGCCACCCGCCAAGGGGTCATGATCGGCACGCCGGGATATATGGCGCCCGAGCAGATCGAGGACGCGCGCTCGGCCGATCAGCGGACCGACATCTATGCCTTGGGGGCGATCCTATTTGGAATCTTGACCCTCGAGGCCCTGCATCCCGGGCCCACCGATGAGGAGGCGCTGCGCTCGACGCTGGAGGGTCCGCCCAAGCTCGCGGAGCGGCTCCGCGCCCGTCAGGTGCCGCCCGAGCTCCAGGCGATCTGCGTCCGGGCCACCGCGACCCGTCCGGATGATCGCTACGCGAGCGCGCACGAGCTCATCGCCGACATCGAACGCTACTTAGACGGCGATCGCGATCTGGCCCAGCGTCGCAACTTAGCCGCCGCGCACCTGGCCAAGGCCGAGGCGCTGACGGCCTCGCGCGATCACGCCGGCCACGGCGAGGCCATTCGGGAGGCGGGGCGCGCGCTGGTGCTCTTGCCGGACGACACCAAAGCTCAAGACATGGTGGCGCGCCTCCTGCTCGAGCCGCCGAGCTCGGTGCCCGCGGCGGTGATCGAGGAGGAGCGCGCCCTGGAGGCCAAGGACGAGGCCCGGCACTCGCGCTACGGGGCTTTTGGCCACCTGATGTGGTTGGTGCTCACCGTCTTGGGCGTGATCTGGGGCGGCGAGCGCGTACAATTCCTGGTGCTGCACGTGGTGAGCTTGGGCGTCATCGTGGTCTGGATGGGGCTCCGCTCGACGCGCCAGAGCTCGAGCCCCTTGGCGCTGCTGGCCATCATCGCGCTCAGCATGACCACCATCGTCAGCGCCTGCCGCCTCTTTGGCCCCTTTGTGGTGATCCCTTCGATGGCCTCCACCGGGACCTTCATGTTCCTGCACCACCCGGCGGCCCAGCGCGCCGGGCCGAAGTGGGTCATCCTGCTCGGCTGCGCGGCGGTACTGGTTCCGGTGCTGCTGGAGCTGAGCGGTGCGCTGCCCCCAACTTACTTTTTCGAGGATGGGGTCCGAATTATGCTGCCGAACCTAGCGGGGGTGGGTAAGACGGCCTCCCTCCTATTCATCACCGTGATGAGTATGTTCATGGTGATCGCCCCCGGGGTCACCATCGCCAACTCTGGCCGGGCCATCGAGGCGGCGCGCCGGAAGATCTTGCTCAACGCTTGGCAGCTTGGGCGACTGGTGTCGAAGGACGGCGGATCGAGCTGAGCGCGCGCGGCGCCTCCTCCAGCAGGTGACGGCGATAACCTTGGCTCGCCCGCGCCTCCTCCGCCGTGGCCGGGCGACTGCCGCGAGGAAGGAGCCCGGCGCCGCTCACTGCCTCGATCAACACCGGCCGCGACACCGAGAAGGCCCGCCCATCCTTCACCGCGACCCGGAGCACCGACCATCCCACGAAGGGCTCGTCGTAGTGGGCGGCGACGCGCTGCCAGCGCAGCCCCTGCGCCGTCACCGCCTCTCCCTCGGGGAGCAGCGGGATCGCGCGGGTCTCCCCCTGGAGCGAGAGGCCGAGGAGGCTGGCCGCAGCGGAGGGCAGCTCGGGCGATCGGCCCACCCACAGCTCGACCCGCGCCGGTCCTTGGATCGACTGGGCGAGCCCCAGGATCTCCACCGGGACGGGCGTGAGCTTGTAGGGATCGAAGCGGAGGATCGGGTGCCCGGACGGGGCGTCGGCGTCCACTCGGCGCCGAAGATAGCCGACGTCCGTCTCGATCTCGGCCCACCACACGAAGGGGATCAGGTCGAAGTCGGGATCGAAGAAGGCGTTGTCGACCGGGAGCCCTCCGCCGGCCGGCCGCTCGATCAGCTTGCGGGCTGGCGACGGAGTGGGGGTGGGTTCGCCTGAGCTGCAGGCGGCGATGAGTATGAGTAGCGCAGTGAGCGACCGCATACTATCGACCCTCCCGGAGCCAACGCTCGGCGACGGCCAAGGGAGTATCGACGCCCAGGAGTATGTCGGACTGAAGCTGCAGCACGACCTCCTGAGGAGCGACCCCGGTGCCAGTGATGAAGCCGGTCCACGCTTCCCCGGGGCGGCGGAGAAAGGCCGCGTCGGAGACCTGGAGGCTCCCTCGCGCGCGCTCTCCCGGCAGCGAGGGGAGCGGGAAGATCACCCCGTAGGCGCCCACGGTCGGCACCGCACCGAAGATCCGGGTCCGGGAGGGGTCCCGGTGTTCGAAGACCCGCGCCACATAGTCATTGCCCGAGACGTCATAGCCATTGAGCACCGCGATGCGCGCGTCCTTGGCGTGACCTCGGGTGGCCTGGGTCATGGATGAGGAGCCGATATCCCAACTATCGAAGAGCTCGCAGGCCGGGACCTCCTTGACCTTGCACTCCGGGAACGCGGCCTGGGCCGCCTCGATGGAGACTCCGATCTGTGGCACGTCGACGATGTCGTAGAGCTCCTCGGGAGCCAAGACCGCGGCCGCGATGAGATCGATCGCCTCCTTGGCGCCCCCGAAGCCGGTGCGCTGATCCAAGAGGACGCGGCTCGAGGTGCCGCTGAAGGCCAGCGAGACGCTGCTGTTCCAGTGCTCGTCGTCCGGGGTGCCGTTGATGGCGAGGTAGCGGATCCCGCCGCGTTCCTCGGTCTCGGCATAGGTATAGTCAGCCCGGTTTCCGCCGCTCACTGGCGAGAGGAAGCGATGATCACAGCCAGACGTGTCGGTGAAGCTCCACGGGAGGACGCCGCCGTTCCAGACCCCGGCCTCGGCCAGCCCGAGATCGACCTTGAGCCTCTCCACTCGCTCGGGCGGACAGGAGACCTCGCCGGGCAGCGGGCGGCAGCGCGACAGCTCGAGCACCGCACCGCTCCCGATCGCGGCCTCCAGGAGGGCCTGCGTCGTCGCATAGTCCCGTCCGGCCTCGTCGCCTTGGTAGGCCAGGCGACTTTGGGCCCGCGCCCGCCACTCGGGCACCGAGAGGCCGTCGATGGCGGTCAGCGCATCTCCTGGAGCCAGGCCGCGGGTCCAGGGTACGCCGGGGCTGATCGAGGTGATGAGCGGCGCCAGCGGCGCGCCCGGGAGCAGATCGGCGCGCCCGAGCTCGACGCAGACCGTCGAAGGGAAGAGGAAGCCAGGGCCGACCCCGGGCGCTTGGGCGTGACCATCTCCGAGCGCGTTGACCGCCTCCTCGAGGCCCGCGCGGAAGACCTTGGCCGCGGTGGCGCTCTCTAGGGCCTGCAGCTTCTCCTCAAAGGCCGCCAACTTGCTGAGCGGGCCGCGGCCACCTTCGAAGTGTCGAAATTGGGCCCGCGTGCGAGCGAGATAGTATTGGCGCTGGGAGGCGCGGAAAGGGAGCGGTCCCACCAGCGGCGCCGCGTCCACGCAGCGACCGAGCAGGCAGAGGCCGTCCTGGCCGCAGCGCTGGTCCTCGTTCAAGACGCTGCACGCGACCGCGGGGACGGCGGCCGGGCCGAGATCTTGAATGCTGAAGGCGTCGAAGAGGACCGTGGGCGCGCTGTCCGAGTCGAAGAGCGCCTCGGGGACGTCGAGGAAGACCCAGCCAGGGTTCAGGGTGCCGCCCATCGCAAAGTCGACCGGGCCGCTGCTCCACTCCTCCCAGCCGTCATCGGTGGCCCGGCCGGTCGGCTGAAACAGGAGGCGTCCGGTGAGCGCCCCCTCTCCCCCGCGCGGGCCGATCGCCCAGTACAGCTCGGCGTAGAGCTGAGCTCCTTCGGGGCGCTGCCAAAAGCGCATCTCCACCCGCCGCCCAAAGAAGCGATCGGCGTTCACGATCGGGAGCCAACCGAAGGCCATCGTGCCGCCGAGCCGCACGTAGCCGCTGCCCTCGATCGCCTTGGCCTCGTTGTGCTCAAAGCGCGCGCGCGCGTCGCTCTCCAGGATCGGCCCGGAGACGCTGAGGAGCTCCAGCGTCGGGAAGTAATCATCGAAGCGGTACAGATAGTCCCCGCTCTGAGCGACCAGCTTCCCGCTGCTCGCGTCGAAGTCTGCTGCCGCCGCCTCCCAGGCCAACCCGCTGATCATCATCAAGCCCACCACATACCGTCCAACCATGGGCCCAATTTACCCTGATCTGTGGGCTGCTGGGCTACGGCCATCGCGAGAAAGGCGCGCCACCTACGCTGGCCCAGGCCGTGCTTTAGGGCGGTGCATGAGCCGAATACCGCCTGCTTCCGCCACTGCTATCCCGGTCGCGCTCGGCGTCGTCCAGCGCGAGAGCCCCGCCGAGGCCGTGCGGCGCAAGGTCGTGGGGCCGCCGGCACCGCTGAGGACTTTCCTCGAGGCGGTGCATGTGCTGGCCAGCCCGGTCGATCGCGCCACGCAGCTCATCGACGCGCTCTCCACCCGCATCGACGGCTGGGAGCTGGAGGGTCGTCCGGACACGCTCGACACCGGTGGCGAGACCCCACGGACGCTCCTCGACCTGCGCCGGGCGGCGGTCGCGCTGGGGAGCCACATGGAGAAACGCTCCACCAAGGCCGCGGTCCTCGCCGACACGCCGGAGCGCCGGGCCGAGCTGGCCGCGAAGTTCGGGGAGCTACGCCAGGGCCTCGCGCGCCTGACGGGTCTACGGGTGGTGGGCGGCGAGGCCAACGACCTCCTGGAGGCGGTCCAGAAGCTCGACCAATACTTCAGCGTGATGGGGGAACCGGTGATCTATCTCGACCACACTCCCGCGGGGCAGGTCAGCATGATCTTCGGGCTGCGGGCGGACGTTCACCGGCTGCGGTTCTTTGGGTGAGACGGGACAAGGTTCTCGGACAGCCAAGTGGCGAGGTCGTCCACTACGTACTTCGGCACATGGTTCGGAGCGCTGTACTCCTGTGGGGTCGAGGGGCCTTGGCCGGGCATGAAGTGGTGGTTGAGGTCGGGGTAGAGCTTGAACGTGGCCTTGGCCTTTCCCGCGAGCGCCTTCTTCCATCCCTCCAGATCTTCGGCGGTGACCTGATAGTCACGCCCTCCCTGCAGGACCAGCACGGGTATCGATAGTTGGCCGATCACCTTGGCGCCGTGGTGCTCCCTGAGATCGATCCAGTATCTGCCCGCAATCCCATCGACGACCTCCTCGGGCTTGAGGTCTGGGGCATCGAGCCTCGCGGCGATAGTATCGGCGCCGCGGATCGCTTCATTCGCCTCCTGCTCCGATAGAGCCCAGGGACCGACCAAGTATCTCGTCTGCTCGCGCTTGATCTGTCCTGGGCTGCGCGTCGGCCCCGCGAGGAGGATGATGGCCCTGACCCGCGCGTCGCCAGCGGCGATCGTCGGCGAGAGCAGGGCGCCCAGACTATGCCCAGCGACAGCGATCCGCTGGGGGTCGATGTCGAGCGTCTTCTCCAACAGCGAGACCGCTGTACGCACGTCCTCATTCGACTCCTGCTCGACGGTCGCGACGTCGTCCGGGGAGAGTTGCCCGCGGTACTGCTCTGTCCGTTTGACGAAACGGAGGACGGCCACGCCCTGGCTGGCCAAGCCCCAGGCGAGGTCCTTGAAGAGCTTGTTGGGCCCGATGCTCTCGTCTCGGTCGTTAGGCCCCGAGCCATGAACCAGCACGATCGCCGGGAAGGGCCCCTTGCCTTTGGGGATGCTCAGGGTAGCGGGCAGCGGCAAGCGCGCCGAGCCGACGGTCAGCGCACGCTCGTCGAAGCCTGTCGTTTGGGCATACTCGGGTGGGTTCCAGGCGGGCTTGAAGAACAGACCCGCGACCTGCAGCTTCCCGTCGAGGGTCACCCGCACGACAGCGTTCTTCTTCTCGAAACCGTATTCGAGATCGACGATCGCGCCTTGCGCTATCGACTCAACCTTGACGCCAAGCGTGGTCCGAGGGTCCCCCGTCTCCGCGCGAACCTCCTCGAAGACCTTCGCGAGCTGCTCGGCCGGCAGCGCCTTGAGCATCCCCTGGTTGAGGCGCGCGGCAGCGGACGGCCAATCGCGGGCGACGAGCAGATCCAGAAACTCCTGAGCCGATCGAACGTAGGTCTCGCGTGCATGCGGAGAGGCGGGGCGAAGTCCGCTAACTCGACGCTCGGCGTTCACGACCACCGCGAGGGTAAGCGAATCCCGCTCGAACGCGAAGCTGACCAAGACGGCCTTGGCCCCCGCTGGGCGTTCCTCTTCACGCACGATGGACAGCTGACGGAAGGCGCCGAGGTCTCCACTCAGATCGCTCCACTGCTCGGACAGAGCGCTGGGGGATAGGGCGACCGCGAGGCGCTGATCGAAGTGCGTCGCCGCTCGCGCGAAGTCGTGGGCCGCAAGCTCGCTGGCGAAGGACCGGGCGATGCGAGCGGGTTCATCATCCTCCGCCTCAAGGCTCCCGGCAGGGGGCGTCACGGGCGCGGGTGGAACGACCGCCGTCGCGCAGCTGGTCGACACGAGGAGCAGGAGGAGAGTCCGCGGCGCTGGCATCGTTTGGCTCCTACAACTGAGGGCCGACGGTGCCAACACTCGTGACGGCCAGGCGCCGCGTCCGCGCTGGTGTTTGTTGCCAACACTCGTGGCGTCCAGGCGCCCGGTCCGCCGGGGGCGTCTGTGCACGCTGTAACATGGGTTGCACCGACCGAATGTCCTGACCTTCTGATGCGGTGGGCTTGGGCCTTCTCCGTGCAAATCGCCGGTGCATGAACGTCATCGACCTGATCCGGACGAGCTTTGAGAACGCCTCCAAGAACCCGACGCCCAAGACCGTCGATGTCGCCAAGGTCACAGCGGACGAGCTGGCCGCGCTCCCCGCCGACATGAAGAC
>Ga0268298_10002889_pt1 | contig 18213 bp, 14 predicted proteins | sample WWTPWeurt_MetaG_FD_194462 | JGI IMG/M metagenome (GOLD analysis project Ga0268298, IMG submission 194462) | Activated sludge microbial communities from WWTP in Nijmegen, Gelderland, Netherland - WWTP Weurt | ecosystem: Engineered > WWTP > Aerobic digester > Activated sludge | place...
CGGACAGCCGTCCGGAGACCATCACGTCCCCCGCCCCTTCCTTGAGCATCCGGTCCGCCTCCTCGTTCTCGTCGGCGGTCATGACGATCTTGGCCTTGGGGCTGAGGTCCTTCAAGTGCGAGAGCAGTCGCCGGTTGGTGATGCCCTTGAGAAAAGTGTCGGAGATGGAACAAATCACGAGGCTGGCCTGTTCGATCCCGATGTGACGGAGGGTTTCCGGGTTCGCGAGGTCGCCGTAGAGCCAATGGAAGCCCCGGGCCCGAAGGCGGTCCTTTTGTGTGGCGTCGTAATCCACCACCAGGATTCTCTTTTTAAGGCTCGGGGCCGATTTTTCCACGGCGCTCAAAAATCCCTGGCCGATCCGGTAACAGCCCAGGAGCACGATGTCCCGGTGTTCCTTCAACAATTGCGCTTCCGACGGGTGGTGCGTGGAGCGCTCCCGAATTCCCACGACCCCCAGGACGGCCAGAAGGCCCCGGACCAATTTGTCGTTGAACTGAATGGCGTAGGTCGAGACCACCGACGCCAGGAGGAGCGCCGTCAGCACCAGGGCCGACAACTCCGACGACACGTGGCCGTAGCCCGTGCCCAGGGCCAGGATGACCAGGGAGAACTCGCTGATCTGGGAGAGGTTGATCCCGACGAGGAGCCCGTTCCGCAACCCCTGCTTCATGATCGCCGCCGTGGGCGCCACGGTCAGGAGGCGGCTGGCGAAGACGAACAGGATCATGAGCCCCGAGAGCCCCAGGGTGTGGGCCGTCGGGGGCGCCACCTTGAGGCCCAGGGAAACGAAGAAGAGGGTCACGAAAAAGTCCCGCACGCCGGAAAGTTTGGAAATCACGTCGGCGCCGTAGGGGAAGGCCGCGATGCTCAAGCCCGCGATCAGGGCGCCCATTTCCTTGGAGAGCCCCAGGTGTTCCGCCGCGGCCCCCAGGCCGAAGCACCAGGCGATGGAGGTGAGAAGCACCAACTCCGGCAGCCGCGCGGCGGCGGAGAAAAGCGGACTTAAGAGGAAGCGGCTCACCAGGAAGGACACGCCCACCAGCGCCAGGCCCAGGCTCAAGGACGAGGCGATTTGCACCAGCTGCGGGTGGGACAGGTTGGGCTGAAGGGCCAGGAACAAAATGGCCGCCAGGTCCTGGAGCACCAGCACGCCCACCGTGAGACGGCCGGAGGTCGTGTGCAGTTCGAATTTGTCGTGGAGAAGTTTGACGACGATCAGGGTGGAGCTGAGCGCCGCGGCCACGGCCAGATACAAAACCTCGAAGGACCCCACGCCGAAGACCGACCGCAGGGAGCCGAAGAACAACCCGCCCAGGGCCACGCCCCCGGCCATTTGAAGTCCGCCCACGGCCAGGGCGGCCTTGCCCATTTTGGCCAATTCCCGAAGGTTGATTTCCAGGCCGATGATGAAGAGGAGGAAGATGAGCCCGATTTCGGAGATGAGCTCGATGCTCCGTTCGTCGGTGACGAGGCCGAAGCCCAGGTGGGAGCCCAACAGCACCCCGCCCAGCACGTAGCCCAGAATGAGCGGTTGGCGGAGAAGCCGCGCCACGTGGGAGGCCGCGGCGGCGAAAACGATGCCGAGGGCGATGTCGGTGAGGAGGGAAAATTCCGCCGGGGTCGGGGAAGGCGTCACTCGGTGATGTTTTCGTCCTTCAGATCTTCCTGGGCCTCGTGGTCCACGGGGCAGAACTCCTTGGGAGCGGCGCCGTCGCGGAAGGCTTCCAGCACCACGTGGGGGCAGGTGGGGAGCGCCAGGTAGCCCGTGTCCCGGTCGATTTTGGCGAAAGACACGCCGGGGGGAACGGGGAAGTCCCGGGTCGGCAGGAACTTCACGGCCTGGGCCATGTAGTCCGTCCACCAGGGCACCGTGGTTCCGGCGCTGGTCAGTTTCTTGCCCAGGGGCACAAAATCGTCGTAGCCCAGCCACACGCCGGTCACCAGGTCGGGACCGAAGCCCATGAACCAAAAGTCGCGCATGTCCTGGGTGGTTCCGGTTTTGCCGGCCACGGGGCGGCCCACGTTGCGGGCGTAGGCGCCGGTGCCTTCCTGCACCACGGCCTGCATGAGCCGCGTGGTCAAAAAGGCGCTCTGGGGGGAGATGGCCGGCTCGCCCTGGGGCACGTGTTCCTCCAGAACTTTTCCGTTGCGGTCCACCACTTTGAGCACCGCGAAGGGTTGCATGTGCACGCCCGCGTTGGCCAGGGTGCCGATGGCGCTCGTCATTTCAAGGACGGTGACCACCGACGAGCCCAGCCCCAGGGACAGCACCGGGTCCAGGGGGCTTTGAATGCCGGCCCGGTGGGCCAGGTCCACCACGGCCTTGGGGCCCACCCGGTCGATCAACCGCACGGACACGAGGTTTCGGGACAGGGCCAGGCCCCGCCGCAGGGTGACGGGCCCCAAAAATTTGTCGTCCCAGTTGCGCGGCGCCCAAATGGGGTTGGGCGCGTCGGGCGGCAGGTCCGGCGTGTAGTAGCCCGTGACCATCTGCATGAGCGTGGCGTAGTCCGTGGCTTCGGCCACCAGGCGCGGGTGGCGCTCCACGTCGGTGTAGGCGATGGGCAGGTCGTCGACCACGGTGGCCGCCGTGAGTCCGGACTCCAGGGCCGCGAGCCATACGAAGGGTTTGAAGGTCGAGCCCGGCTGGCGTTTGGCCTGGGTGGCCCGGTTGAACTGGCTTTCCTGGAAGTCCCGCCCGCCCACCAGGGCCCGAATGCCGCCCGTGTGGGGGTCCACGGAAACCAGGGCGCCCTGGACGGGCACGGGCTCCACGTGTTCCTCGGGCTCCTCGTTCTTTTCCGGGTCGGCCTTCCACTTTTTCCACTTCTCCAAAAATTCCGGGGCCAGTTTTTTGTCTTTGACCAGCTGGGTCAGCCGTTGCTCGGCGTAGCGGTCGTCGAAGGAGGTGAGGTTTTTCTGGGTCGCTTCCTCGGCGGCGCGCTGCATGCGCGCGTCCAGGGTGGTGTAAATGGAGTAGCCGCCCTTGTAGAGCGCTTCCGACCCGTAGGTGGGTTCCAGCTGAAGCCGGACCATCTCCACGAAATATTGGGCGTTGATTTTGTCCGGGGCCTTCTTGGTGAAAATGTGGCCCGCCCCGCCCGCCCGAAGTTCTTCCTGCTCGGTGATGTAGCCTTCCTCCCGCATGCGGCGGAGCACGAGGTTCCGTCGGCGAATGGCCCGGTCCCGGTGGCGGTAAGGGGAATATTTGTCCGGCCCCTTGGGGAGACCCGCCAGGAGCGCGCATTCCGGCAGGTTCAGCTGGTCCGCCGTTTTGCCGAAAAAGGTTTTAGCGGCCGACTCCAGCCCGTAGGCCCCGTTGCCGAAATAGATTTGGTTGATGTAGAGCTGGAGGATCTCGTCTTTGCTCAGGCTGGCCTCCATTTGGAGGGTGAGCAGGAGCTCTTTGATTTTCCGGGTCATGGTGCGTTCCCGGGTCAAAAAGATGTTTTTGGCCAACTGCTGGGTGACGGTCGAGGCCCCCTGGACCAGCCGCCCCGATCGCAGGTTGGCCAGAAAGGCCCGGATGACGCCTTTGGCGTCCACGCCCCAGTGGGTGTAAAAGTTGTTGTCCTCGATGGCCAGCACCGCGTGCTGGAAGTCCACGGGGATCTGGGGGAGCGGCAGGACGCTCCGCTTTTCGACGAAAAGCTCGGTGATCAGCTCTCCCCGGACGTCGTAGAGCTTCGTCACCAGGGAGGGGGTGTAGTTTTCCAGGCTTTGAATGGAGGGCAGGTCCACCAGGAAATGCCGGAGCACCAGGGAAATGACCACCAACAGGCCCGCGAAGCCGAAAAGGGCGATGGCCACGGGGCGGGAGACGGTGCGGTGGAAGGGGGACATGACGCACCATCCTATGTTTTTCGGGAGCCCCCCTCAAGGCCCCCACCCGACGGAAAACCCTAGCCCGTTTCTTGCGGCCTCCGGGAGAGAATGGTAATATGACCCGTCTCAAACAAGTTCTTTAAATCCCCCGACCCCCGGTCGGGCACCCACAAATTTATTCCCCGGTAGCTCAATGGTGGAGCATTCGACTGTTAATCGAAGGGTTCCTGGTTCGAGTCCAGGCCGGGGAGTTTTTTTTGCGCCCAAAGGGTGCAAAAAAAACTCCCTGAGGGTGGCTAGAACCCTTGGCAAAGCCAAGGTTCGCGGTGGAAGCGTCTTCCGTCAGGAAGACGCTTAAAGAAAAATCCTCCCCACTTAGGGCCGCAATGTGGCCCGTTGTCCAGGCCGGGGAGTTTTTTTGCGCCCAAAGGGTGCAAAAAAAACTCCCTGAGGGTGGCTAGAACCCTTGGCAAAGCCAAGGTTCGCGGTGGCCGCGTCTTCCGCCCGGAAGACGCTTAAAGTAAAAATCCTCCCCACTTAGGGCCGTATTGTGGCCCGTGTCTGACCGAGGCGAGGGAGCCGAGGAAATGGTTGGAGGGCGCTAGCCCGGAAACCGCAGGCCGGGGAGTTTTTGAAGACGAAAGGCCCTACAGCGTGAAGCTGTAGGGCCTTTTTCTTTGTTTACGCTAAGGCAATGTGGCCGGACCGGACTGGAAATTGATTATTTTAAACCCTGCCGGGGAGGCTATTTATACCTCGCCGCGTAGGCATCCAATAGGGTTCGGATCATCTTTTGGTAATGGGTATGGCGTTTTCGCGCGGCATTTTTAAAGAAGTCGACGCTGGATCGGCTCAAAGACATCGTGACTTTGACGTTGTCTTCCTTAAATGCGAGTTCTTCCGGAGGGGGGAGAAAGTCGCGAATGACCCGCGCTTCCATGGGTTTATAGGTGTATTTGATTTTCGGTTTCATAAATCTTTTTCCCCTTTCGCCAATAGCCCGCGCCAAAAATGCGGACCCTGTCTTTCCGGTAGGTAAACCGCACGGTCAAAATACCTTCGCCCACCCGGCCATAACAATAGAACCGTTTCTCTGTCCCGCTGTGGGCCAAATCCTCGGCAATAACACGCTTCCTGTCCGCGAAGGCATACTGGGCCAAGCCAAAGGGGACCCCGTGTTTCTTTTGGTTTTGAGCGTCCTTGGAATCGTCCCACTCGAAGTGAAGCATTTGGACCTCAAAGGGCGTTATGAATTACCATATAACTATACATACGATTGTATGGTAAATCAAGGGGTGGGCAGGTCGGGTTGGCTGGGGGGGCTTCGGCGCGGCGGGGAGGGCTTGGCTAAAGCAACTATCGGAATCCAGTCCCCGTAATCTCGGCTACGACGTTATTTGGTCTCCGAGCAAACAGGTATGTCTTGAACGGCGACAAAAGGATTTTCTTCCCGGGCTAAAACGCCACACCATCGTCCATGCTCATTCATAATGGCGTACTTCTCGAGTTCCTCATGTAAATGGGAATCCATGCAACCACGTTGATTGAATTGAACATGGGCATTTTTTGCGAGTTCGGAAAGGGCCGCATGCCAGATTTGAGTTCGATTTCGGTCTTGAAAACTGATCCAACCAAAAACAATGCCACCACCGACAATTACGCCGATAACGAATGTGGACAGTCGCCCTTTCAATTTCATCATGGTTTTCTCACTCCTGGCCTTTGGGAGAATGAAATTACGATCGGTGTTCCGGGGGTGCTACCTTTGCCCCTTGTATTTGGTGTCGTAGTCCACCATCCATTCAATGCCGTATTTGTCCCGGAACATTCCGAAATAGGATCCCCAGGGGCTCATTCCCAGGGGCATTTCCACATTCCCGCCGGCGGAAAGGCCGTTAAACAGTTGGGTGGCCTCTTCCTTGCTTTCGGCGCTTATTGAAATTTTGCTCCGGTTTTCATTCTCGTTGACGCGCCCCATTTCCTCCGGGACATCGTTGGCCATGAGGACATTGTTTTTACCGATGGGCAAAGCGATGAAAAGGATCTTATTTTTGTCTTTTTCGGAAACGGGGAAATCCGGCCCGGCGAGGTCTTTGAGGCGCATCACCTTGGCGAATTCACCGCCAAAAACGGATTTATAAAAGGTGAAAGCCTCTTCGGCGTTTCCGTTGAAATTAATGTGGGGGTTGATCGACGGCACAATGGACGAAAATTAGCATATTGGGTTGGGAGTCTGGGGAGAGAATGCGAATTGGTTGTTGATGGGTCCCGCGAGGACGAGGGGTTTGGCCTGGTCCCTAATTGGCTATTTATTATTCGGTTTGCTGTCCCCAGAAATCCTGATTGTTTTACTTTTTCCGGCGGGCACGAGACTTCCGCAGATATACGACATTTGCACTAACTCCGACTATGCCAGCTATTGTCGCAGGTTCTAATCCCATGCCAAGCAAAATATTTATTTTTTCCTTCTGCTCTTTCCCATGCACAGCCAGGGTGCCAATCACGGCATCAAGCTTTCCAATGATTTCCTTTAACAAATCATTTTCAGACGGCTCTTTTTTCATGAATTATCCTCCACATATGCTTTACTCGTCTGAGATATTAGCATATAATTGGGTTATGTAATAAGGAGGGCAAAATGGCCAAGCAAAACGATAAGAAAATCGAAGAACTTTTAAAGGAAATCTTATTTGCGCAATTAGCAACCCAAGGAGTGTCCCAGCCCTCGATCGCAAAAATTGTTGGCGTTTCACTGGGTAGAGTTAATCCGATTGCGAAGGAAATTATTAAGGCAAAACGGAAGGGAAAATAATATGTCCCGTCCTTCCTCCGATGCTGATCACATCATCAAAGAACTTACTGACATCAAGAAGTTGATCTCTTTGTTTCTGTTAAAGACAGGGGCTACACAGACTGAAATCGGTGGTGTTTTAGGTGTGGACCAGAGCCGTGTAAGCCGTATTTTGGGTGGGAGAAAAATAGTCAAGTACAAGGACTCCTAAACAAACATGTCATCCTTGCAACAAGTTACGGATATCAGATCAAACCCTGCAGATCAAATACGGCACGCTGCAACCGTAATTGGGCGGTCTAAGCATAAGCAGGTCGTTTTCCGGGCTATTTGTTATGGAAAAAGAGCTCGTAAGACCGTAGGTGAAATTGCGAAAACAACGGGGCTCTCGGCTAAGCGTGTCCTGGATGCAGGAAAGGCTTTGGGTACGAATGGCTTGGTTCACCAGACTGGACGGCAGGGACAGACTTCTTACGTCAAAGACAATTTTTTTTCCGCACGATGGCGCAAGATACTCCATTTGGCGACTAACCCAAAAAAGCTTGAAAAACTGGCTACCAAGGTCACTCCTAAGGCAATTTCTTACGGCGTTTCCATCCGCGTGACACTTCCTAGGAAGGCAGTTAGAACTGAACAGATAACAATCGGTGATATTGAAAATTTTTCAAAAGCCCGCCGACTTAGCAAAGAGGAATTTGGTTCGATAAAAATTTCAGAGAAAGTATTCAAACGCGGCATCCAGTCCATACTTGGCCAGAAGGGCAAATTTACTGATTGGGGTGGAGAATCCAATGATCTTTTAACTACAAATGTCCGCGTAGGAGGACGACGAATACCTGCCGCGTTTGCTTTTAAAGGTCCAGGAAAACGTGGAATATTAACGGCTGCAGGAATGGGCAAGAACGGAGACCAAATTCAAAGGCTTTTCCAAAGCCCCGCAACGTTATTTCTTGTCCAATATTGGGATCGAATACATGAAAATGTCATAAGCCAAATGCAAACATACGCCGTCACTCGATCGGTGACGACTGGAGAAAAAGTGTACTATGGATCAATTGATGGTCAAGACTCTGCAAGGTTGATTCGCGCCTATCCACGCAATTTTAGATCCGCAAGCTAATACCAAAAGTTTCTTCCATACCGTAAATTCCTATTCCGCTCTGGCTAATTTCAATACCACACGTGACCAAGATCTCGGTTTCGTTGTTTCCAAGGAACTCCCCCCATCGCAAGTTGTTATGATTAATACCCATGATTCCCTCAAAGATTAACCCTCTCCCCACTCCCCTTCGCGCCCTCTTCGCCTCGGCCCTTCTTTGGTTTCCAGTCCTTTCATCCGCCGCGGAAAAAACCGTTGGGAATGTTCGGGCCGCTCTTGTGGCGGAGGACCTGCGGGCTCCGGCGGGGGGGACTTCCTGGGTGGGGGTGCGGCTGACCATGGCGCCGGGGTGGCACACCTATTGGAAAAACCCGGGGGATTCGGGCATGGCCACGCGGATTCGGTGGATCCTTCCGCCGACGGTAACGGCGGGGGACATCCATTGGCCCGCGCCGGAGCGGATCGTCCTGCCGCCCCTGGTCAGTTTCGGCTATGAAAAAGAAACCCTTTTGTTGGTGCCCCTTCAAATCGCCCCGGGGGCCACCGGGCCGGTGAAATTGTCCGCCCGGGTGGATTGGTTGGAATGTTCCGACGTCTGCGTCCCCGGCCGGGCGGACCTGGAGCTTCGCTTGAACGTCGGCCCCAGTGCCCAGCCCAATCCCGCCGTGGCCGACCTCTTCGCCCGTTACCGCAACCGCCTTCCCCGCCCCCCGGACGGCTGGACCCTGGAAGCCAACCGGTCGGGCAAGTCCGTAAAAGTCTCCCTTCAACCGCCCACCGGGGAAAACATTTCATCCAAGGCCTTCACCTTCTTTCCCGAGGACGAAGACACGGCGGAAGCCGGCGCCGTTCCGGCAGCGGTTCTGCGCGACGGGAAAATCACGGTGGAATTTCTCTCGGAAACCAAGCGTGTGCAAGGCGTGTTGGTTGCGGCGGACGGGCCCGACGCCATCGTCGCCTACTCCCTGGACCTGCCCGTGACCGACGGCCCCGCGACGGCTCCGCTCGGATGGGTCCTGTTGCTTGCCTTCGCGGGCGGGCTACTGCTCAACTTGATGCCCTGCGTACTGCCTGTCCTGTCGCTCAAGGCCTTCGGCTTTCTTAAAGACGCGGGGCTGGACGCCGCTTCCCGTCGGCGGCAGGGCCTGCTTTACGTGGCGGGGGTCGTGGTTTCCTTTTGGGCCCTGGCGGGGGCGTTGCTGGCCCTGCGGGCCGGGGGGCAGGGACTGGGGTGGGGGTTTCATCTTCAATCGCCCCGGTTCGTTTTGGTTTTGATCGGCCTTTTCGTCCTGTTGGCCGCGAACCTCTGGGGATTTTTTGAAGTCGGGGGGCGGTGGGTCGGCGCCGCGGCGGAACGGGGCCGGTCCTGGGGCGCTTTCGGAAGCGGCGTCCTGGCCACCGTCGTCGCCACGCCCTGCACGGCGCCCTTCATGGGAACGGCCATCGGCGTGGCCCTGGCCCAACCGGCGCCCGCGGCCCTGGCGGTGTTCACCAGTCTCGCGCTCGGCATGGCGTTTCCCTACTGGCTGCTCACCGTCGTTCCGGCCGCGGGGCGCTGGTTGCCGCGCCCCGGGCCCTGGATGAACCGGGTGAAAATGGTTTTGGGATTTTTCCTGCTCGCCACGGCGGGTTGGCTTTTGTGGGTGCTCTATCAACAAAGCCCGGCGGCGGTGGGACCGGCGGCGGCCCTGGGCGCGGCCCTGGGCGTGGCCGCCTGGGCCTATGGCCAAAAACAACGGGGGATCCGTTTTCGTTGGTACGCGACTACCCTGGCGGCGGTATTGGCGGCCGGGGCTTGGGCTTGGTCGGCCGCGGGAACCGGCGCGATTTCATCGTCGGAAAATGGGGTCTGGGAAGTTTACACCCCCGAGCGCGTGGCCGAACTGGAAAAAGAGGGGCGGCCCTATTTCATCGACTTCACTGCCGCCTGGTGCCTGACCTGCCAGGTGAACAAAAAAACCACCCTGGAGAAACCCGAGACCCTGGCGCTTTTCCGGGAGAACAACGTGGCCCTCCTTCGGGCTGACTGGACCAACCGGGACGAGACCATCGCCCGGGCCCTGGCCGGGTGGGGCCGGAGCGGGGTGCCGCTTTATGTTTTGAAAGGCCGGGGCGCCCCGGCGCTACTGCCTGCGCTTCTTACGCCGGGGCTGGTGCGCGACGCTTTATCGAAGATGAAAGAGGAGGCTTCATGAACATCCGTTCGTTGTTGTCGGTGTTGTTGCTGTTGGTGGGAACGGCCTCGTTTGCGGCCCCGGAAATCGGAAAACCCGCTCCAGCGTTCGTTTTAAAAGACACCCAGGGGAAGGACGTTTCTCTGGCGGACTACAAGGGAAAAATCGTGGTGCTGGAGTGGATCAACCACGGGTGCCCCTTCGTGAAAAAGCACTACGGTTCGGGCAACATGCAGAAACTGCAGAAGGACTACACGGACAAGGGCGTGGTGTGGCTTTCCATCGCCTCCTCCGCCCCGGGCAAAGAGGGCTACATGAAAGCCGACGGCTGGAACAAGGCCATCGCCGAAAAGAAATCGGCCGCGACGGCCGTGCTGTTGGACCCGGACGGCGTGGCGGGCCGGGCCTACGGCGCCAAGACGACGCCCCACATGTTCGTGATCGACGCCGAAGGCCGCGTTGCCTACAAGGGCGCCATCGACGACCGCCCCTCCGCGGACCCGGCGGACGTTCCCGGCGCCAAGAACTACGTCCGCCAGGCCTTGGACAGCGTACTCGCCGGAAAAGCGGTGACCACCCCCAGCACCACCCCCTACGGGTGCGGGGTGAAGTACAAATAACGGGGCACGAAGGAAATTTCCGTCCCGACGCAGGTTCGCTAGATAAGGGGTTTTTGTTCCCTCCCCCCTTGAGGGGGAGGGTGAGGGTGGGGGGTGCCCCCCTTCCCGGCCTTCCCCCTCGAGGGGGGAAGGAGAACTCCGGTGGAATTTGCAGGGAACCGATGAGACGTTTGATTTATTGAAAAGCCCGGGCCTCGCGGCCCGGGCTTTTTTTTGGCCCGACTTACCGCCGGGCCAGGGCCCGGCCCGCCAGCCAGCCCGTGGTCCAGGCGTTTTGAAAGTTGAACCCGCCCGTCACGCCGTCGATGTCCAGAATTTCGCCCGCGAAATAAAGCCCGGGGCATCGGCGGCTCTCCAGGGTTCGAAAATCCACCTCCTCCAGGGCCACGCCGCCCGAGGTCACGAATTCGTCCTTAAAAGCGCTTTTGCCGGTGACGGCGTAGGCCCCGTCCCTGAGCTCCGCCCCCAGGCGGGCCATTTCCGATTTTGAGAGGTCCGCCCAACGCCGTTCGGCGGGAAGGCCCGCGGCGGTTCGCAGGGAATCCCACAGGCGTTGGGGAATATCAAAGGGAGAGGCGGAAAGGCTTTTTCGCGGGTCGGTTTTTCTTTTTTGGTCGAAGGTTTTTTGAAGGACCTCCGGGGATTGGTCCAACCAATTCACCCGAAGGGTCCCGCGATAGCCGCCCTCGTGCATGACCCGGGCGCCCCAGGCCGACAGGCGCAGGACCGCCGGGCCGCTCAGGCCCCAGTGGGTGATCAACACCGGGCCCGATTGCTCCAGGGACGTCCCCTCCAATTTCACCCGGGCCTGGGGCGAAGCCACGCCCGCCAATCCTTTAAGACGCGGGTCTTTGATGGTGAAGGTGAACAGGGAGGGAACGGGGGGGACGATGGTGTGCCCCAGGGCCCTGGCCCAGGCGTGTCCCTGGGGGTTGCTGCCCGTGGCGAGAAGAACCCGGGCGGCCGTGAGGGATTCCCCGGAATTCAAATCCAGTTGAAAGCCCGCCCCGTCGGGTCGTATCGCGCGCACCGCCACGCCGGTCCGCACCTCGACGTTCGCCCGGCGGGCGGCTTCGGTCAAGGCATCGACGATGGTTTGGGAGCGGTCGGTGACGGGAAACACCCGGCCGTCCTCTTCGGTTTTGAGCGCGACGCCCCGGGATTCGAACCAGCGCCGGGTGTCCCGGGGGCCGAACTTGGTCAAGGGCCCCCGAAGTTCCGCCCCGCCCCGGGGGTAGTTCTTTACCAGTTTTTCCGGTTTTTCTTCGGCGTTGGTCACGTTGCACCGGCCGCCGCCGGAGATCAGGACTTTCGTCAACACCCGGGCGCCCCGTTCCAATAGGCGCACCCGGGCGCCGCCCTCGGCCGCGGCGATCGCGGCGAAGAAACCGGCGGCCCCGCCGCCCATAACGACGACGTCCGGCGGGGAGGTGGGAGAGGGCGGAGGGTTCATGAAGACCCATTATCGCATTCCCGGGCCCGGGAGGACGCCGGGCGCGCGGCGTTCAAAGTGGTATCCTTTTTTCCGGAGGGAGCATGAAAACCAACGACGAATTGCGGATCGCTTTTCACGGCGGCGCCGAGGAAGTGACGGGGTCCCGCCACCTGGTGGAGTTCCGGGGCGTCCGCGTGATGTTGGACTGCGGGTTGTTCCAGGGCCACCGGCAGGAAGCTCTGACCAAATCCCAAAGCTTTCCCGCCGAACCATCGACCGTCCGCGCCGTGTTCCTCTCCCATGCCCACATCGACCACAGCGGCGGTCTGCCCCTGCTGGTCAAAAAAGGTTACACCGGCCCCATTTATTGCACCCCGCCCACGGCGGACCTGCTGGCCGTCCTGCTCATGGATTCCGCCTTCCTTCAGGAGGAGGACGCGAAGTTCTTCAATAAAATCCACGCGGCCGAGGGACTCCGCATCGACCCCCTCTACACCCGGGAGGACGTTCAAAAAACCCTGTCCCTATTGGTTCCCACCGATTACGACAAGTCCGTTTCCGTGGTCGAAGGGCTTGAAGGGCGATTTCAAAACGCGGGGCACGTGCTGGGGTCCGCCATGATCCATTTAACCGCCCGGACCGCCGCCGGAATCCGCCGCATCGTTTTTACCGGGGACCTGGGGCGGCAAAGCTCCATCTTGATGAACCCGCCCTCCTCCCCCGGGGCCGTGGACTATTTGTTGATCGAAAGCACCTACGGCGGCCGCCGGCACGAGGACATCGGAAACGCCGGGGACGTCCTGGCCGAGACCCTCGCGCGGGCCGAGGAGGAAAACGGGCCGGTGCTCATCCCCAGCTTCGCCCTCGAGCGAACCCAGGAAATCGTTTTTCTGTTGCAGCGATTGCTGCGGGCCGGGCGGGTGAAGCCCGTCAACATCTACGTCGACAGCCCCATGGCCTCGGACATCACGGCCATTTTTCAAAAGTACCCGAACCACACGAGCTTCTCCAAAGAGTTTCGAACCGAGATCAAAGGGAACGACGACCCCTTCGGTCTCAAAACCATCCGCTACATCAAATCCGTGGACGAGTCCAAGGCCCTGACCCGCACGCCGGGTCGGAAGATCATCATGGCCGGGTCCGGCATGTGCGAGGGCGGGCGCATCCTGCACCATCTGCGCAACTTGGTGGGGGAAACCTCGACCACGATCCTGCTCGTGGGGTACCAGGCCCAGGGCACCCTGGGGCGGCGACTGGCCGACGGCGCGAAGACCGTCAAGATTTTCGGACTGCCCCACGACGTGGCGGCGGTGGTGCGGCCGCTCAAGCACTTTTCCGCCCACGCCGATCAGCCGGACCTCCTGCGTTTCATCGGCGCCCTGTCGCCGCGCCCCCGAACGGTGTTCCTGGTTCACGGGGACCCGGAGCAACGGGAAGCCCTGCGGGTCGCCCTGGCCGCCGCCGGCATCGACCGGGTGGCCCTGCCCACCTTCGGGTCCTCCACGCCTCTGGCCTAGGCCGCGGGTGACCGACCGGCCCGATTTTTTGTAAAATAAATCTTCTGCCTACCGCGCCTCAACTTTCAATGGACAATCTGGACCAACTGGAACAACAAAGCGTTTATATTTTCCGCGAAGCCTTCCGGCACTTCGAGCGGCTCTGCATGCTTTGGTCCATCGGCAAGGATTCCACGGTCCTCCTTTGGCTGGCCCGGAAGGCCTTCTTTGGCCACGTGCCCTTCCCCCTGGTCCACATCGACACCAGCTACAAGCTTCCCGAAATGATCACCTACCGGGACCGACTGGCGATGGAATACAAACTCACCATGGTCGTCGGCCAAAACGTCGACGTCATCAAATCCGGTCGGACCTTTCCCGCCACCCAGCACCTGCCCGATGGGCACCCGGACAAGGTGTCCCGCCAGGAATGCTGCGGCCTGCTTAAAAAAGACGCCCTGGCCAACACGCTGAACGGCACCTGGCCCCGGCAAAAACTGAATTTGAAAACCGGCAAATACGAGATCGACCCGGACCGGGCGCCCTACCACGGCGTCATCGTGGGGGCCCGGGCCGACGAGGAGGGCAGCCGGTCCAAGGAGCGCTATTTTTCGCCCCGGGACAAGAACAACAACTGGGACATCGGCGAACAGCCGCCGGAATTTTGGAACCAGTTCAAAACCGATTTCGCCCCCGGCACCCACGTGCGCATTCATCCCCTGCTGGACTGGACCGAACTGCACATCTGGGAGTACATCAAGCGGGAAAAGATTCCGACGGTGTCTTTGTACTACGACCAGGGCGCGGGCACCCGCTACCGAAGCCTCGGGTGCGGGCCCTGCCAGGCGCCCATTCAAAGCGCCTCCAAGAACGTGGACGAGATCATCGCGGAACTTAAATCCGGCAAGCTCAAGAACATCGCCGAGCGCTCCGGCCGCCTCCAGGACGGCAAACACGGCCTGGAGGAATTGCGCCGGGAAGGGTACATGTGAGCGCCCCCGCCAAAACCCACGCCGCGCCGACGGCCCAGCGGGAGCAGATGAACATCGTGGTCGTGGGCCACGTGGACCACGGGAAAAGCACCGTGGTGGGCCGCCTCTTCGCCGACACGGGGTCCCTGCCCGAGGGAAAACTCGAGGCCGTGCGGAAGGAATGCGGGCGCACGGGCAAGCCCTTTGAATACGCCTTTTTGCTGGACGCCCTGACCGACGAGCAGGACCAGGGCATCACCATCGACACCGCCCGGTCTTTCTTTAAAACCGCCAAGCGCGATTACATCCTCATCGACGCCCCGGGCCACATCGAGTTTTTGAAAAACATGATCTCCGGGGCCGCCCGGGCCGAGGCCGCCGTCCTGGTCATCGACGCCAAGGAAGGCGTGCGGGAAAACAGCCGCCGCCACGGCTATTTGCTCTCCATGCTGGGCATCCGCCAGATCATCGTCTGCGTGAACAAAATGGATTTGGTGGACCGGAGCGAGAGCCACTTCAAAAAAATCGAAGCCGAGTACCGGGAATTCCTGGCCGGGATCGGCGCCGCCGCCCCGCGCCAATTCATCCCGATCAGCGCGGTGAACGGCGAAAACCTGGCCCAGCGGAGCCCCTCCATGCCCTGGTATAAAGGGCCCACGGTGTTGGAGTCCCTGGACGCCTTTGAAAAAGCCCCGTCCAAAAGCGACCGGCCCTTCCGCATGCCCGTTCAGGCCATTTACAAATTCGTCAGTCAGGGCGACGACCGTCGATTGGTGGCGGGACGCGTCGAGGCGGGCCGGGTGCGGGTGGGGGACAAGGTGGTGTTCACCCCGTCCAACAAGGTGAGCACCGTCAAAAGCATCGAGGCCTTTAACGCCGCGCCCCGGACCGAGATCGACGCCGGCTGGTCCACCGGGTTTACGCTGACCGAGGAGATCTACATCACCCGGGGCGAAATCATGAGCCACGAGGCCCACCCGCCCCAGGTGAGCACGCGGTTCCGCGCCAATCTGATCTGGCTGGGCAAAAAGCCGCTGGAGAAGAACAAGGACTACAAACTCAAGATCCACACCCAGGCCGTGCCGGTCCGCCTTCGGGAAATTAAAAAAGTGATAGATGCTTCGACCATCGGGTCCACGGCGTTGGCCAAGGACCGGGTGGACCGCCACGACGTGGCGGACGTGATTTTGGAAACCCCGCGGCCCATCGCCTTCGACGAAATCGCCCAGGGGGAAGCCACCGGGCGGTTCGTGATCGTGGACGGCTACGACATCGCCGGGGGCGGCATCATCGCCGCCGCCGAACGGGACGACCAGGACGAATTCCGCGCCGAGGCGCGCCTGCGGGATTTCAACTGGATTCGGGGCGAGGTGACGGCCGAGGCCCGGGCCCGGCGGTTCGGCCACGGGGCGGCGCTGGTCATGTTCGTGGGCGCCGCCGGGGCGGGGAAACACCACTACGCCCGCCGGGTGGAAAAATCCCTTTTTGACCAAGGCCGGTCGGCCTACCTGTTGGACGGAACGAACGTGCTGTTGGGCGTGGACAGCGATTTGATTTTCCGGCAGTCGACGCAACAGGAGTTGGTGCGGCGTTTCGCCGAGGTGGCCCACCTGCTTCTGGACGCGGGGCTCGTCGTCGTGTCCACCACCAACGCCATCGGCCTGGCGGACGTGGCCGAGGTGCAGGCCCTGATTCCCGATTTTCCCGTGTTGGTGGTGGAAGTGGGGGCCGCGTCGGCGCTGTCGGCGGCGGACCTTCGTTTAAAGGGCACCGAAACCGAGGACGCGGTGGCCGCGTCCGTGGCCGATCTGCTCGCCCGACGCCTGACGCCCCCCGCCTAAAGCTTCCCTCTAAAGGGAAACTCGCCGAAGCCGCAGGGCGTTGGCGATGACCGAGACGGAACTGAAGGTCATGGCCACCGCCGCCAGCATGGGGCTCAAGACCCAACCGAAAAACGGATAGAGCGCCCCCGCCGCGATCGGCACCCCCAACAAATTGTAGACGAAGGCGAAAAACAGGTTCTGCCGGATGTTCCCCATGGTCGCCCGGCTGAGCCGCCGCGCTCGGGCGATCCCCCGCAGATCCCCTTTGACGAGGGTGATGGCCGCGCTTTCCATGGCGATGTCGGCGCCGGTGCCCATGGCGATGCCGACCGACGCCAGGGCCAGGGCCGGGGCGTCGTTGACCCCGTCGCCCGCCATGGCCACCCGGCGGCCTTCGGCTTGGAGGCGCTGGACAACGTCGCCCTTCTGGTTCGGCAACACGCCCGCGATGACTTCCTCGATCCCGAGGGCCCGGGCCACCGCCTGGGCCGTTTCCCGGGTGTCGCCCGTGAGCATCACCAGCCGCAGCCCTTCCCGACGCAAATCGGCGAGCGCCGCGGGCGTGGTTTCCTTCACCGCGTCGGCCGCGCCCAACAACCCCGCCGCCCGTCCGTCCACCGCCACCCAGAGAACCGTTTGTCCCTCCCCGTGAAGGCCCTCCGCCCGGGCGGTCAGGGCCCCGGTGTCGATGCCGCGCTCGTTTAAGAATGCCGCGTTCCCCAAGGCCACGTCCTTGCCCTCAATCCGTCCCGCCACGCCCCGTCCCGGAAAGGATTGGAACCCCTCGGCCCGTCCGGGCCGTTGGCTTTTTTCCAGGGCGGCGGCCACCACCGCGCCCGCCAGGGGATGCTCGCTCGATTGCTCCAGGCCGGCCGCCAGGCGGAGAAGACTTTCCTCGTTGAATCCCTCCAGGGGAATCACGGAGAGCACCCGGGGTTTTCCCTCGGTGAGCGTGCCCGTCTTGTCCAGCACCAGGGTGTCCACCTTCTCGAAAATTTCCAGGGCTTCGGCGTTTCGGATGAGGATGCCGCTCAGGGCGCCGCGGCCCGTTCCGACCACGATGGACATGGGCGTGGCCAACCCCAGGGCGCAGGGGCAGGCGATGATCAGGACGGCGATGGCGTTCACCAGTCCGTGGGCCAAGCGGGGTTCCGGCCCCCACAGGGACCAGGCGCCGAAGGCCAGGAGGGCGACGCCCACCACCGCGGGAACAAAATAGGAGGAGACGCGGTCGGCCAATCGTTGGATGGGGGCCCGGGACCGCTGGGCCTCCGCCACCCGCTGGACGATCTGCGCCAAAAGCGTTTCGGCGCCCACCCGTTCCGCCCGAATGAGAAGGCCGCCGCGACCGTTCAGGGTGCCGCCGGTGACCCGGTCCCCGGGGCGTTTTTCCACGGGCAGGGATTCGCCCGTGACCAGGGATTCGTCCACCGCGCTCAAGCCGTCCAGGACCACGCCGTCCACCGGAATCTTTTCGCCGGGGCGAACCCGCAGGCGGTCCCCCGTCCGAAGTTCGTCCAGGGGCACGTCCTCCCCGTTGCCCTGGTCGTCCACCCGGCGGGCCGTTTTGGGGGTCAAGGCCAGGAGCGTGCGCAGGGCGCCCCGGGTTTTCCCCCGGGCGCGGCCCTCCAGCACCTGTCCCAGAAGCACCAGCGTGGTGATGACGGCGGCCGCTTCAAAGTAGAGGGGCGCCGCCCCATCGTGGCCCCGCAGGGACGCGGGAATCCATTGGGGGTGGAACAGGGCGAGGACGCTTTGGCCGTAGGCGGCGCCCAGGCCCAGGCCGATCAAGGTGAACATGTTGAGGTGCCGCTGGAGGACGGACCGGACGGCCCGCGCCCACAGCGGCGCGCCGGCCCAAAGCACCACGGGGACGCTCAGGAAAAATTGGGCCCAACGGGCGGCGGGGCTTTCGAGAAAACGGTGGAAGGGGACCCGGGGGATCATTTCGGCCATGGAGGCCAGGAACACCGGCA
>Ga0268298_10002890_pt1 | contig 18209 bp, 16 predicted proteins | sample WWTPWeurt_MetaG_FD_194462 | JGI IMG/M metagenome (GOLD analysis project Ga0268298, IMG submission 194462) | Activated sludge microbial communities from WWTP in Nijmegen, Gelderland, Netherland - WWTP Weurt | ecosystem: Engineered > WWTP > Aerobic digester > Activated sludge | place...
GCCGTGGTCGATACCTCGCGCGAAAAATATTCCGCTGGCAAAACGGTCTACGTCCGCTACGACCCTGCCAACAAGGCACAGGTCGCCCTCGACCGCGCAGCCTGAAAAGTGTAAGTGGATCCCTCGCTGGGTATAATCAAAAAGGATGCGGCGCACACCCGCATCCTTTTTCTATTGAACAAGGAGAACCTGACCCATGGCCCGCCTCATCCCCGCTGCAGAACGCATCATCCGCGCCCGAAAACTGATCCAACAAGCCCGTGACCTTCCCGTCCCCGAAACCGGGCTCGGCAAAAGTGACCTGTCCTATGTGGCCGGGGTCAAAGACCTGCTGCGTCAGGCCAAAGACATGGTCAAATTCATTTCCATGACCCCCAGCGCCAGCGCTGAAATGAAAGCAGAGGTCAAGCGTATCTACGCCGAGATCGAACAGGCCGATAACGAACTTTTACGCTAAGACGGTTGGGGATGTCATTGCGAGGGCGCTTGTGCACTTTGCCTGAAACAATCTCCTCGCGATACAGAGATTGCTTCGCCGCCAAAGAGCGGCGGCTCGCAAAAACATCGCGAGAAGTTAATGATTCCTGCGTATCGAGACCTTAGGGCGTGCTGGTCACCGCCGGGGTCGTGATATCCCCAACGATGATCTGCACCGTCAGCGTATCGCCGAAGAAATTGCCCGTATCGTCTGCCATGCGCCAGGCGCTTTCGATCACCCCGTTGATCCCGCTCGGCACCACCAGTTCCACGGAGATCTCACGCTTGGCCCCGGTCTGGATCGCCTCTGTCAGCACCACTGGGCTGCCGCGCATCGCATCCCCGCCCACGTTCTGGAAGGTGAACCCGCTTCGCCAGGCGCAGCCGCCGATGTTCTGCACCTGCCAGGTCTTGGTGAAGACCTCGCCGGGTTTCAAGGGCGTCCCATCCGGGATGGTGACATCTTTGAGGTACATCAAGTTGTAGCACGGGTTGGAGGTGGGCGAAGGTTCCAATGTCACCGTAACGAGGGGAGTGGTGGTGGGAATCTCCACTATCGGCGTGGGAGAATTCACCGGGGTTGAGTCCACCGCCTCGGTCTGGGAGGAAGCGTAAGTCGCCACGGCCTGGGTGCGGATCGCATCCGTATCCACTGCCGGAGCCTGGGTCCCTGAGTTGGTCGTGCAGGAGGTCAACAGCAGCCCGGCCATGATGAATAGGATCATGGGGAGAGATTTTCTTTTCATGGAGAAGATTATAACCCGCATCAGTTCGGCATGATAAAATAGCGCCACTATGGCGAAGCATTTAGTTTTAGTGGCAGGTAATATTGGTGCGGGGAAAACGACCTTGACCGAACGCATCGGCGCGCGCCTCGGCTGGTGGACCGGTTACGAATCTGTGGCCGACAACCCATACCTCTCCGATTTTTATGGCGACATGCACGCCTGGTCTTTCCATTTGCAGGTGTTCTTTCTCGGCCATCGCGCCGACCAATACCTCGAAGCCGCACGCGACTCACGTTCGGCCATTCTGGACCGCAGCATTTACGAAGATGCCCGCATCTTCGCGCGCGCCCTGCATCACATGGGCAACCTGAACGAGCGCGATTATCTTGCCTATCGTAAATTGTTCGAACTCGTGGTGAACGGCCTGCCGCGCCCCGATTTGTTGATCTACCTCAAAGCGCCGGTGCCGGTGCTGGTGGATCGCATCCGCCGCCGCGCCCGCAACATGGAGACCGGTATCTCCGCCGAATACCTCGCCCTGCTGGATTCCTTCTACGAAGAATGGCTGGGCGCCTTTGATCTCTGCCCGGTGCTGACCATTCAGACCGACGATCTGGACTACGCCAACCTGCCCAGCCATTTGGACCTGGTGACCAAACGCATTCAAGACAAACTGGCCGGAAAAGAAGTAATGGACTTGCGCGGAGACTGAATGGATAAAACCGTCTTCCTGAAGATTCCACTATTGAAGGATCTGCCCAAACTTGAGTTATTCAAGTTGGTGAATACCCTGCCCGTTGAGAATTTTGAAGCGGGCGCCTACCTGTTCCGCGAAGGCGACCCGGGGGATAGCCTGTATGTGGTGAAGGATGGCGTGATCGAGATCGTGCTTGCGCCTGAAACCCCCGATGAAATGATGTTGCGCGTCTGCGGCCCCGGCGAGTATGTCGGCGAGATGAGCCTGATCATGCCCAAGGGCAAGCGCACTGCCAGCGTCCGCGCCCGTGAGAAGACCAGCGCGTGGATGATGAGCCGCGAGAAGTTCAACGAGGTGCTGTTGCAGTGGCCCAACCTGGCCTACTCGATGGTCTCGATCATGAGCGAGCGACTGGATTCTTCGAACGAGACCGCCTTCCATGACCTGGTGCAAAAGAATCAAGCCTTGCAAAAGGCCTACGATGAACTCAAGGCCGCACAGGCGCAGTTGATCGAAAAAGAACGCCTCGAACGCGAACTGCAAGTGGCGGCGGATATCCAGATCAGTATTCTGCCCGATGTCCTGCCCAGTGTGGACGGCTTTAGTTTTGGAGCGCGCATCCTCCCGGCCCGGCAGGTGGGCGGCGACCTGTATGATGTCTTCGAACTCAGGGAGAATCGCATCGGTGTTCTGATCGGCGATGTGGCCGACAAAGGCGTGCCCTCCGCTTTGTTCATGGCACGTGCGCATGCCCTGCTCATGGCCGAAGCCGATATCGGGCTGACGCCCGGCGAAGTATTACGTCTCGTGAACCGCCATATCACCCGTTTGCAAAAATCCACCCAGTTCGTGACGGTGCTATACGGCATTCTGGATCTGACCACCCGCGAGTTTTCCTATGCCCGCGCTGGTCACGAAACGCCGCTCCTGCTTCACAGGGATGGTCAGGTCGAACGCCTGTCGCACAAATCTGGCATGGCTCTCGGCCTGTGGGATGAGATCACCATTGATGAACAATCCCTTGTTCTCAACCCCGGCGAAACCTTGCTGCTCTACACTGACGGCATGACCGATTGTCGCGACCCGGAAGGTGAGGCCTTTGGATTGGACCGCATCAAGACCGTATTTTCAAAACTTGGGAGTTTCAACGCCCAGCAGATCTGCGACCACCTGCTTGAAACATTGAAGCGCTATCAGGATGGCGCTAAACAGGACGATGATGTCACTCTGGTGGCGGTCAGCGCTGCCAGTGATGAGTCGACCATCCGTTTGCCTGCCGAAAAAAATTAGACCTCCATTCGGAGGTCTGATTTTTTAAAAGGCACCCTAACAAAAGTACTGCGACCTTCCGATCGCACGTGACACATGCCCCAAATTTACTTCAAAGCCTGCTCCAGGTCGGCGATCAGATCATCCACATTCTCGAGCCCGACCGAGATCCGCACGAGGCCGGGGTCCACTTCGAGCGTGGAGCCTTGCGTGGAAAGGTGCGTCATCGCCGCGGGAACTTCGATCAGCGATTCCACGCCGCCCAGAGATTCGGCCAGTGTGAACAACCTGGTTGATTCAGCCACTTTGACCGCCGCCTCGCGCCCATCCTTCATGATGAATGAGATCATGCCGCCGCCGCTCTTCATCTGTCGCTTCGCCACCTGGACCTGGGGGTGATCCTCATGAAAGGGGTAGATCAACTGTTTGACCTTTTCCTGCTTCCCAAGAAATTCGACGATCTTTTCTGCGTTCCCGGCGTGACGGTCCATACGCACAGGCAGGGTTTTGATACCGCGCAGCACGAGGAATGCATCCATCGGCCCAAGGACGCCGCCGATGGCGTTTTGTAAATAGGCTAGTTTCTCGCCGAGTTCCTTATCCTTGCCAATGATCGCGCCGCCAACCACATCCGAATGTCCGCCGAGATATTTAGTCATCGAGTGGACGACCAGGTCCGCGCCCAGTTCCAACGGCCGCTGTAAGTATGGCGTGGCGAATGTATTATCCACGACCAATAAAGGCTTGTTGGGATGATTCTTTACCACTTCAGCCACAGCGCGAATATCCGATACGGCCAGCAGGGGATTTGTGGGTGTCTCCAGCCACACAATGCGCGTGGCTGGGGTTAAGGCCTCAGCGAGGTTCTCCGGGTCGGTGGTGTCGGCAAAGGTAAAGTCGAGGCCGAAGCGGCTTAGAATTTTGTCAAAGAGACGGAAGGTTCCGCCGTAAACATCATTTCCAGCCACCACATGGTCGCCCTGGGAAAGCATGCGCAGAACCGTATCCGTTGCCGCCATGCCCGAGGCGAAGCATAATCCCCAATTTCCGCTTTCCAGTTCGGCAAGACAATCCTGCAACGCCTTGCGCGTGGGATTCAATGTGCGCGAATATTCATATCCCTGTCGCGGTTTGCCGATACCGTCCTGTTTATAGGTGGAGGTGAGATAGACCGGCGTCATGACCGCGCCGTTGTTGGGGTCGGGCTCCTGTCCTGCGTGGATGGCAAGGGTTTCAAATTTCATTCATGCTCCTATGGGGATTGTCATTGCGAGGGCTGGCCTGGCGCAATCTTTATATTTTCACCATTATATACTTTTACTTTGTGATCTTTCCATCTTTTGCCAGCCAGACATCTGTGGCGAAGCGTTCAATGAAACTGCGGTCGTGCGCCACCGCCAGGATGGTGCCGTTGAAGTTTTCCAGCGCTTCTTCAAAGCGTTCACGCGAAGGAATATCCAGGTGGTTGATGGGCTCATCCAGGATGAGGAAGGTGCAGCCTTGCGCTACGAGCAGGGCCAGTTGCAGGCGCGAACGTTCGCCAAACGATAGGTCTCCGGCGGGTCGCAGCGCCGCATCGCCCTTGAACAGGAAATAGTGCAGGAAGTTGCGCGTCTCGGTCTCGTTGATATTTGACACCGATTGGATGGTTGCCACCGCATGGAGCGCTGGGTTAAGGAGTTCCTGCTCCTGAGCCATGTAGCCGGGCTTCGTTGCGCCGCCGAAGTGAAAATCTCCTGCCAGCGCTGGAAGTTTACCGACAAGGGTGCGGATGAAGGAGGTTTTGCCTGCGCCGTTGGGCCCTGTCAACACAATGCGCTGACCTGCGCGGATGTATAGGTTGATGTCTGTAAGCAGGGGCTGTGTGGGGGTATACCCAATGGAAAGAGAATCAGTGACGAGCGCATCTTTCGATTGATGTTCCGGCGTGCCGAAATCCAGTTTGAGTTTCCATGAGCCGTGCGGTTTTTCGATCTTGTCGTCCGTCAAAAGTTGGTCAATGCGGGCTTCGATGTGTTTGGCGCGCCCGGCCACGTTTTTGGTGGCGCGGTTGCCAAAAAAGCCCTTGGCAAATTTGTCGCCGCCATCGGATTTGCCGCCTTTCTTCATTATCGTCAAACTGCGGATGTGTTTTGCTGCGCGGCGAAGTTGGGCGAGTGCATCCTGCTGGTTCTGGTAGGCCTGGGCTTGTTTGTCGAACTCGAGCAGTTTCTGCTCAAGATAATCGCTGTAATTACCGTCGTAGCCCCTGATGGCGTGTGTGGCTGCATCCAATTCCAGGATCCTGGTGACGGTGTTATCCAGAAATGTGCGGTCATGTGAGACGATCAGCGTTGCGCCGTTGAAGTGATTGAGCCAGTCTTCCAGCCATTCGAGCATTTCAATGTCAAGGTGGTTGGTGGGTTCGTCGAGTAGCAATAGATGCGGGTCGTTCAATAAAACTTTGGCAAGCATCAGGCGCGTCTTTTGTCCGCCGGAGAGATGGGCTATCGGCGTTTCGGCGGGGAGGCGGTCAAGGCTGAGCGGGGCGAGGATGGATTCGGGTGGGGTATGCGCGGTAGAAAGTTTTTCGAGTGCGGCGCTGTATTTGGCTTGCAGGGTAGAGTCATCTGGGGCTTGAGATAAGGCTTGGGCAAGCGACTCTACTTCCAGTAAAGGATCGGTCTGGGAAGTTGTATCCAGACCGAGCGCGGTATGAAGCGTTTGTTCGGGAGGGAAATCCATGCCTTGGGCGAGGTATCCGATCCTGAGGTTGGGTCGTGTTGAAGTCACACTGCCTGAGTCGCCGGGCTCAAGACCAGCCAGGATCCGCATGAGGGTGGTCTTGCCGGAGCCGTTGGCGCCGATCAGGCCGACGCGTTCGCCTGCGCTGATATTGAAGTTGATGTTCTGTAAAACGGGTTGGATGCCGAAATGTTTGTTGAGGTTGTGAATACTAAGCATGGTGCACCTGTAGTTAAAAAGAAAACCGAGGGCAAGCCTCGGCTGTGTAAGCGCCAATAGGGTGTGCCCTGAAAAATTGGGTTGACTACAGGTTGTCCGTCATTCGCTGGGTATCCTTCTGAAAAGATTTTATCATACCGGGGTAAACTTGTGGATGCTTTGCTCGTCAGTAAACGAAGTACGCAACAAAAAGTTCCAATTTCAGAGGTGAATATGACAAGGAAGATCCTGGCGGTGCTTGCCCATCCTGACGATGAGTCTTTTGGGCTGGGCGGGACGCTGGCTTTATATGCGCAGCGCGGGTACGAGACCTATTACGTCTGTGCGACGCGCGGTGAGGCTGGCTCTGCCGACCCCGAATTTTTGGAAGGGTATAAGGACACCGCCGAAATGCGCACAGATGAATTAAATCGCGCGGCAAAAGTGCTGGGTTTGAAGGAGGTCATTTTTCTCGGCTATCGTGATTCCGGCATGCCCGGCATGGAAGCAAATCAGCACCCCGATGCCCAGATCAATCACTCCATTGACGAGGTGGCGGGCAAGGTCGTTCAACATATCCGTAACATTCAACCGGATATTGTCATCACCTTCGACCCCATTGGTGGATATAAACATCCCGACCACATCCACATCCATAAGGCAACAGTGCTGGCCTTCGAAAAAGCGGATGACGCTTCCTTCCACCCGGAAGCGGGTTCACCCTACAAGCCAAAAGCGCTTTACTTTCAGGTCTTCCCGCGCTGGTTCCTGAGGACCATGACTCGTCTGATGCCTCTGATCGGCAGGGACCCGACCAAGTGGGGCCGCAATGGGGATATCAACTTAAAGGAACTCGCTGAAGTAGATTTCCCCGTGCATGTGCGCTTGAATATCCGCCCGGTTTCCGAGGTGAAGCGCAAGGCCGGGGAGCAGCACGCCTCTCAAGGCGGAATCCAGATGCGGCGCGGGTTGATGGGCTTCGTCACCAAGGTTTTTGGCGAGAAGGAAGATTTCATGCGAGCCTATCCATTGGTTGACGATGGTTTCAGGCAGAAGGTTGATCTATTCGAAATATAAAATTTTCTTTTGTCCACAGAGACACCTGCCTTCGTGTGGCGTAAAAAAGAAATAAATAACATATCGTATCGGAGTAATCCTTTATTTTCACATCTGTATATTTTTCCTTGCTAGTCTGTAAATCAAAAATCTTGTTATCTGGATGGTAGAAGGCGTATCATGGCAGTGGTTGAATATCTTGCTTGATGTCGTCTTGAAAACAGCAAAAGGATAATAAGATGAAACATATACAGATCAGATTCACTACCGTAGTTATGTTGCTTTTGGTGCTTGTGCTGACTACGGCCGCCGCACCTCCAAAAGGCACGTCTCTCTATCTGGTGGAGACCCGGAATGATCCCAGCGGTGGGGTGATGTTCGTGTTTGAAGCCAATGGCCAATTCAGTGATTCGCAGTTGAAGGGAACCGTTCACGTACAAGGCGAGCACGCGAATTATGACTTGAATTGCTCGCAGGTCAGTGATACTCGTGTTCAGTGCAGTACATCCAGGAAGACGACTGGAATGAATGTGGTCATTAACCTGGCCGGATTTATCTTCTGGACCAATGTCCCTGAAGCGCGCCCTCTTCCGCCGCCTCCCCAGCCTGTTTGCTATGCCAATGCCCTTTTCATGAACAATTGCCCACTTTTTAAGGAAGATTGAACTCTCTCGAAATATCAGAAAAGCGGCCGGGAACCAACCCGGTCGCTTTTTCGTTTAAATGCAGTGGGCATGATTTTTGCAGGCATGTTAGAATTTTTACAACAGAATAGGGAACCCATGACAGATACTACTGAAAACAAACAATCTGGAAGATTTCAATTTGCACGCATCCTCGAGGTTCTGTTTCAACCAAACCGTACTCTGACCATGCTCGCAGAGGAAGGGCGCTCCAGCTGGCAGACTCCCATGCTGGCGCTGAGTCTTTCCGCGGCCCTGAGTGTGATCATCAGCGGGGTCCAAAACTCACGAGCCGCACAAATGGGCGAAATTCAACTGCCACGCGACTGGCAGTGGTGGACGCCCGACATGCAAAACAATTACATGCAGGCGCAACAATCCATGCAGGGACCGGTATTCACGTATATCATTCCATTGGCTGGGGCGCTCCTGAGTCTTTGGTTGGGCTGGTTGATCCTGGGTGGTCTGTTACACCTCGGTTCGACCGTCTTCGGCGGACGAGGCTCCATGCAAACTGCGCTGACCATTACGGGTTGGGCCAGCTTGCCTTACCTTGTGCGGGATGTGTTGCGCATTGTCTTTATGTTAATAGTGGGACACTCAATCCAAAGCCCGGGGGTTTCAGGGTTCGTCGAAAATTCCCCGTTCTGGGCAGCCTTGTTGTCTCACATGGACGTGTTCTTTATCTGGGTTCTTCTTCTATTGATAATTGGGTTTGGCGCATCTGATAACATGCCTCGTATAAAAGCTGTCGCGAATGTGCTGATCGTTTCCCTGCTACTTCTGCTCGTTCAAGCCGGAATTGGCGCGGCTCTCTCCGGCGCGAGCGGACTTGCCATTCAGCGGCCTTTTTTCTAACCCATGGCTTCTCCACTGATCCGTGTTTCAGGCTTGAAACGCTACTATGAAATGGGTGGCACTCAAGTTCGCGCCCTGGATGGCGTGGATCTTGAGATTCCTGAGCATACCTTCACGGTTGTAATGGGTCCTTCCGGCTCGGGCAAGAGCAGCCTGCTGTACCTGCTCGGCGGTTTGGACCGTCCCACAGCGGGCGAGATCACGGTCAATGACGAACGGCTCGACCAAATGGATGAGAACGCATTGGCGCTCTTCCGTCGCAAAACGATGGGCTTTATTTATCAATCGTTCAACCTTGTTTCCAGTATGACCGCGCTGGAGAATGTGGCCTTCCCGATGCAATTCGCGGGTGTTCCGCCAGTTCAGCGGAATGAAAAGTCCAGGTCACTGCTGGCGCAGGTCGGCCTTGCAGACCGCGGGCATCACAAACCATCTGAACTTTCCGGCGGGCAGCAACAACGCGTTGCCGTAGCCCGGGCATTGGTTAACGACCCAATGCTCATCTTTGCCGATGAACCAACTGGCAATCTCGATACCCAAAGCGGCGTGACTGTGATGCAAATGCTCTCAGACTTGCATAGATCTGGCCGTACTGTGCTGGTGGTCACGCACGACCCGCGTATGACCCGTTTTGCCACCGATAAGATCTTTTTGTTGGATGGGAAAGTTGTTTCGGAAGCGGAATATCAGTCGGCTGCGCTGGACCCGCTGCACGTTTCTTCTGGAGGATAAATGTTTTCATTGCACAAACGATTGCCAGCCCTTGCTTTGATTTTGGTTTTGCTGGCAGGGTTGCTGCCATACCCTGTATTTGCAGCGGACCTGATTTCGGTCACCCCGACAAAAGTGTTCAATAACATTGACAATACTCTTACGGTCACAGGAACGGGTTTTGATAACACGGCTGTTGTCTTGTTGAATGGCTCCGCGCTTTCCACAACCTTTTACAACGACCAGACCCTAACCGCTGTTGTCCCGGCAGGCTACGCGCCGAATACCTATGCTGTTACGATTACCATGTCTGGCGGGCCGGTAAATATCCCCGTTCCGATCAGCCTGACGATTAATGCCCCGACGCCGACAGCGACTCCATCTGTCACGCCGACCGCGCTGCCGTTTAGCCGGCCGCAGATGCACGTGACCTTCTCCGGCGCGAACACCAAACAGGTCTCCACGGATGATCGCTTCAAATTCACGGTCAATTTTGAGAATGCTGGCAACATGACCGCCTTTAATACCCAGGCAACCTTCACCTCTGCCGATCTTGTCCCATTGGAAACCGGCGGTGTTGCCGTGCTTGGGAATATCGCCCCAGGCGCAGGCGTTGGCGTGGATCAGCGTTTTATCACCCAGGATTCGCTGGCGGGGAAATCCATTGTTTTGATTGATGTCACGCTTACTTACTACGATGACAAGGGTGCGTCTTATACAGATAAATTCACACTCACTGTTTCCGTGGCTGGTGGGGGAGGAACAGGCTACTATGCGACTGCCACTCCGACCGGAGTCCAGAGCGGGCAATTGATCATCACCTCCTATGGCACCACCACCGATCCGTTGCAACCCGGCTCTCAATTCAACCTGGTCATGACCGTGCAGAACATGGGAAATGAAAAAGCCCAACGGGTCACCATGATCGTGGGTGGGGGAGGCTCAGGCGGTGGTGGCGGCACCCCGCAGCCGGGCGGAGTCTCCGGCGGAAGCGGCGAATTCTCCAACTTTGCTCCAGTGGGCACATCCAACATCCAATCTCTTGGCGACCTGCCCGCGGGCGGAGCGGTTCAGGCTTCGCAGGAATTGATCGTCAACGTTTCCACGAACCCAGGCGCCTACCCGATGAAGATCACTTTCTCCTACCTCAATGGCAAGGGTGAGGTGGTTAATGATGAACAGGTGATTACACTGCTGGTCTATAGTTTGCCAAATCTGGATATCAGTTTTTACCGCCCGCCGGATCCTTTCTTTGCCGGGCAACCCGGTGCGCTGCCCATTCAAGTGGTGAACCTCGGGAAACGCACAGCCGTACTGGGAAACCTTACGTTAACCTCTGAGACTGGATTTATTGAGAACGGCACATCCCTCGTCGGTGCTCTGGATGCGGGCGGATATTTCACGCTTGACTCCATGTTCACCGCGGATATACCCGGCGTTGCAGAACTTAACATTCTTATCGAATACACTGATGATTTCAATCAGCCCCGCATTGTGGAAAAGACACTGGAGATCACGGTAGAAGAAGGTTTCATTGAACCTACCCCAGACCCGACTATGCAAGGCGGTGATGGTGAGATTCTCGGACCAGTTTCAGAGGAGACCTTTCTCCAAAAAGCGTGGCGCTTCATTCTTGGACTTTTGGGACTGGATAGCGCTCCCCCGGCCTCTTCTCCCGACCTGCAGATCAGCCCCGATGGCGAGCAGCCCATCCCTGTTCCCAATGGTGGTGGAGGCGGTGGTAAAGGATAGCCGGAGTATGAAACTTTCGGATTTGATCCGTCTCGTTATTAATAACCTCAGCCGGCGCAAGGCACGCGTTGGCCTGACCGCTATTGGCGTAGTGATCGGAACCGGTGCTGTCGTCATCCTGGTCTCGCTTGCCATTGGTTTACAGATGAATGCCACGGAACAGCTATATGGCATTGGCGACTTGAGTCAGATCAATGTCATGCCGGCTTATGGAGGCGACGTTTACATGTCCGGGCCCATGATGGGCGGAGGAGGTGGCGGGGGAAGCGTTGACACTCAGGATATTAAACTTCTGACCAATAGTGCGCTGGATGAAATTCGCGCCATTCAGGGTGTGACCGCCGTGATTCCGCGCGAGTACTTTTACGCGAATGCTTTCCTGACTTATAAAAAACTCCAGGGGTATACGAATATGTTCGGTGTCGGTACCAATGACCTGGCAGATTTTGGTCTGGAAACGGATTTGGGAACCACGCAGTTATCACGCTCTACCATTGTCATTGGACCCATGGTCGCCCAAAATTTCATGGATCCAAACGTTCGTCCCGGTCAGGAGCCGCCACCGCCGCCTGACCTTTATGATCAGCAACTCCAATTAACCCTCATCAAATATGATGATCAAGGCGCCGAAATACGCAAGAATTATAGTTTGCGTGTAGCAGGAGTATTGGCCGAGTCCGGCTCTGAGGCGGATTTCTCTATTTATCTGCCGCTCGAATTGGTCAAATCCATGAACGAGTGGGCCAATGGCACCCGTATTAACTACAACAAAACAGGCTATAACGAGGTCATTGTCAGAGTCGAGAATGCAGATAAGACAATTGGGGTCCGCGACCAGATCATTGCCCTGGGTTTTCAAGCCAACACTATGCTGGATTTTGTGCAAGGGATCAATAATTTCTATACTATTTTGCAGGTGGTATTGGGAGGGGTGGGAGCCATCGCCTTATTAGTAGCCGCAATCGGGATCGCCAATACCATGGCCATGTCCATTCTGGAGCGCACGCGCGAGATCGGTTTGATGAAGGCGGTTGGGGCCACCAACCGGGATGTCCTGAGTTTGTTTCTGGGGGAGGCGGCCGGTATCGGCTTTCTTGGCGGCTTGGGAGGCGTTCTAGTCGGCTGGTTGCTGGGGCAAATGCTGAATGTAGTGGCAGTTGTGTATTTAGCGCAGCAGGCCGCTTCTCAGGGCGGGATTCCCCCCAGTGTGGCCGTCTATACCCCAATGTGGTTACCTGTATTTGTGCTGCTGTTTTCAACTTTTATTGGCATGATCTCCGGCCTTTATCCGGCCCTGCGCGCCGCCAACATGGTTCCCGTAATGGCACTTAAGTATGAGTAGAAAAAATCGACTTAAATTGTATAATTATGTTTAAGATTACTCGTTATAAAGCAGATTCAAAATCTCCCAATTGATATGATTTTGTAAACTTTGTAGGGGTTGAGAATCGGATAGAATTTGCAGGGAGTTTTGAAAAAGTAGAGGTTAAATGCCTGAGCGACGTACAACCCCCCGTAAAAACGTTTCCTTTTATTTGCGCGTTCTCAATGACGACACTGGAGATATACTGGGTCACATGGTTGAAGTTGGTGCGATTGGCCTGCGACTTGAAACCGTCGGCCCATTGCCGCTAAACAAAGATTTTTACATGCGGCTCGAACTCACCCCTGACTTGGGCGCTGTTCCGTATATTGTTTTCCTAGCCCGTTCAAAATGGTGCAAGATCGATCATATCCAGCCGAACCTGTTTCATGTGGGATTTGAACTGATCGAAATCCTCCCGGATGATATGGAAATTTTCCTCCGGATCCTTCAGAAATTCGGTTCTTAGTTCCTGCGTCTGAATGTTGTAAAAAACGGCGCCAGTATTTTCTGGTGTCGTTTTTATTTTTTGTGGGGAGAAACGTAATTGACTTTGAACAAGCCGCGGGCTGTCGAAACATATGCGTTACCCTGTTCTGTATCCAGGGCAATAGTGCGGATCCATGGGCCTAGATAAAAGCTGAAGATTTTTTTGCCTGTTGCCGGGTCGACCACATCCAGCCGGTTGTTGATGAAGTTTCCGGCGAGTAGCAGGTTCCTTTGGGTGTCGATTGCCAGGGTCCGGACTCCGAAACGGGATCTGATATCACCAGTGGATTTCAATGTCTCCGCGTCAAAGCGTAGAACTTTGTTGGTGAGGGGGGTGGTCAGCCAGATCTCATTATATTTTTCGGAATAGACCATGCGATCTGTACGAGATGGAACTTCGACCTGTTTTGTAATCTCATGTTTTTCCATATCCCATACGGCAAGGTAAGTGTCTTTGAACGAACTGAAATACATGATCGATTTTTTTGTATGGAACGCGAATTCGGTGGGATAGGTGGGAAAGGGCAGCGTTGCTAGCACATCTCCGCTTTCACGGTTGAAAACATACAATGGAACGCCGATCTCCTGATCTGCTTCAGAGGAGAGGACGATGATATCGTCTTTAGGAAGCCAGCGGATCCAGACATCACCAGGGGCGAGGTCTGGAACAGGGATAATTCTTAGCACTTCGAGAGTCAAGGCGTCCATGTAAAGCAAGTCATGGGTTTCGGCTTCGTACACATAAATTTCCTGTTGAGTTGGGTTGAAACCAAAACTCTGTGTCTTGCCAATATCCCTGGATGACTGCTTGGGAGGCTGATCGAGGTGATCAATATCGAACGCCAAAAGATAATTGGTGCTGCGCCCTACAACATAGAGAAGATGATGTTCAGGGTTTAATTCGACCCAATTGTAGGAACCATCCATAAACTTTTCAACAGCAGGGTTTGCGTGCAGACGTTCTGCCAGGGTAAATACGCGCTGGTTGTCGTAGGGAATGAAAATGAACATCCACGCCAGCGAGGCGATAACAACTCCACTGAGCCACGCCCATTTTTTGGTCGAATTTTCCGTATTCCACTGATGGTTTAACCAAAGGATATAAGTTTGCGGGAAGAGCCCTTCCATTAAGCCGACACCTGCAAGCGAGATCAACCTCAGTCCGCGGCTTGATGCGATTGGCCGCTCGAGCCAGATGTAAGGGAGGGTATTTACAGCTAGCACAACGACGATAATTGAGGTTTCTGTGATGGAGTTTGGAATACGAAAGAGGTGAAGGAAGGAGAGGTGGATTCCAGCGAACGCACCTATGAGTGTAATTCCATACTGGAATGCGACCGGGAGTTTTAACCTTCGTATCAACTGATACCAGAACGCCAGCCCACTGGCGAAAAAAACAACAAGCAGGAGACGTGTGGAGGATGTGCTGGCTATGAAAATCAGGAAGTCCACATTCCCCAGAAAATTAACGATCTCTTCAAATAATCGCAGGAATTGGCTTTGGAAAAAATATAGCGCCAACCCCAACAAAGGCAGCCGGATGGCTGCCCATAAAAATACCCAATTTCGATTTAATTTCATGCTGTTAATGATAACAGGATTGTGGGGTGTTGCTTTGTTTACAACGCAATGGCTGGTTTCGTTTTATGCCAGGGAGTTGCATCCTGATAAGCGTACCCGACCCGCAATACACCTGATTCATTCCATGCGCGTGAGACGATCTGCAACCCGATAGGCAGGCCTTCGGTGGTGAATCCGCAGGGTACCGAAAGGGCTGGTAATCCGGTGAGGTTGAAGGGCGCAGTGAAGCGTGTGAGTTGGCGGGCGCGTTCGACGGCATTTTCCCCTTCTAGCACAGGAGCTGGGATGGGCGTGGTGGGGAGCAAAAGCACATCGTACTCGTCGAACAGGATCTCGCATCGCCTCTTGACCTCGACCTGGGTGCGCCTCGCAAGCGCGTACTCGGTGGAAGTGAATCCTGCCCCGGTCTCCAGACGCTGACGTACATCTGCACCAAACCAATCGGGGCGTTCCCTCATCCGTTCGCGATGAAAAGCGGCGCCATCGGCCTGGGTCATCAGGGCATTGGCGAGAGCGGCTTCTCTCAGGAAATCGGCGTTGAGTTCAACGAGGGTCGCGCCTTGATCTTCCAGTATTTTGGCGGCATCACGGACTGCTTTCAGAATTTCAGGATCTGTTGCTTCCTCGATAAAATTACCTACCGCAATAGCGATCTTGCGTTCCTTCATCGTATCGCGCAGGTGACTGGAATAATCTCCCGGCAAAATTTTGACGGAGGTTGGGTCCAACTCATCATAACCACCCATGACTTGCAGCATCAGGGCCGCATCCTCGACTTTGCGGGTGATGGGGCCGGGGTGATCGAGATTCCAGGACAACGGCAGGATGCCCCGCAAACTGACTCTTCCGTAGGTTGGTTTCAACCCCACTACACCACACAACGCCGCCGGAATGCGAATAGACCCGCCAGTGTCTGTTCCCAAGGCGGCCATGGCCATGCCGGTTGCAACGGCGACAGCGCTGCCGCCTGAAGAGCCGCCGGGTGTGCGGGTGATATCCCACGGATTTTTGCACGCGCCAAAATGCGGGTTATTGTTCGTAACCCCAAGAGCGATTTCATGGGTATTGGTCTTGCCAATGATTTGCGCCCCGGCCTTCTTGATCTTTTGGATCACGAAGGCGTCTTCAGTGGGAATGCGGTCTGCGAAAAACTTGGAGCCACCTGTGGTGTGGATGCCCTTTGTGTCATACAGATCCTTGACGGCCAGGGGAAGTCCGTAGAGAGGGGTGCTGCCATTGCTGGGGAGTTCCCCCTCTCTTTTTGGTAAAACTGTGATGAAAGCATTAAGAATCGGGTTGAGCCGCTCGATCTGACGGTAACAGTTTGCGGCGAGGTCCGATGCGTTCACTTCCCGGTTCTTGACCAGGTTTCTCTGGTCAGTCATGGATAAAGAGTCAGGTTTCATAGCGCAAAATTATATCCAATCAAAATAATTTCCGTATAGCCTATCTGTACTGATGAAAAATGCTCCAGCGGGGATTTTGTCCCTTTTGGAGCATTTTTTGCTTGCAAATTTGTTATGCGCTAGAACAGGCCAAGTACTTTGCCGGTTTCCAGGTCGAGATCTACATCATAGAAGGAGGGACGGGTTGGGAGGCCGGGCATGGTGCGCATATCGCCGAGGATGGGATACAGGAAGCCTGCGCCCACGCTTGCACGGATCTCGCGCACAGTGATGCGGAAGCCTGTCGGCGCGCCCTTCTTGGTGGCGTCGGTGCTGAAGGAGAGGTGGGTCTTTGCCATGCAGATCGGAAGTTTATCGAAACCGAGGCGGGTATAGCGTGAGATCTGTTCTTCGGCTTCGGGGGTGTAATCCACACCGTCGGCGCGGTAGACTTCGCGGGCGATGGTCTCGATCTTCTCCTTGATGTTCTTATCCAGCGTATACAGGAACTTGAATTTGCTGGGCTGCTTCGCCGCTTTGACAACCGCTTCTGCCAATTTCTTGGCTCCAGCGCCGCCGTCGGCCCAGTGAGTGGAGACGACCGCATCCATGGCGCCCATCTTGAGCGCAGCTTCGCGGACCATTTCCACTTCGGCCTTGGTGTCATTGGCAAAGGAGTTGACTGCTACGACTACGTTCACACCGAATTTAAGCGCATTCTGAATATGGCGTTCAAGGTTAGGTAGGCCCGCCTTGAGCAGTTCAAGATTCTCTTCCACGTATTCGGGGGCGAGCGGTTTGCCAGCCACCACCTTCGGACCGCCGCCGTGCATCTTCAGTGCGCGGACAGTGGCAACCATCACCACTACTTGCGGGATCAAGCCGGAGTAGCGGCACTTGATGTTGAAGAATTTTTCCATGCCGATGTCCGCGCCGAAGCCGGACTCCGTAACCACGAAACCGTCTTTACCGACCAGTTTGAGGGCGATCATATCGGCGATGATGGAGGATTGGCCGTGGGCGATGTTGGCGAACGGACCCGCATGCACTGTGGCGGGTGTGCCTTCGAGGGTCTGCATCAGGTTGGGCTTGATCGCATCCTTCATCAGGACGGTCACCGCGCCAGCCACGCCGAGGTCTTCCACGGTCACGGCTTCGCCCTGCTTGTTGGTGGCTACGACCATCTTGCCGAAGCGCTCGCGCATATCTTCGAGGCCCGTGGTCAGCGCCAGCACCGCCATGATCTCGGAGGCGACGGTGATGTCGTAGCCAGACATGTGTGCATGACCGGCTTCATCTTTGCCGCGACCAACTTCCACGTCGCGCAGCATGCGGTCGTTGATATCCACCACGCGGCGCCAGGTGACGGTCTTCTCGTCGATGTCGAGGCGGGCGAAGCGGGTGCGTTCTTCAGGGGTCAGGTCATTGGGGTTGGTTTTTTTGATGCCGAGTTTCTTCAAGCGGCGCAGCATGGTGGGGGAGAACCTGCGTTCACCTTTTTTGTTGGCGGGGCACAGCGCATTGAAAAGTTTCTCGTTATCCTGCTCTTTCTCGTGCATAATGCGCGTATCAAGCGCGGCAGCCACGAGGTTGTGAGAAGCAGTAATGGCATGGATATCGCCGGTCAGATGGAGGTTGAAATCTTCCATCGGGATGATCTGTGAATATCCGCCACCCGCTGCGCCACCCTTAATGCCGAATGTGGGGCCCATTGAAGGTTGGCGGATGGCAGTAATGACCTTCTTGCCGAGGTGAGCGCCAAGCGCCTGTGAAAGGCCGACGGTGGTGGTGGTCTTCCCTTCACCGAGCGGGGTCGGGGTGATGGCGGTTACATCTACATAAATGCCATTCGGTCTGCTGTTGAGGCGTTCCAGAATTTCAAGTTTGATCTTGGCTTTGTAAGGCCCGAATAATTCCAATTCATTTTCGCGGATGCCGAGTTCAGCGGCGATCTGGGTGATGGGCTTGAGTTTTCCGGCCTGGGCGATATCGATATCTGAAGGCACAGGGCGCAGCAATTTCAACTTGGTCGGTTGGAAGGTGTTGGCTGCCTTGGGGGCGGCCTTCTTGACGGCTTTTTTTACAACTTTTTTGGACGCAACTTTCGCACCCTTCTTAGCGGTCTTGCCTTTGGTTGCCATAAACACTCCTTGAAATTATATATAATTGTCTCTTCCAATTATCAGACAAATTTAAAAAATTGCAAGAGCAATTTGTCACCTATCCCAACAACAGAGT
>Ga0268298_10002892_pt1 | contig 18198 bp, 11 predicted proteins | sample WWTPWeurt_MetaG_FD_194462 | JGI IMG/M metagenome (GOLD analysis project Ga0268298, IMG submission 194462) | Activated sludge microbial communities from WWTP in Nijmegen, Gelderland, Netherland - WWTP Weurt | ecosystem: Engineered > WWTP > Aerobic digester > Activated sludge | place...
CACTACCACCATCAACGCCGCACCTGCAATAGCCGTAATGGAACGATTTATCTTTTCGGAAAAGATCAGGATCAGGCTTCCGAAAAAGATGATGCTGGAAATGACAGCTGGAATCACGGTCATCTTTCCGCCTTTGACCAGGTGGAAAGGATGGCAACTCCGATGTCAACACGCGAAGTAATGCCCACCAGTTTTCCATCTTTGGAAATCACGGGCATGTCGTGCAGGTTGTGTTGCAGCAGCAGGGCATAGGCACGCAGCAGTCCGCAGTCTTCATCAACGGTGACCGCGGGTTTCATTAACGTCTTGACAGTTTTATTCAGCGTCCTTGCTGAAGGATGTATTTCCTCTACCGCGCCAAAATCGTGGACAAAGTCTACATCTGCCAGGAAAGTAACGAAGTCAGGCAGTTCGAGGGTCAGCATATCGCGAATGCCGATCATGCCGACTGGTCTGTCATCATTGTCCACAACGGGCAGTACACCGATATGTTTCTTGATCAAAATCGCTGCGGCTTGGCGGATCGTGGCTGTCACGTGGATGGAGACAACATTGTGTTTCATGCATGAGGTTATATTCATAATTTCTCCAAAAATCTTAAATCCACTCAATCGCATTTTTATACATAAAACGACATACTCGGCTGCTCATCGAATGGAATTATCCTGCCGTTTTGTTTTTAATGAGCGCAGCGCTGCGATCATCAGTGCAATAAAAGTTGTCGGGACGAAAAACGTGATGAACAACTGCATTGAAGTCAGGGACGCGCTCCCGTCAGCGCGCATAATGATATAGATCACATAAACAACATAGTATGAAAATAATAATCCGCCTTCTATGCGCGAAATGCGGCTGTCTATGTAAAAGACAGGCAGCGTCACCAATGCCACAAAGACCATGGCAGGCAGGTCGAACTGCAAGACCTGTGGACCAACAAAAATACCGTTTGGAGAAACAAGCGCGCCAATTCCCAACACGCCAAGCAAATTGAAAATATTACTCCCAACTGCATTGCCAACCGCAATGTCGCTTTCTCCTTTAAGAGCCGCGATCACGGAAGTGGCAACTTCAGGCAATGACGTTCCGATCGCCACGATCGTCAACCCGATCGCCAGTTCGCTTACGCCCAGTACCTCCGCAATTTGAACAGCGGAATCCACCAGCAAGTTTGAACCTAATATAAGCAGTCCAAGACCGGCAAGGATAAAGGCGCTATTTATGATGATGCTCTTTTGGGTGCGTGATTCCTTCTGCTTATATTCTTCTGCATACTCTTTTTGCACCGCTTCGCTTTCGGAGCGGCTTTGTTTCAACGCAAAGAATACATACATAGCCACAAGCAATAAGAGAATGATTCCATCGAATGCGCCAAGATTTCCATCGAATGCGAGCACAAAGGCAAGCAGTGATATGCCCAACAGGAGGGGCGCGTCTTTACGGATCAATTGTTCCGCGATCACGATCGGCGCAACAATTGATGTAACACCGAGAATAAAGAGGATATTGAATATATTGGAACCAAGCACGTTGCCAAGCGTCAAATCCCCCTGACCGTTTGCCGCGGCTTGAATCGAGACCGCGATCTCGGGCGAGGCTGTTCCAATGGCTACGATCGTTAATCCGATGACAAGCGGCGAAACTCCAAATGCCGCGGCGAGGCGCGATGCGCCGCGCACTAAAAGCTCTGCGCCAAGGATTAAAATAACAAGTCCGGCGATGAAAAGGAGAATAATGTTTGTCATGTATGCAATCCGCTGGCAAAATTCACTGATTTTTTATACCATGACTTTTGCTGGCTGTGATTAATTCCTATAAAAGATGATAGGTCAGTGTCGCGTTTCGAAAAAAAGCGCGTGCATTGCACAGCGAAAAAATCACCGACCTGTAAAATCTTAAAAATTTAACAATAGTGTAATTGACTCGTATCAATTTGTGTTGTATATTCAAGTTACTCCGATGGGGAGTAGCGCCCAGCTTTTTGGGTAAACAGTCGTCAAGACGGAAAGAGATTTCCCGGCTGTTTGAAAGAAAACGCAAGACCATCGCCTTTCTAGGTGGTGGTCTTTTTTGTTAATCTGGAAGCAATGTCTGTATGGAGAAATGTTCCGCATTGATGGATAAACAAAAAGGAGATTCCCGTGTCCAACCAACAGCACCCCGTTCCCCATTTTCCGCCCATTCGAAAACTCTGGAAGCCAGCAGTTGCTGCCGGGGCAGGAGGTACGACTCTGGTCATCTGGTTCGAGGAGATCATTGCCTTTGCAGCAGATTTCATTGGCGTGATTCTCCTGACTATTATGGGGGGGCTGATCTGCCTGTTCGATAACATCATATTCAAGTCACGCATCCCCCGCCAGGACGATTTGCAGGATACATCCAAAGGAGTGAAAAAATAAACTTATGGAATCAAATAAAATCTGGCATACCCGGACAATCGAGCAAGCCTTTACCCATCTCAAGAGCCAGCCCAGTGGATTGGGTCAGGCGGAAGCTGCCGAGCGTACTTTGCAATACGGCGCAAACGAAATTCAGGCCGCGAAACGTATCTCTGCATGGGAGATTTTCTTTGATCAATTCAGGAATATCCTGATCCTGATCCTGCTTGGCGCGACCGCCATTTCCCTTTTTCTGGGACATGGCATCGAGTCTATTGCCATTGCCGTGATCGTATTGTTTGCGGTTCTGCTGGGTTTTATTCAGGAATATCGCGCCGAACGCGCGATTGAAGCGTTGAAGCAAATGGCAGCGCCCACCGCCTCAGTGCTGCGTGATGGGACGGAAGTCAAAATCCCGGCGCGTGAGTTGGTGCCGGGAGATGTGATTCTCCTGCATACCGGCGACCGTATGCCCGCCGATGCCCGTCTGCTCGAAGCGGTGAATCTGCAAATCGAAGAAGCCGCGTTGACCGGCGAATCGGTCGCTGTGGAGAAACACAACCAGCCGCTTTCTATTGACGACCTGCCCGTTGGCGACCGCAAGAACATGGTCTACGCTGGAACCGCCGCCACCTACGGACGCGGCAAGGCATTGGTGGTCGCCACGGGAATGCAGACCGAATTCGGCAAGATCGCCCAACTTCTGCAAACCGTCGAGACCAGCAAAACGCCGCTCCAGCACAATTTGGATAAGGTTGGTGCGGCGCTGGCGCGTGCAGCTTTTGTGGTGGTCGCCATCATCGTCGCGCTGGGATTATTCCGCGGACAGCCCTTCGTCGAGATGCTCATCTTCGGCATTGCGCTGGCGGTGGCGGTTGTGCCCGAAGCCCTGCCCGCCGTCGTCACGATTTCGCTGGCAATCGGCGTGCAAAAGATGGTCAAGCGCAACGCGCTCATCCGCCGCCTGCCCGCCGTGGAAACCCTCGGAAGTACATCGGTGATCTGTTCGGATAAGACCGGCACCCTCACAAAAGATGAAATGACCGTGCGGAAAATTTTCGCCGCCGGGCAGTTATTCAAAGTTTCGGGAGCGGGATACTCACCAGTCGGCGAGTTTTCACTTAGCGGGAGCGGATCAATCGCGCCGACAACTGGTCTGCAAAAACTATTAATCGCCGCCACGCTTGCATCTGACACACACCTGATCGGTGACGCTGGAAATGAATCGGGTAATGAATGGAATATTAAGGGCGACCCAACCGAAGGGGCGTTGGTGGTCGCTGCGGCAAAAGCCGGGCTGCAGAAAGAGTCGCTCGATTCAGAATATCCACGGGTGCAGGAAATCCCATTCTCATCCGAAACAAAACGCATGACCACTTTGCATCAGACAAATGGAAGCCTGACGGCGTATGCCAAGGGCGCGCCAGAGATGATTTTGGAAAGCTGCGACTGGCACCTGACCGCCGACGGCGTGAAACCGTTTGATGACGCAGGGCGACAACAAGCTCTGGCGATGGCACAGGATATGGCGGGCGAGGCGTTGCGCGTGCTTGCGATTTCTACGAAGGCAGACGCCACACTTGAAACAGCGCAGACCGGCATGACATTTTTAGGACTGGCAGGCATGATCGATCCGCCGCGCCCCGAAGCCAAAAGCGCAATTGCGACTTGCGCGCAAGCCGGCATTCGGGCGGTGATGATCACCGGCGACCATCCCGTAACGGCGCAGGCGGTGGCGCGTGAACTGGGTCTGCTCAAAACGGGGCGGGTCGTTACCGGCGCAGAACTGGAAGCAATGAGCGACGAAGAATTCAAACGCGAGGTCGAGACAATCGAGGTCTACGCGCGCGTTTCCCCGGCGCATAAACTACGCGTGGTGACTGCCCTGCAAGCCAATGGTCATATCGTGGCAATGACCGGCGATGGTGTGAACGACGCGCCGTCGCTCAAAAAAGCCGATATTGGGATTGCGATGGGCATCACCGGCACCGACGTCACCAAGGAAGCCGCCGCGATGATGTTGACCGACGACAATTTTGCTTCGATTGTTGCGGCGGTGGAGGAAGGGCGCGGAGTGTTCGACAACATCAAGAAATACCTGATGTACCTGCTGTCTTCGAATATCGGCGAAATCGGGCTGATGGCTGGTTCGGCGTTGCTGGGTCTGCCTCTCCCGCTGACAGCGGTGCAAATCCTGTATGTTAATCTGGCCACCGACGGTTTACCTGCTCTGGCTCTCGCAGTTGACCCGGCTGAAAAGGATTTGATGAAGCGCAAGCCGCGTAATCCGCGTACGGGGATTTTCACCCGCCCAGTCGTTTCATTGATGGTGGCGGGCGGGGTTTGGTCAACGATCATTAACCTGGGACTGTTCATCTGGGCGTCGAATTCCGGGCGCAGTCAAACCGAGGCGATGACAATGACTTTCGTCTCGCTGGTGTTGATCCAATTTTTCAAGGCGTACAACTTCCGCTCTGATCGGAACTCGGTATTTCAGAAACCCTTTGCCAATAAATGGCTGAATACGGCGATTATCTGGGAAATTGTTTTGCTTCTGCTCATCGTATATGTGCCTGCTCTGCATGAACCGTTCAATACGTTCAGCCTGCCTCTAGTGGACTGGTTGATCGTACTCGGTCTTTCATTGACAATTTCGCCCGTGCTGGAACTGGTCAAGTGGATGGAGCGCAAAGGCTGGTTTGGAGCTATGGAATAAGGAGACTGCAAATGGCAACACAAAAGAAAAAACGCAAGCGTGACATCGAGAAGAACTATCCAGTTAAACAGTTCGTCAAAAAACTGCGGCGGCTCGCCGATTGTATCGAGCAGGGACAAAAGTTTCAAATCCAGGTGGCAGGTGAACGAATCTACATACCAGCCACAGCCATCATTAACATTGAACATGAGCGCAGCGACTCTTCAGAGGAGTTGGAACTTCAACTCAAGTGGACGCTCGATAAATAGATGAAAAGACCTCGGGGTTCTTCAAGAACTCCGAGGTCTGAATTGTTTTACCTTTGTTGATATTCTGAAATCTCGATCATGGGTGGGCGTTCGCCTTCAGCGATCTCTTCGATGTCAAGAAAGAAGCGGTCCTGTTCATGGCGGATCATCTTCATGGTTTTGTTGATATTCTCCAGCATGCTTTGCCCATACTTGCCCTCGAGTTTTCGGATGACTGCCTGGATGATCGCGAAGGACATTTTCCCCAATGCTTCCAATGGCTGGTTGTGATGGATGCGTTCCTGCAGATCCACCTGGGCGATCGACCTTAATCCAAATTTTTCAAGCATATCTATTAATAAGCCGATCTCAACGCCATACCCTGAAAAGAATGGCATCTGTTCCAAAACTTTTCGACGGCCCCCATATTCGCCTGAAAGCGGCTGGATCATGCCTGAGAGTTCGGGATAGAACAGATTGAGGAGCGGGCGGGCGGTCAACTCGGTGACACGGCCGCCGCTGCCGGCCTGCATCTTGTTGCCGACCTTCAATGGACGTCGGTAAAACCCCTTAACAAAATCAATTTCAGGCCGAAGCAGGAGCGGGCCGATCAATCCATAGATGAAGCGCGGATGAATGTTCACGATATCGGTGTCGATCCAGATAATGATATCTCCGCGCGTGCAGTACAGGCTTTTCCACAACGCCTCTCCTTTCCCTTTGCGCGCGCCATATTGTGACAATACCTCCTGATGGATGTAGACCGGCACATCGATTTTTTCCGCGATCTGGCGGGTGCGGTCGGTTGAATTCGAGTCGATCAAAACGATCTCGTCCAGCAGAGGAATACGTTTCATCAGGACATTCTTGATCGTTCTGATGACTTTTCCAACCGTTTGCTCTTCGTTTAGCGCGGGAAGCGCAAGGCTGATGGTAAGGTTTTGCTTTTCCTTCAACGAAAGCAAATATTTCAGGTCCGCGAATTCGTCGGCGTGAAATGTATTTTCCGCGAACCATTTGTCCACGAGTACGGAGATGGCGGTCTGGCCCGCCTCTTCACTGGCAGGATTGATCTCATAAGGTAATTTTGTTTTTACAACGATCACGCCATGCTGACTTTCTTGCATGATCTTTTCGGCTACAGGTCCAATGGATGGGACCTCGTCAACCGGGCGGGCGGATGCACCCATGATGAGCAGGTCATGTTTTTGGGCGGCTTCGAAGACTGCATTGATTGGATTATCTGTGACGACTTCCTCCCACTTAATTTCAGGCAGGCTTTTCAACACACGGTTGACCCCCTTGAAGGCAACATCCTGATCTCTTGTAATGTTATTCGGAAAAATGTGCAGTGATGAGATTTCTGCGCTGCTGGTATTACGAATGGATAATGCGATACGCAAGCTTAATTCAGCGTACGGGCCGCCGCGAATGGGCAGCAGGATGTCCCTGATGTTCGATCCAATATGTTGATTGACAATGGCGATATTGCAGGGTGCTTGAGAAAATATCTCGGCCACCGAGGTCTTCAAGGCTTCAAAATGACAGGGCCATTCAAGCAATAAAAGATCGATGTCTTCGCGCTTCACGATATTAACCAGTTCTTCCCATGGGTTATGTGAGACGGTGACCTGCGCCCACTTATCCCCCCGCTTTACCTTATAAAGTTTTTTGAGAGTTTGCCTCAACTTGCGCGCGTCAACTGCCGCCGTGCTGAGTGATAGATCATTGGCGACATAAATAAAACCGCTAAGAAGGACGTTTTCGTCACCAGCGATGGCGTGCGCGGCATGGATGGCGGATTTTTGCTCGCAGCCGTACACGACAGGCACAAGGACTTTTGCGATAAAAGCGTTTTTCGGAATGGGGAACATGGTTTCTCCTTTTATTCCTTGAGCAAGGGAGTGATCTTTTCTGCATGGATACGCTCCCAGGTGAATTGTTCGCGGACGGATTTGCGCAGGCCAAAGACTTTATTGTTCATAAAATGATCGGTGATTATTTTCGCCACAGCAGCCGGGTCTTCTTGCGGGGAGAAAAAGTTAACCAATACGCCGCCCAGTTTCTTTAAAGGAGGGATGTCTGAGCAAAAGACCGGGATGCCTGCAAAGCCTGCCTCTAAAATGGGAATGCCAAATCCTTCTTCAAAGCTGGGGAATAAAAGCGCATCCGCAAGTTTGTAAAAATCTGAAATGACCCGGTCGGGTATGAATTCAGTTGTCAATTCGGCGAGAAAATGCGCCGAATTTTTTAATCCCAATTCTTCGCGCAACGCACTTAATTTTTCGAAATACTGAAGGTTCGCAGGATTATGCGGGCCGAGCGGTCCTGTGATTATTATCTGCGCAGACGGAAGATCAATTCGCAATACCGCCAGGATCTGCAGTGCGAATTCAATATTTTTGCGCGATGTGATGCGAACAGGAAGCAGAAGTAAAGGACTCGCCAGCAGCAGATCGAGCTTTTTTATATACCCAAGAGTTTGTTCTTCCAGCTTGAGAAACTTTCCCATATCCACGCCGTTGGGGATGACACGGATGGCGGATTGATCGATCTTCATTAAATCGGAAAGCTCTTCCTGCCGCATTTCAGAAATAGTGACTTGAGTTGCCCCGACCCAGGCAGTTTTTAGCAAGTCCCACGGATACCCTTCATGCAATTCGAATTGATAGCGTGGCGTTGTCCATGCGAGATCGTGATGCCAAAGGATCAGACGCGGAAGTTTTCCGGCAATGTGTAATTGATAAAGCGCGGCCGTCAATGCGAGATTCTTATTCAACGAGCAGATATTGTGGATGATCAAAATATCCACGCCCGATACGGCGGCTTGTAATTGTTCGGCCAGTTCAGCGCGTAATACCTCGAATTCTTGTGTTACCTCGCCGCGATCCAATTCTTGCTTCATTTTCGCCACACGCACGTGGCGCGAATCCGCGAGGGGGATGGTAGTCAACGGGATCTGTGCGCTCATTGCCTCACCGCGCGCCGCGATCAATCGGACTGAGTGCCCGTCTGCTGACATCATGCGCGCGTGGTGGGCGATGACGCTTTCGACCCCCCCCACGATGGGCTGAACCGAGTAGTGAAGAATGGCTATGTTCATGATCAGACCTTCCAAAACTATTCCTTGTTCATTGTGCGATTTGCGGCTCTCAAGCAAAAGCGCCGTGCCATGTATTGGCGCGCACGTGGACTTTACAGGTGGTCTTTTTAAGTTTGATGTTCAACGGGATTTTTTTTGCGTCTAGACAATGCCTCAGCATTGATAAGCGACATTATTAATGTCATTTATATAAAAGCATGATTTTTATATCATGAAATTTATGGCTTAAGATTAATTCCCCAAAAGAAAATAAATCGGCATGTGCCGGGCATGCGGTTTTGACGCTTACATCTCAACGATGCAAGGCTGTTCCTCTTTCACGATCGCGCTTTCCCCATTAGAAAATGTGACCACAGTTTGCTCCGCGGCACGCACAACGGTCAGCCCTTTATATTTTATGGTGACAGGCCAGGGGAATAAATTCCTGCCCTCAAGTTTTACTTTTGTGGCTGAAAGAATCGCCACACCCAGTGTTCGCATAAATAATCCAACAGGTGCAAAGCCATGCAGTGAGTTGCGTTCACCTATCCCCGCACCTGTTTCGGCATGATAGCGTTGATAAAAGGCGCGGTTCTGTTTTAAGTTTTGGATCACGGCATTCATCAAGTGTGCGGTCAGGCGGGTGGCTTCAGCACGGAATCCATACGCCAGCAGGCCTTCGCCGATCAATTGATTCCACGGGAAAGCCACGCCCATTGCAACCGAATCAGCTTCGGGGTCCGGCAGGAGCGGGAGCGAGGGCATTCCAAATGGACGGTCGAATCGATCTGCCATCAGCAAGTTGCGCCTGACCAGGGCGTGGGCCTGTTGTTTTTCTGGAACGCCTGCCCAAAGCGGCAGAGCCAGCGTGATATCTTCGCCAGTCGTATCGATTATTTTCACAACGATCTTGTCGTTTTTATCGAGGCCGCTAACGCTGATCCTGCCAACGCGCGTAAATAATTTCTGAGTCGTCGCAACCAGTCCGCCGCTGCGCCATTGGAATTGATGCCCTAAAATGATCTCGGTTTCACCCTTGGATTTTGTAAAGTATTCACTGACCTCCACTTCGGGGCGCTTCGCGGCTGGACTTTTGGTCTGAACCTCGATCAAGAGGCGGACGCCATTTTCGAACTCTACTTTAGGGCGCATGTTTCCATCCCCCTTTTTCGAGGCGATAACACTGCCCGTGGAACCCAACCCCGAGTCACGGTCGCGATAGGAATAAAAACTTTGTTCCGCGTTCCAGCCTGCCACCAATGAGATTTTGATCCGTTCAGCCTGTGACTGCACAAGCATGGTTTCTTCTTCGTGCCTGCCTATTATTCTTGCGATCTTGACAATGGACTTCGCTTCATGGACCAGCAGGGCTTCCAGAGACGGGCTGTGTACCAGCGAAATATCCAACCCCTGCGACCAAGGGGCCCACGCATCGAAAACAGGGTTATCATCAAAACCTGTTTGCAGGATGTGGTCCCATTCCGGCACACCGTCGCGGTTGCGGTCATGTTCGGGCGAGAACCAGGCCCAGAAGAATTTAATTAATTGGGGATATACCTCGGCGAGGAAGGCATCGTCTTGTGTGTCCTGATAATATTTCCATGCCAGGGAAGCGAGCAAAGGCGCAGCGATCAATTTTCCGCGCTGCGCGGCGAGGCCGGGTTTACTGTCCACTTCGCCGCTTTCGTTTTGTGTGGCAAGAAAATTCAGGATGAGCTTTTTTGTTACTTGCGGCGCGCCGTGTAAAATGCTGGAGATGTAATAGGCATCCAATGGAGTTTGCCCATTCCAGGAGGGGGCGTAATCGGTGCCATCCCCTTTACGTGAAAAGCCGTTGTCCGTGTGACGCGCGTTTACAAAAGACGGGTTGGGCAAATGATCATTGCCGCTGAAGAATAATCCATGTGCGGCTTTCTGGCTAAACGCCAGCGCTGCGTCCCAGTCCGGGTCGCCGGTGCGGATGTCCAGGGTCTGCGCGGCATCCAGCATTTCGATGCGGGCGCGTTCCGCTTCCCAGGGACGCGCCGCGCTGCGACGCGCAAGTTCAAAGGATGTGGGCACGGTATCCAGTGCGGCCTCGGCAAAAGTGATCTGTCTTGTTGCGCCGGGTCCAAGTTCCAATTCCAGCAGGAGGGAGGAATGCGGCCCAGGACCATGTTTTGGTCCGCCGGTCATAAAAATGACAGGCGCGATTCCGCTGGTTTGTCCCGCCAGAATATTAACTAATTGTTGTTGGGTGGGGATGATGGATTGACCATCTAAAGGAGCAAGCGCGGCGCATACTTCCAGATGGATCTGGCGAATGGCGTTGCTTTTGTTGGTGAGAATGACGCGTCCGGCCACCGCATGGGATTCAGGAACCCAGAATTCTGTCGTGACGTTTAGGTTCTCGATGGGAACAAAATCGAGTGTTAGGAAGTTAGGATAGGAACGGCGCAGGGACGGTTTGGTGATAAAGGTGTTAGGGTCTACAACGGAGTTGTTATTTTCTGTGAAGCGCAAATATAGGCGCATGGAGCGTGCGCGTAGCCCAAATGTGGTGTTGAGGGATACTGCGGAACGCTCAACATCTGTCCCGCCTAGTTCCACTTCCCAAATATGATCATTGATGTAGTCTGGTTTACACAGACGGGCGTCCGCCGCCAGAGAAAGATATAGCGGGTCGCCGAGGCTTAAGGACCAATCACGCATGGCACATATTGTACGGGCGAAACGGCGGCAGGTCAAACGGGTATAATTTGAGTATATAGTCAAGTCACTAGTCGGTTAGCCGACTGGTCGATTGCAAGGACTACAAGACTAACGACTACCGCTACGAGGAGAGCAACATGGCTGGACTTTACTTTGAGGAATTCACGATCGGGCAGATGGTAAAAACCGCCGGGCGTACCATTAGCGAAGATGCGATCTTTTCATTCGCCGGGTTGACCGGTGACTACAATCAGATCCATACAGATGCAGCGTTTGCCAGCAAGACCCAGTTCGGCCAGCGCATCGCGCACGGACTGCTGGGCATGTCCATTTCCGTCGGGCTGATCATGCAAACCGGTCTGCTCGAAGGAACCGTGCTTGCCTTCCGCGAGATTAATGAATGGAAATTTGTAAAACCGTTTCTAATAGGAGACACGGTACATGCGCTCCTATCCATTGTTGAAATGAAGGCTTTACCGCGTATCGGCGGCGGTTCTTTGATCGCAGCGGTGGAGGCCCGTAATCAAAATGATGAAGTCTGCCAGCGTGGAACGTTGAATTTACTACTGTTGAGCAAACCCAAATAAAATTTTTATCATGGATTGCGCTGATTTTTAAAGTTTGCACAATCCGCGTCAGTGTGCCCGAACGGGTGAATCTGTGGATGTAATTAAACATGAGCAACGAAGAGAATGACCGAATACGCCGAATTATAAAATCTGAAGAAGAGACGCAGGGCGTTTATAACCCCACGCCTCCCGCTTTTTCACGCCCTGCTCTCGATAAGGATAATATGCCCTTGCCGCGCCGCGTGGATGAGATCGACGTGGAAGGTACACGCGTTACGCGGGCCGCGTATGAGCCGACCTCAAAGCAGGTTCCACCACAACTTCCCAAATACCTCCCGCCAACTGAGCCGAATACCACACCCAGAATCCCATTCTATCGACGGCGCGGGACCATGGGGTGTTTCCTGCGTGGGATGATCGCTTCGGTTTTTGCTTTGCTTGTGATCGGTCTGTTGATGGGGTCGTATTTTGTTTATAGATACTATTTGATCGCGAGCACTCTTCCCGATGTAGGTACCTTGCGTGACCGCGCCTCGCAATTTCAGACCACGCGTATTTTAGACCGCAATGGCCAGTTATTGTATGAATTGCTTGACCCCACAGCGGGCCGTCGCAACTATATTCCTCTGGAAAAAATTTCACCCAATCTGATCGCTGCCACCATTGCTACTGAAGATAAGGAATTCTATACAAATCCGGGCTTTGACCCGATTGCCATTGTCCGCGCCTTGTGGCAGAACTACGTCACAAGCGGCCAGGGCGGCGGCGCATCCACCATTACCCAGCAATTGGCGCGCGCGCTTTTGCTCTCGCCTGAAGAACGCAGCCAGCGCACAGTGAACCGCAAAGCCCGCGAGATCATCCTCTCTGCTGAAATTACACGCCGCTATGCCAAGGACGAGATCCTGGAACTTTATCTCAACGAGATCTATTATGGCAACCTGGCTTATGGCGTGGAAGCTGCCGCGGAAACCTACTTCGGCAAATCGGCAAAAGAGTTGACACTTGGCGAGGCCGCCTTCCTGGCGGGGCTGCCGCAATCACCGGCTGTGTATGATATTTACACCAACCCGGATGGAACCCTGATCCGCCAGCAGCAGGTATTGGTGCTGATGTTCGACCTGAGCAATACACAAAACTGCATTGCTGTCAGCAACAGCGACACGCCTGTTTGTGTTGATCCCACTGTGGCTACGCAAGCCGCGAATGAAATGAAGGCTTATTCATACCGCCCGCCGTCATTTGATTCGAAATATCCACACTGGGTTAATTTTGTACGGTCCCAGCTTGAAGAAAAGTATGATGCGCAAACGATCTATCGCTCCGGATTTGTGGTTTACACCACACTCGATTCCGTGATGCAGGATAAAGCCCAGCAACTTGTCACTGATCAAGTCGCCGCAATGGTGGACAGCAACGCGCATAACGGCGCGCTGGTCGCCATTCGCCCATCCACTGGCGAAATTCTTGCAATGGTGGGTTCCCCTGATTTTAACAACGCGGATATCGCCGGCCAGGTTAATATGGCTACGAGCCCTACGCGCCAGCCGGGGTCATCCATGAAGCCATTCACATATATTGCGGCTTTTGAAAAGGGATGGACCCCATCCACACTGATCTGGGACGTGCCAACCCAATTCCCTGATGGCGCCAACCCGCCTTATGAACCGAGAAATTATGATGGCACATTCCACGGCCCGTTGACCGTGAGAACCGCGCTTGCCAACTCATTTAACATTCCCGCTGTGAAAGCGCTTGAATTCATTGGTATATACGATGACCCGAACACGCCTGAGAAGGAAGGCATGATCGGCATGGCTGAAAAGCTCGGCATTACATCACTGACACGAAATGATTACGGTCTTTCCCTTACGCTGGGCGGCGGTGACGTCAGCTTGATCGATATGACTTCTGCTTATTCAGTCTTTGCAAACGGCGGTCAACGTATGCCGCCCGTTGCCATTCTCAGGATCACGGATTTTGCCGGCAATATCATTGATGAATATGCCCCGAAAGCTGGCGAACAGGTCATCCGCGCTGAACACGCTTATCTCATTTCTTCGATCCTCTCTGATAATGAGGCGCGTGCTTTTACTTTTGGACGACACTCCGCTTTGAATTTATCTTTCCCTGTTGCGGCAAAGACAGGTACCACCAACGACATCCGCGATAACTGGACAATGGGCTACAACCCGGACCTGGTTACTGGTGTATGGGTCGGCAATGCAGATTACACCCCCATGACCAATTCATCGGGCTTAAGCGGTGCGGCACCTATTTGGGGCCAATTCATGGAATTCGCGGTTCCTTATCTTACCAATGGCGCACCGACTCCGTTTAATCGTCCGGCCGGAATTATGGATAGGATCGTATGCAGAATCTCGGGTACTGAACCTTCCAACGCGTGCGACTCGCAATATACAGAGATTTATGCCAGCGACCAGCCTCCACTGCCTGCAGGTAAGGATCTTGTACGCCGTGTAAAAATTGACAAGTGGACCGGTCTCGAAGCATCCGATGCCTGTAAAGGTCCCAGCTCAGAAGAGCTGGTAATGAATGTGACCGACAAATGGGGGCGTGACTGGCTGGGAACTGGCGATGGTCAGTTTTGGCTTGAAGATAATGGTCTGTCGCGCAATCCAATCTACGCCCCGGACCGCGAATGCAGCGCCAATGATCCGCAGCCGATTGTCGAGATCAATCTGACAGATGCTCAAGTCATTACATCCACGATCTTGGAGATCAAGGGATCTGCTGCGGCAGATAGCGGATTCAAGAAATGGATTTTAGAATACGGCCTGGGGGGGGAACCCGGCTCATGGTCTGTTTTGAGCGAGAGCGATAATCCTGTAAAGGATGGAACGCTTTTTACATGGGATCTAACCGCCATTCCAAATGGGATCGTTACCTTGCGCTTAACTCTGGTTGGAGACAAAGCCGAGGTGGATAAGCGTGTCACATTAAACCTTAGCCTGCCTACCGCCACTCCGCCCCCGTCTACGCCGACAGAGACACCATCCCCAACGCCCACTCCTACACAGATTCCCACCTTGGAGATTATCGTGCCGTCTGAAACTCCCACTGAAACGTCAACGGTGACACCCTGATCATTAAGGCGCTTAACTGTCCCAACTGCGGAGCGGCTTTGCCTGCCCATGTAGCCAGCACCGATCTCGCTTCGTGTGAGTTTTGCGGTACGACCTTTCGCATTTCAAAGACGCTAACGCCCGAACCTGACATGGGTGACCTGCTCCTTGGCGCTGATTTCAGCAAAGAGATCATACCTGGTTGGGAAACACTTAATCCGGAAAAACTAACATTCCACAAAAGTTCACCCCCGGAATTGCGGGGTACATTTGACCCGCATACGAATTCATATTATCTTTTGAAAAGTTCCGGGCTATGGGATGATTTTGATGTCGGTGTGAACATCAAGTTCACCGACGGCGATAAGGAGTGGATTCGCGGCGGGTTGTACACCCGATTTTCTTCTGAGGGCGGATATGGATTCCTCGTTTCCGCGCAAGCCTCCTATACTTTCGGAACCTTTGCCAAAGATAATTCGGGAGAGTTGGTCTTTCATAAAATAATGGCATGGACATATCACACAGCCTTGAGACCTGGATTTAATGAGATCAACCGCCTGCGTGTCATGTGTAATGCTGGTAATTTTCGTATCTTTTTAAATGGAGTAATGGCCACCTCATTCAAGGATGAAAAGTTCACAATGGGTAAGTTGTATCTTGTGGCGGAGCCAAGCGAAAAATCGAAGATCACGATTGCTTTTTCTGATCTGCAGTTGCGGGAAGTTCCCAAGTAGACCAAATCCGCCGATAACCCAGCCAAAACCGCCAATCCACCTTAAAATCTATGACTCTTCACTATTAACAACCCTTGACGCGCATTCCGCGTGTGCGTATAATCACCAAATTGGATATCAAAATCGATCAACAAAAGCAAGCGCTTCAGAAAAAATTCTCGAAGCGCTTGCCTTTGTTTGTCTCTGCATTAATTCAGAGAAAAAATCGAATACTATTTTTTTAGGAGAGTACCAGTGGAAACTAAGGGACTGACCGCACTCCGTATCAGCTTAGCCTCGCCGCAGACCATTTTGTCATGGTCATATGGTGAGGTTCTTAAACCCGAGACCATCAACTATCGACGTTTACGCCCAGAGAAAGACGGTCTATTTTGTGAAGCCATCTTTGGACCCACACGCGACTGGCAATGTTACTGCGGCAAATATAAGAACCCGCGCTACAAAGGCATCACCTGCGATAAGTGCGGTGTGGAAGTCACGCGTTCTGCCGTGCGCCGCGAGCGCATGGGACACATCACCCTGGCCACCCCGGTTGCGCATATTTGGTATACGCGCCGCATCCCATCACAAATGGGCATGTTGCTTGATGTCTCACGCCGCAATCTGGATCGTGTATTGTACTTCGCACAATACATTGTCACGTATGTGGACGAGGATGCTCGCAAGAAAGCTTTGCAACGTTTGGAAGATGAAATTTCCGTGTCCGAGCGCGAACAGGCCGCAGGCGTCAATGCCAAGATCGCCGAGATCAAGCAAAAGCGCGACCACGAGATCTCCGATCTCAAACAAAAGCAGGCTTCACTTCAACAAAGCTATGATGAACAAATTGCTGAGCAGATGGAGCCCATCACCAAGGAAGGCCAGAGACTTGAGAAGCAACTTCAAGATCAAATGGGAGAAGCCGCCGGGAAAACCATCTTCTTTGAGTTGACCGGTGAAAAGATCCTTGATGCCGGCGAAAAAGTCAACAGCAAGCACATTGCCCTCGTTCAAAAGAGCGTTACCAGAAAATTGGAAACACTTGAGAGCGAATCAAATACCAAGAAGATACATGAACTGGAAGCCATAAAGACCCAGGCGGCCGCCATCAAAGCAGCGGCTGACCAGGAAATGGAAGCCTTGCGCGGTGAATTGGAAAATGAAACCACCGCCTCCTCCAATAACTCCTCACGCCTGCGTGACGAGCTCTTGGAACTGCGTCCTTTCACATTCTTAAGCGAAATTCGCTATCGCGAACTCAAACAGCGTTGGGGGCAGGTATTCCGCGCTGATATGGGCGCCGAAGCTTTCTTTGACATTCTCGAACGTCTCGACCTCGATAAACTTTCTGAAGAACTCTGGCATGAAGTTCGCAGCACCAAGAGCAAGCAGAAGCGCAAGAAATCCACGACCCGTTTGAAGGTGGTGGAAGCCTTCCGCCGTTCCGGCAACAGCCCGGCTTGGATGATCCTGACAGTTCTTCCGGTCATTCCTCCGGACCTGCGTCCGATGGTGCAGTTGGACGGAGGCCGTTTTGCGACATCCGATCTTAACGATCTTTATCGCCGTGTGATCAACCGCAATAATCGTTTGAAGAGATTGCTCGAACTCGGCGCGCCGGATGTCATCATCCGCAATGAGAAACGCATGTTACAGGAGGCTGTTGACAGCCTTATCGACAACAGTCAGCGCGGCAAAGCGCTTTCCCGCCGCGGACGACGCGAACTCAAATCCTTGAGCGACATGCTCAAAGGCAAGAAGGGACGCTTCCGCCGCAACCTGCTCGGTAAGCGCGTGGATTACTCAGGTCGTTCCGTGATCGTAGTTGGTCCTCAACTCAAGTTGAATCAATGCGGTCTTCCCAAGAGCATGGCTCTGGAACTATATCGTCCGTTCGTGATCGCAAGACTCGTTCAGAATAATTACGCCGCGAATGTCAAAGGTGCGCGCCGCCTGATCGAACGCAACAGACCCGAGGTCTGGGAAGCGCTCGAAAGTGTGATCGGCGATCGCCCGGTCATGTTGAACCGCGCGCCCACATTGCACCGGCTTGGCATTCAAGCTTTTGAGCCGATCCTGATCGAAGGCTCTGCCATTCAATTACATCCGCTTGTGACCACCGCTTTCAATGCGGATTTCGACGGCGACCAGATGGCTGTTCATGTTCCGCTATCTGCAAAGGCAGTTGCCGAAGCGCGTGACCTGATGCTGGCTTCAAAGAACCTGCTCAAGCCCGCGGACGGCGAACCGATCATCTCGCCTTCCAAGGATATGGTTCTCGGAGTGTATTACCTGACCATGGAGAAGAAGGCTGTCCATAAAGGTGACGGCCGCGCCTTCGCCGATATGGATGAGGTGGAACTCGCCTACGCACTCGGACAAGTCGAAGTTCATTCCGAGATCAAGTTCCGCGCGAAGACCTGGTACGACGACAAGGGTGATCGCCTGCCCGAAGCCGAGTACCGCATCCTGAATACGACCGTTGGCCGTGTCCTGTTCAACCGCGTGCTGCCTGAGCAGGTACAGTTCGTCAATGAAAAACTTGACAAAGGCGGAGTCAAAGACCTGATCGCTGAAGTCTATGAATTATGCGGACAGGTCATCACGACCGATGTGGCGGATGCCATTAAACATATTGGCTTTACATTTGCCACCATCTCCGGCACCACGCTTGCGGTTGCGGATATTTCCATCCCGCCGGAACGTAAGGGCATCATTGAAGATGCGCTCAAGCAAGTC
>Ga0268298_10002895_pt1 | contig 18179 bp, 13 predicted proteins | sample WWTPWeurt_MetaG_FD_194462 | JGI IMG/M metagenome (GOLD analysis project Ga0268298, IMG submission 194462) | Activated sludge microbial communities from WWTP in Nijmegen, Gelderland, Netherland - WWTP Weurt | ecosystem: Engineered > WWTP > Aerobic digester > Activated sludge | place...
ACTGATTAAAAGAAAAAGCGCAACGATTTTTTTCAATTTATTCCCATTCAATGGTAGCCGGTGGTTTTGAACTGATATCGTACACAACCCTATTGATTCCTTTTACGTGATTGATAATTTTATTGGATACCAAACCTAAAAACTCGTAGGGCAAATGACACCAGTCGGCCGTCATTCCGTCAACCGAAGTTACCGCTCTTAAACAAATTACATGCTGGTATGTGCGCTCGTCACCCATAACTCCTACCGACTGAACCGGAAGAAAAACAGCTCCGGCCTGCCATACCTGATCATACAAGTTATGTGCCTTTAATTCGTCAATAAAAATAGCATCTGCCTCCTGCAAAATCCGCACTTTCTCCTCGGTAATATCTCCCAGTATGCGAATGGCAAGACCTGGGCCCGGAAACGGATGACGTTTTAAAATAAGCGGATCTATACCCAAAGCAGTCCCCACGGCACGCACTTCGTCTTTAAATAACATACGCAGCGGTTCCACAATTTTCAGTTTCATGGTTTCAGGCAATCCACCCACATTGTGATGTGATTTAATAGTAGCCGAAGGTCCCTTTACCGAAACCGATTCAATTACGTCAGGATAGATAGTTCCCTGAGCCAGCCAGCTTACATCCTGAATTTTGTGTGCCTCCTGATCAAATACCTCTATAAACACACGCCCTATGGCTTTACGTTTTTGTTCAGGATCGGTGACCCCTTTTAGTTGCGAAAGAAATTGTTGTTTAGCGTCAACCCCTATTACATTTAATCCCATGTTCTGGTATCCGTGCAACACCCTTTCGTATTCGTCTTTGCGCAGCAATCCGTTATCAATAAAAATGCAATACAGGTTGGATGCAATGGCTTGTTTTAACAGAATAGCCGCAACCGATGAGTCTACGCCTCCGCTTAACCCAATCACCACTTTATCATTGCCCAATTTTTGTTTTAATTCGGCCACAGTTGTATCTATAAAATGCGAAGGAGTCCAGCTTTGCGAGCAGCCGCATATATCGGTAATAAAATTATGCAGCAATGTTTTTCCGTCAGTTGAATGAGTAACTTCGGGATGAAACTGAATAGCGTAGGTTAATTCATCTTTAATTTTATAGGCAGCACATGCCACACTCTCGGTACCGGCAATAATTTCAAATCCGGCCGGAACTTCCTTAATGGTATCTCCGTGACTCATCCATACCTGAGTACCCAATTTAATATTTTTAAACAACACATCGCCTTTAATGGAATTTAAGTTGGCACGGCCATATTCGCGGGTATTTGATGCCTGCACCTTTCCTCCCCCTTCGTGTGCCATAAGTTGCGCTCCGTAGCAAACTCCTAAAACAGGTAATTTTTTTCTGAACTTCCCTAAATCAATGCGGGGCGAATCGGGATCGTTTACCGAAAAAGGGCTCCCTGACAGAATAACTCCCTTAACAGAAGCATCGGGGTCGGGGAAATGATTGAAGGGATAAATCTCACTGTACACCTGAAGTTCGCGAAGGCGTCTGGCAATAAGTTGCGTGTATTGAGAACCGAAGTCGAGAATTAAAATTTTTTCTTCCATAATGATGGCGGCAAAAATACAAAGTTCAGTCGGATGAAACGAATCTTAAATGAAAGAGTTTACAATAGGTAGATTGATTACCTTTGCCCGCTTTATGAAATTAACGTTTTGGGGCGCTGCCCGACAGGTTACCGGAAGTATGTACATGCTTGAAACCCAAAAGGGCTATAGGGTTTTAATTGATTGCGGCCTTGATTATGAGCAACAACGTCACCTTCATGATAATCCTTCGCGTCTCTTTCCTTTTGACCCGGCAAGCATCAGCATCTTAATTTTAACACATGCCCATATCGACCATTCGGGTAATATTCCAAATCTGGTAAGTCAGGGTTTTAGAGGACATATTTTTTGTACTCCGGCCACTGCCGACATTGTTAAACACCTGCTTTTAGATAGTGCCAATATTCAGGCAGGCGATGCCCGAAAAGCCAAAAATCGGCTTAAAAAAGGTAGAAGAACACCTGATGCTATTCCACTGTTTACACAAAAAGATGTGATGAACAGCATGGAACAGGTAATTACACTTGATTTTCACAAACCATTCCGGCTGAACGAAGCACTGCAGTTTACCTTTTACGAAGCGGGACATTTGCTTGGGGCGGCAAGTGTATTGGTAGAATTTACTGAAAATGGACAAACACAAAGCATTGGTTTTACAGGTGACCTTGGCCGGAACAATTCAAAACTGGTAAAAAATCCGGAGCAAATGCCCGGGTTGAATTACCTGATTACCGAAAGTACCTATGGCGGACGGATGCATAAAGTACAGCGTGACGCTGAATCGGAATTATTGCATCACATAAACGAAACCTGTGTGAAAATTAACGGCAAACTTGTTATTCCGGCCTTTAGCGTAGGAAGAACCCAGGCCATTATTTACACCCTTAACCGTTTAGACAAACAGGGATTACTCCCGCGTATAAAAGTTTTTGTTGATAGTCCGCTGGCTTTGCGAACGACTCCTTATTACGAGCAATACCAACATCAGCTAAATGAAGAAGCCAAAACATTTTATTCCAAACAAGGTGACCTTTTTGATTTTGAAAATCTCACTTTTGTACAAACGCCTGCCGATGAAAAAGATCTTTTTTACTGCAACGAGCCATATGTAATTATTTCGGCAGCCGGCATGGTTGAAGGCGGAAGAATTCAGGAGCATGTGAAGAACCACGTACAAAATCCGTTCAGCACCATTCTTATTGCGGGTTACTGTGCCGAAGGAACTTTGGGTGCCCGGTTACTTAGCGGACAAAAAACGGTCAAAATAAAAGGGAAGGAATTAAGGGTGTATTCACAAATTACTTCTACCGATGTGTTCAGTTCTCATGCCGATCAGGAGCAATTAATTCAAAATACGCTTTCCTATAACTCACCGAAATTGAAACAGGTATTTCTTACCCATGGCGATGAACCATCAATGGCCGCATTTGACGCATTGCTCAGGCAAAAGCATTTCGACAAAATAACCATCCCGGCAAAAGGCGAAGAATTCACGTTGTAACTCCTGAATGCAGCGTTTTACCCAACTCAGCGGTCTTACTGTAAAATTGGGTTATGAAAGGTTTAGCATTTACTCTTATGGCCATGTGGCTTATCACCGCCTGCCAGGTAAAGTCCGATAGCGATGGCGGGCACTTTGTTCAGCAAAAAACACTACAGGCACAACTCGACACTTTTTTGCAAAACAATCCGGAGGTTCCCGGCATCGTGTCGTCATGGCGTCTCAGGGACAACAGCCTTGTTCAAGCCGCTTCGGGTTATGCTGATATGGAACGAAAAGAACCTATGAGTGTATTCCACAAAATGGGAGTTGCCAGCAATACCAAAGTGATGACGGCTACCATCATTCTTCAGTTACATGAGGAGGGCAAAATAAAACTGAATGACCCGATAAGTAAATACCTCTCGCACGACATTACAGACAATATTTGCATATTAAACGGTGTATCCTATGGAAACCTTATTACTATTCGCCAGTTATTAAAGCATACCAGCGGGATTTATGATTTTGCAGATGCTAATTTTATAAACTCCACCCTGTACTTTCCTGATAAAAACTATACCCCCGAAGACCTGCTCATGTATAACGTATGTGCAGGACAACCTTATTTTATTCCGGGTACAGCTGGAAAATACCACTACAGCAGCACCAATTATATTTTGCTGGGTATGATTATCCAAAAAATAACCGGACAACCTTTTCATATTGTATTAAGAGACCGGATTTTTACGCCCCTGCATATGTTTAACTCATCGGTATGGACCTATGAACAACCCGCAGCACCATTGGCAGCCGGTTATAATAACGGAACAGATATTAGTGATGATAATTTAAGCTGGACGTGGGCAACCGGAGGAGTGGTATCACAGGCAGACGAAATGAATTTATTTATTAAAACTTTATTGCACGGGTATTTTTTCAAAAATAGAGAAACCCTGCTTGCCATGATGCAAACTACCACAGAAAGCGTGAATGAATACGGATATGAATATGGATTAGGCCTGATGAAATACAATTTTGGAAAAGGGTTTATTGCTTATGGCCATATAGGGTCATTGCACGGATATAACAGTGCCTGCTTTTATTTGCCATTGCATGATGCGTCCTTTTTTATTGGAATAAACAGGGGTAATGCGCAACCCTTTCTGTTTGATTTAATGAGTCAGTGTTACAGTTGTGTGGTGGCAAACTATGAGTACAATCCGTTTCAGCATCCGCTAAAAACCTTTCCTCCCTTCCCCTTTCTGTAATCCGGAAAAATTATTACCCACTTTATCAGCACATTGAAAATAGTAGATTAGGGGGTATGCCAACAATTTCTTTCTTTTGGCAAGTAATTTGACAATGCAGGTAAAGACACTTAAAAAAAATAGTTTTATGAAAACCATTTACATTAACAACGGAACTAAACTACTGGCCATCCTATTTGTTGCATTTGCGGCTACTTCTTCACTCACCTCATGTAAGAAGAAACCCAAAAAAGAGGTGCCAACAGAAATTAAAACATTAAACAATTCTGTAGAAGTAGCACTTCCTTTTGAGAGCAAAGAATACAAATCCGACAAAGATTTTTTCAGAGCTCGTCAGTCGGGTAAAAGCCCTGATTTAGCTACTGCACAAAAAATTGCAGAGCAAAATACCAAAGCTGCATTAGCCGGAAACATTCAGGCTACCATTAAGCGGGTAACCGATCAATACACCAACCAGCGCTCCATTGGTAACAAACAGGAATTTGAAAATAAGTTTGAGGAACTTTCGAGAGAAGTGGTTAATCTTACTTTGCATGATTTGAACCCGATGGCCCAGAAAGTGTTTAAAGAAACTGACGGTGCATTTACTGTTTGGGTAGTGTACGAAGCCAATAAATCAACCGTACTTACCTCATTAAATAATAAAATTTCCTCAGATGCAAAACTTCAGCTGGACTACGACAAAATGAAGTTTGAGCAAATTTTCAATCAGGAAATGGAAAAATTATCACACGGTCAATAATAATAAAATAGCCGGAAGCCTCCTCTTAAAAAGGGAGGCTTCTTTTTTAAATATCAAAACCAAGATGAAAAAATTTCACCTCGTATTCTTATTTGCTATGGTACTTTCGGCCACAGCATTTGCTCAAAACGGAACACTTACTTTTTTCTCTGATAAAGGGGAAAAATTCTGGGTACTGGTAAACGGAGTTGTACAAAATGCCGTACCCGAAAACAATGTAAAAGTTCAGGGATTATCTCCCAATTTTTACCGTATAAAAATAGTTTTCCAAATTGACTCATTAGGCGAAGTAACCCAAAATATGGGAACTGATGCGGGAGTTGATTATGTGTACATCATTCGCAAAAAAAATACCCCTGCGGCTTTCAAAAAAACAAAAGGGCCTAATGCCCCCGACCCTAAAGTTTACGAACGTTATGTACTTCGTCCGTTCTCCGCTTCAGAAAACGGAGGCATGGCAGCTCCAACTAAAGATCAGGAAGTAATAGTATATGGACAGGGAGAACCGCTAAATACCGAACAAATTGTTCATCCGGTGGCCTCCGTAACAGTTAACACTACCACCACAACTACTACAACTAACGGTGGTCAAACTGCCACTGCTCCCAATACCGGATTTTCGCTTAATATGAATATTGACCCTAATGCCGGAAACATGAACATGAATGTAAACGGTACGGGAGTGAACGTGAATACAAATACCACTTCATCTTCATCCACTACTACTACAACCACCAAAACCACCACTACCAAAACCACAGGAGGAGGTACCACCACACCAGCACCGGCACCGGCTAAAACCAGTACTCCCGTGCATGCCATGTACTCTATGGATTTTGATAAAGCGGTAGCATCCATCAAGGCGCAATCATTTGAAGAAAATAAAATGACCGTAGCTAAGCAGGTTTTAAAAGGCAACTATTTAAACTGCGCCCAGATAAAAACCATTATGAAATTGTTTTCGTTTGAAACAACGAAACTTGATTTTGCTAAATTAGCATACGATAAATGCGTTGAGAAAAACAATTATTATTTAATCAACGATGCATTTGGATTCTCGAGCTCAGTTGATGATTTAAATGAATATATTGAAGGCAAATAAATATTTTCTTTCATAAAACTATAATAAAAGCTCCCGTAAAGTAAACGGGAGCTTTTATTTTTGCACACAAGTTATGTATCAGCAATTAATTCTTAAGTCCGGTCGCGAACGATCAATTTACAACCGGCACCCCTGGTTATTTTCGGGAGCGGTTAAACAATTGCCCAAAGCAGGGGAAGGCGATATAGTGCAGGTGTGCGGCAACCATGGCGATGTGCTGGCGTATGGTTTTTACTCTTCGGCCAGCCAGATTGTATGCCGTATGTTTGAATTTAACACCGATGCCGCATTTGTAGCTGATACTGCCTACTGGCACCACAAAATACAACGTGCATTTGAACTGCGGAAAAAATATATATTGAGTACCGAAACCAACGCCTACCGGTTGCTACATGCCGAAGGAGATTTTTTGCCGGGAATCATTTGCGATGTGTACAATTCCATTGCTTCCGTGCAAATTCTGATTAAAGGAACTGAATTGATTCAGAATATATTACTGAATGCCATTCGGGATATTGCCGGTGTCAAACATATTTACCTCAAAACAAAAAAAAGCTCCAAAGTAATCGAACAGGTTTCGGCCACAACCGACTGGATAAATCCTCCGGAAGAAGTAAAAACAATAGTTAAAGAATACGGGTTACAGTTTTATGTTGATGTAGAAAAAGGACAGAAAACAGGCTTTTTTATTGACCAGCGCGAAAACAGAAAACTGCTTCAGCCATTTTGCGCAGGCAAAAAAATACTAAACACATTCAGTTATACAGGCGGATTTAGTGTGTATGCGTTAGCAGGGGGAGCCTCATTGGTACATTCGGTAGATATATCTAAAGAAGCCTGTACGCTTTGTGATGAAAACATTCACCTCAATTTTCCGGGAGCAAACAAACACCAGTCTTTTGCGGCCGATTGTTTTGATTTTATAAAAACAGCAGATACCGATTATGATATTATGGTGCTGGATCCGCCAGCCTTTGCCAAAAATGCCAGAGCGGTTGATAATGCAGCCCGCGGATACAAGGAACTTAATATGGCGGCTATTAAAAAAATAAAATCAGGAGGATTAATTTTTACGTTTTCCTGTTCGCAAAATATTGACAGGGACTTATTTCGGAAAATTGTTTTTTCGGCTGCTTCCGATGCCCGAAGAAATGTGCGTATCCTGCATCAGCTAACCCAACCAGCCGATCATCCGGTAAATATCTTTCATCCCGAAGGTGAATACCTTAAGGGGCTATTGCTGCAAGTGGAATGACCCGCTAACGCAGGTAAGTTTTCAACATTCCGCTGATTTTTTTGGGTGTACCAAAGCAAGTTTGTACTTTGGTAATGCCAACGGATATTTTTTAGTTTATTATCCGCATGAAATACATTCTTATTTTTCTTCTGCTGCCTTTTATTCCGGTTAAACAACCCGGGCCGGGTAATAAATATCCGCTTACTCAAACCGGAATTGCCAGTTATTATGGTACTAAAAAATTTCATAATAGCCGAACCGCAAGTGGCGAACGCATGCATCGTGATAGTCTTACAGCCGCACACCGCACCTACCCTTTTGGAACAAGAGTAAAAGTGACCAATTTACAAAATCAGAAGAGTGTGGTGGTACGTATAAACGACCGTGGGCCTGCCAGCAAAAAAAGAATTATTGATGTATCGGTAGCGGCAGCCCGAAAACTGGGCATGATACAATCGGGGTTGGCTAAAGTGCGCGTAGAAGTAGTGACAAAAGAAACGTCAGCCCCAGCACAATAATACGGTTCAATCATTACCTTTGTGTCCCATGAAAAAAGCAATATCCATACTTTCAATTGTGGCAACCTTATTAAGTTGCAAAACTCCACAACACTACTCTATTGATAAACTACCCTCCCATCAATTATATTTCGGCTCAGGCGGTGGCTTTGCTGCTGCATGGAATGAATACCTGTTGCTCGATAACGGGCAGTTGTTTTATTTTAATTCGCTCACAAAAGAGAAAAAGGAATTAAAATCGATCCCGGCAAAAGAAGCAAAAACCATTTATAAAAAACTTGCTCAGCTAAACCTGAACAGTTACACCCTGAACAAAACCGGAAACATGACCTATTATATTCGTGAGGTAAATAATAATACTACACATGAAGTAAAATGGTCAATTGAACAGAGTGACGTCCCTTCGGAAATCAAATCATTTTATCAGCTATTGCAATCAAAAGTTTCAAATCATGAATAAATTTTACACCTCCGCTAAAGTATTTACTATTTTAGTTACCGGAGCATTCACCACCGCATGGGCACAAACAAATCCCTTTGATGCCCGCTCGCATAAAACCACCGCTCAGCCCGATAAAAGTGCACTGCATGCCGAAGTGGTAAGAGGGTACAAAAACACCTCCCCTATTCCGGGCTCACTCACAAAGCAGGCTTCGGCCCCGGCCGCAAAAGCAGAATTAAGTCTTCCGCTTTTTATTGAGAAAAATAATCAGGGAAACGCACCGAAATTTAAAAACTACTCGGTATTTGAAGCATCTGATTTAGCAAAACAATTTTTGCAAAGTGTAAAAACCGAAATGCATATTAAAACCCCCGAACAGGAGTTTAAAGTTACTGAAATGAATACGGATGAACTCGCTAAAACACATATTCGCCTTGAACAATCTTTTCAGGGAATACCTGTTTATGGTGCCGAAATTATTTTACATGCCACCAATGGCTCTATCAATTTGTTGAATGGTAGGTACTTTCCCACTCCAGAATTAAGCAGCATTACTGCACAAATTAATGCCGAAGCAGCCATTAAAAATGCTGTTTCCTATCTTGGGACTAAAACCCGGATTGCCGCACTCACTGCATTTCAGCAAAAAATATGTCACTATACCGGGCCGAAGGCTGCGTTAATGGTTTATCATTTAAATAATGATTTATCGAAAGAAAAATTAGCGTGGGTAATAAAAATAAAACCAAATGTATTAGAGAGCTGGAACGTTTTTGTTGATGCACAAACCGGAACAGTACTGCATGGTTTTAATCAGGCCTGCACCGCTGACGGGCCAAAAACAGCCACAGGTAATGATTTGAATAGCGTTTCCCGCACCATTAACACCTACCAGAAATCGACCAGCTACTATATGATTGATGCCACACGCGCAATGTATAATTCAGCGCAGTCTTCCATTCCTGATGATCCTGCAGGAGCCATCTGGACATTAGATGCACAAAATACTCCGGTAACAAATGTGATTCAGGTAAGTAATACTACCAATAGCGGATGGCCGTCAAAAGCCATTTCGGCACATTACAATGCAGGAATTGCCTACGATTATTACCGCACCACGTTTAACCGCAATTCCATTAACGGACAGGGCGGAACTATCACCTCCATCGTTAACGTATCTGACGAGAACGGACAGGGCATGGACAACGCCTACTGGACCGGTGAGTTTATGTGTTACGGGAACGGCAAAGTAGCTTTTAAACCACTGGCAGGGGCCTTAGATGTGGCCGGACATGAAATGACGCACGGGGTGGTTCAAAATAGCGCCAACCTCGAATACGAAGGACAAAGCGGTGCCATTAATGAATCGATGGCAGATATTTTTGGTTGCATGATGGACCGGAATGACTGGCTGATGGGTGAAGATGTTACAAAAACACTGTATTTCCCTACAGGAGCATTGCGTAGCTTGCAGGATCCGCACAATGGCGGAACAAGCATAAGCGATAACGGATATCAGCCCCGGGTAATGAGTGAATATTATACCGGAACAAGTGATAATGGAGGTGTTCATATAAACAGTGGAATTCCCAACTGGGCGTTCTACAAGTTTGCCACAGCTGTAACAAAAGAACATGCCGAACAGATTTATTATAAAGCACTCACTGCTTACCTTACCAAAACTTCTCAGTTTGTAGATTTGCGCATTGCCGTTGTTCAATCGGCTATTGATTTGTATGGTGCATCTTCAACCGATGTTGCCGAAGCTAAAAATGCATTCAGTGCCGTGGGTATTTATGCCAATGATCCCGGAGGAGGAAGTACGGGTGGCGGAGGAACAAACTCGGCTGTAGATTTAGCTACCAACCCCGGACAGGATTATATTTTGAGTTACGACCTGGTTACTTCCGACCCCGTTACCCTGTACTCGTCAAGTACTACAGGAACCAATTACGTTTCCAAATCGCAATATGACATGAAACGCAAACCAAGTGTGGTTGACAATGGCTCAAGTTGCATTTTTGTTGGAGACGACAGTAAAATATATTCACTTAATCTTACCGGCACACCCAATGAATCTGTGATATCAAATCAAACTATATGGGATAATGCAGCGGTTGCCAAAGATGCCTCACGAATTGCAGCGGTAACCACTTCGATAGATACATCCATTTATGTGTATGATTATACCCTTTCGCAATGGAAACAATTTGTTTTATACAACCCAACTTACACGCAGGGAGTTGATGCAGGTGGCGTATTATATGCCGATGCCATTGAGTGGGATTACAGCGGGCAGTATATTATTTACGATGCTAAAAATGTAATTGATAATCCGGTGGGAGCCGATATTGTTTACTGGGATATCGGAATGATAAAAGTGTGGGATAATGCCACCAACTCGTGGGGTGACGGAAGTGTTCAAAAACTTTACACGCAATTGCCTGAAGACATCAGCATCGGAAATCCTTCGTTCTCTAAAAACTCGCCTTACATCATCACGTTTGACTATATTGATTCGTACAACAACTCGTACACCATTATGGCAAAAAATATTATTACCGGAGAAGATGATGTAGTGTTTAATAATACCAAACTTGGATTCCCCAACTATTCAAAACTTGATAATAAAATAATTTTTGATGCGGTGGACGGAAGCAGCAACGATGTGATAGGACAAATAAGTTTAACTGCCAACAAACTTAAAGGAACCGGCAGCGCCACCATTCTTATACCCGATGCACAATGGGGGGTATGGTATGCACAGGGCTCGCGCTCGTTGCGCAGTTCAGGAAAAGATATTACTGCATTTACCTTCCCCGCTTTGAATCCACCTGTTACAGCCACTATTTCCGGAACCAATATCAATGCGGTGGTGAGCATGAGTACCAATGTAAGCAATCTGGTGCCATCATTTAGTAACTCGCCTTTGTCAACCGCATATATTACCGGCACCAAACAGATAAGCGGAGTTACAGCTAACAATTACACAAATCCTGTAACCTACACGGTAAAAGCAGAAGACGGAACATCCAAAACATACACTGTTACCGTAACCAAACAGGCCGGAACAGGAATACAACCCATTCCTGATGCCCCTGTGTATGCTTACCCCAATCCGGCACACGATGCACTGTTCATTGCTGTAAAAGGTAATTTCTCCTATACACTTTACGATTTAAACGGACGTGAAATGTTATCGGGTAAAGGAGATGCGAAACAACCGATTTCGCTCAACGGAATTCAGCAGGGAATGTATCTGATAAAACTTACCGCAGAAGATAACGAAACATACATAATACGATTTAGCAAAACCTAAATTTACACATAGCCAAAAACCTTCCTGATGCGTAATCGGGGAGGTTTTTTTATTGTGTATAAATTAAACCGAATGATAACATGGCATTGAACAAATTGCCCCCGTCAGGATGTTTAAGCGGAGACGTTACGGTAGCCCTGCAGCCAGGTTCCATTTTAAGCAGTAAGTCGGGAGCTAATTTGTAAAACACCCCGACACCCGCGTGCCACGTAATAGTAAGCGGATTATATGTAAGCTGATAAGGAGTGTGGCTGTTGGTATAATCATTCCGGTCGGCATCAATCAGCAAAATCAGTACCCCCGCTCCGCCCGATGCGTAAAAAGAAAAGGTTTGGCCTTCGTACAACATATGTTTTATGTACAAAGGCAAATACAGGTAGGCCTGATAATAATCAAACCCGATATCCTTGTACAAAATCGAATCGTTTCCGGTAACTACCGACTTGGTTAAAAAAGGCTGATTGTATTTGGTAACAGCATACGTATTCATTAAAAAGTGAACCCCCGACTCTATTTTCCAGGCGTGATTGAGCGTGTAGTACGTGCTTACCCCCAAATGAAACGAAGTTCCGGGCATCCGTTTACCTACATTGGTAAAATTAGTGCGCGAGGCATAATAGCGGTCGCTGGTTTTAAAAAAACGGTCGCAGTACTCCAGTCCGCCTTCAATGCCAAGCCAGAGTTTATGAATACTGTCGGCAGGCAAAAATTCCTTCACATAAACCTGTGTGGTATCGTGCTGTGCCCTGCCTCTTACAAAAGATAAAAAAAATACACTTAGTAAAATAATTTTACAACGCATCTGGCAAAAACCTGAATGGCAATAAATTTTTCACCCCTTCAATCAATAAAATTTTCCCTTCTTCTCCTGCCAGCATCATGGTGATGGGTTTTTGCTGCCGGTATTCACTTTCACTTATTACCTGCAAACAGGCTCCGCAGGGCGACACGGGCTTATCAGTGAGTTTCTGTTCATTTTTTGCTGCAATACAAAGTATTTTCACAGCCGCATCCGGAAATAACGAACCGGCCTGAAACAGCGCCACCCGCTCGGCACATAGCCCCGATGGATAAGCCGCATTTTCCTGATTGGTGCCTTTTACCAGAGTGCCATTGTGAAGCAGCGCTATGGCCGCCACCTTAAACCGGCTGTAAGGAGCATAAGCCTGAGCAAACAGGTTTCGGGTTTCCTGCAACAACTGTAACTGTTCGGGAGTCAGGTCGGTTTCGTCAACCAGCACTCCTTCGCTTTGGTATTGAATTTTTTCTATCATGGCTTTATCAAACTTACAACCATTAACCCAAATGTGCAAGTAGGGGCACATCCCGATTTTTACCTTAGCTTTGTGGCCTGAAAAAATTGCACATGAAAAAAATATTGGTTTTCGGAGCAGGATTATCTGCTTCTTACCTTATAAAATATTTGCTGGCACACAGCAAAAAAGAAAACTGGCACATTACCGTTGCCGATCAATCTCTGCCCCTTGTGCTATCCAAAATTAAAAAACATGAGCGTGCTATAGCGGCTGAACTCAATATACAGGATAAAGTGAAGCGCGAATCACTTATTGAAAAGCACGATCTGGTGGTTTCGCTTATGCCCCCTTCCCTGCATGTGTTAATTGCTAAAGACTGCCTTAAATACAAAAAGCATTTGGTAACCGCATCATACCTTACTGCCGAAATGAAAAAACTGCATAACGCAGCAGCAAAAGCAGGTGTTTTATTTTTGAATGAAATTGGCCTCGACCCGGGTATCGATCACCTCTCGGCTATGGAGATGATACACGATATTCAGGTAAAAGGTGGAGAAATTATTTCCTTTAAATCCTATTGTGGCGGATTAGTATCCCCTGAATTTGATACCAACCCCTGGCATTATAAATTTACCTGGAACCCGCGCAACGTAATTCTTGCCGGAAATGCTACCGCCACCTTTACCCAAAACGGGCAACTCAAATTTATTCCGTACAACCGCATTTTTTTACAAACCGAAACCATTTCGGTTAAAGGCTACGGACAATTTGAAGCCTATGCCAACCGCGACTCAAACGGATACATTAAACCCTACGGAATTGAGCAGGCTAAAACAGTATTGAGAGGTACACTTAGAAAAAAAGGATATTGCCGGTCATGGAATCATTTGGTAAAACTTGGCCTCACCGATGATCAGTTGCTATTAACACAAGCTGCCCGTTTAACCTGGAGAGAATTGATAACTGCCTTTTTGCCGGCCTCCTCATTAACTCCCGAACAAAACCTTTGTCATTTTTTAGGTATAGACCGAAAAAGTACTGAATTTAAAAAACTGCAATGGCTGGGTATTTTAGAAAATAATGCACTGGGAATTGAACAGGGAAGCCCGGCTGCCGCCTTGCAAAAACTGCTTCAGCAAAAATGGAAACTGAACAAAGGTGAATTAGATATGATTGTGATGCAGCATCAGCTTACCTATGCGCTTAACGGAAAAATAAAAAAACGCATCAGTTCGCTGGTGGTAAAAGGCGAAGATGAAGTGTACACAGCCATGTCAAAAACGGTAGGCATGCCTATGGCTATTGCGGTAAAACTTATTTTACAAAACAAAATTGCAGCCCGCGGAGTGGTGATTCCGCTCACCCGGGAGTTTTACGAACCCATATTGATAGAATTGAAAAAATACGGAATTGAATTTTGCGAATAACCTAAAGCCAGTTATTCTTCTTAAAAATATACAAGGTAATAACAGAAGAGAGCACCATTAAACCTATGGCAAATAAATAGCCGTAGTTCCATCCCAGCTCGGGCATTACATTAAAATTCATTCCGTAAATACTGGCTATAAGTGTGGGCGGCATAAAAATAACCGATACCACCGTAAAAATTTTGATAATTTTATTTTGTTCCAGATTAATCAGCCCCAAAAATGTTTCCTGCAGGTACTCCAGCCTTTCAAATCCAAAATCGGTGTGATCAATAAGCGAGGTAATATCTTTAAGCATACTGCGCACACGCGGGCTGTATTCTTCCGGAAAATAATCGCTTCGCAGCAGCGATTGCATTACCCGCTGTTTATCCATAATATTCTGGCGGAGCAGCATATTCATTTCCTGAAAAAAGGAGATTTTAAAAATCAGGTCTTTGTTCACCCGTTTTTCGTCAGTAACTAATTTTCCGGTTTGAGTAATATCATTGGCAATACCTTCAATTAAATCGGCATCCAAATCAATGCGTATTTCAAAAATGGTTACCAGCACCTGATAGCCGTTCAGGTAATTTTTGCCCTGTATCTCCAATCGTTTAAACATTTCGTTAAACGAGCGTAAATCGTAATTGCGGTAAGTAACTAAATATTTCCCTTTTAAAATAAATGAAGCCGGCTCGGGTTTATACGTACCGTTTAACGGCACCAAAAAATTGGAGTTGGCAATAATATGCCTGTCGTTTTCGTAATAGCGCGAACTCGATTCAATCTCCATCATTTGTTTATCGTCAGGAATATTGACATGAAACCGGGTTTCTACATATTTTTCCTCTTCATCGCTCAGCTGGTTCATATCCACCCACACCAAATGATTGTAATCAATACCGTTGAGGCAATTTACGCCCTGCACTTTTTGCAGCTTATCGTTATCCCGGTAATAAACGGTGATCATGCCCGCAAGTTAGGAAAAACAATGAATTCCGCGAATATTATGCTGCCTTCGCTGCAATCGGTTCTTTATATACGTTTGAATTTCCTTGCTTGCCTGCAGTCAGGCAGGGAACCCGCAACACTGTTGAGGTCACAGGATATGTCGTAAAATAAAAAACCCCGCTTGCGCGGGGCTTGTGCTCGAGGCGGGAATCCCTGCCTGCGTGACGCAGTCAGGCAGGGAACCCGCAACACTGTTGAGGTCACAGGATATGTCGTAAAATAAAAAAACCCGCTTACGCGGGGCTTGTGCTCGAGGCGGGAATCCCTGCCTGCGTGATGCAGTCAGGCAGGGAACCCGCAACACTGTTGAGGTCACAGGATATGTCGTAAAATAAAAAACCCCGCTTGCGCGGGGCTTGTGCTCGAGGCGGGAATCGAACCCGCACGACTGTTGAGGTCACAGGATTTTAAGTCCTGCGTGTCTACCAGTTCCACCACCCGAGCCTGAATAAAAGAACGATAATAAAGAAGGTGTGAGGAAAGCGATGTGTTTTTGTTTTTTCGCTGAACTCACACCTTAATTGTTTTGGAGCGAGAGACGAGGTTCGAACTCGCGACCTCAACCTTGGCAAGGTTGCGCTCTACCAACTGAGCTACTCTCGCATTTCCCCCTAAGGGACTGCAAATATAAGGGACGCCCTGTTTTTTACAATGGGAGGTATAAAAAAAATAAGGACTTTGTAAGTAGCTAACAGGCAAGTGGTAAATAGCTTTAAACTTATTTCCCTTCTATAATTTTTTTAAGGTAATGCAGTTTCATAAGCGCTTCGAGCGGAGTAATGGAATCGGTTTCTACCTTTTGCAATTCTTCTTTTACCCGTTGCACCAGCGGGTCGCTAAGCTGAAACATATTCAATTGAAAAGGGTCGGGAGGTAATTTTTTTACGGCCTCTGTTCCGCTTAATGACGAGCGGTTATCTTCCAGGTAATACAAAATTTCTTCGGCTCTGCGCAATACCTCTTTTGGTATGCCGGCCATACGTGCCACATGAATACCAAAACTGTGTTCGCTGCCTCCTTCTTTTAGTTTTCGGAGAAAAATAACTTTGTTTCCGGTTTCCTTAACGGCTACATGGTAATTTTTGATGCCGTCAAGTTTGCCTTCCAGTTCGTTGAGCTCGTGGTAATGGGTGGCAAAAAGCGTTTTGGGTTTTAAATGTACCTTGGTTAAATATTCGGTAATGGACCAAGCCAGCGAAACCCCGTCATACGTGCTGGTGCCGCGCCCTATTTCGTCTAATAAAATAAGGCTACGGGGCGAGAGGTTATTCAGGATGCTTGCCGTTTCGGTCATTTCCACCATAAAGGTTGATTCCCCGCTGCTCAAATTATCAGAAGCACCCACACGGGTAAAAACTTTATCTATTAATCCTATGCGTGCATAAGTGGCCGGAACAAAACAACCAATTTGCGCCATGAGCACCGCAAGGGCCGTTTGCCTGAGCACAGCCGACTTACCCGACATATTGGGCCCGGTGAGAATGATTACCTGCTGCTTGGCATTGTCTAAATAAATATCATTTGGAATATACGTTTCGCCCGGTGGAAGCTGCCGTTCAATAACTGGATGCCGGCAATCTTTAAGCATCAGTTCAAATGAATCGTTCAGTTCGGGTTTTACGTAGTTGTTTCGTTGGGCCACCGTAGCAAACGACAACAAACTATCTATACGAGCAAGTTGCAGCGCATTTTGTTGCACAGCAGTCACGTATTCGCTCATTTCTATCACCAGTTCGTTAAACAGGCGCTCTTCAATGGCAAAAATCTTTTCTTCGGCCCCCAGAATTTTTTCTTCGTACTCTTTCAACTCCTGGGTAATGTAGCGTTCGGCATTTACCAGCGTTTGCTTGCGTATCCATTCAGCAGGCACTTTATCTTTATGCACATGAGTTACCTCGAGGTAATAGCCAAACACACTGTTGTACGAAATTTTGAGTGATGTAATGCCGGTACGTTGTATTTCGCGCTGCTGAATCTGCAACAAATAATCTTTGCCCGAGTAGGCAATTTTTCGCAGTTCATCCAATTCGGCATGTACCCCATCGGCAATTACACTCCCTTTATTTAACAAAGCCGGAGGCTCGGGCACGAGTACCTGTTCGAGCCGCTGTATGGCCGTAAAGCAGGGCTGTAGCTGATCGGCAACCTTGGTAACGGGTAAATGACCCGTTTGCATAAGCAATTGCTTTAATGGCTCAATAATTTTTAAGGAGCGGTTCAGTTGCATCAGTTCTCTTGGATTTACCCGCTTCATGGCCACTTTAGAAACCAGGCGCTCCAGATCTCCCACCTGTTTTAATAAACCAGCTACCTCTGCGGCCAGGTGCTCGTTTTTGGTAAACTGCTCCACCACATCTAATCGTTCCTCAATAAGCTTTTGTTCTTTTAGCGGCATCACCATCCACCTGCGCAATAAACGGGCGCCCATGGGGGTAAGCGTATGATCGAGTATGTGAAGGAGCGGTACTCCGTGTTCATTGGCACTATACACCAGTTCCAGATTGCGCACGGTAAACGTGTCGAGCCAAACGTATTTATCTTCTTCCAATCGGGAAACCGAGGCTATATGCGCAATATTGCTGTGTTGATTTTCGTGCAGGTAATGCAGCGCAGCTCCGGCAGCTACAATACCCAGTTTCATTTTATCAACGCCAAAGCCCTTAAGAGACTGCGTTTCGAAATGTTTCAGCAGTTTTTCATTGGCATAGTCATCGGTAAACACCCAGTCGTCAATCAAAAAAGTATAGAATTTATCTCCAAAATGTCTGACAAATTCTTTTGCCTGAGGTTTACTTACCAATACCTCGGCAGGCTTCAGTCCCTGCAAT
>Ga0268298_10002896_pt1 | contig 18178 bp, 21 predicted proteins | sample WWTPWeurt_MetaG_FD_194462 | JGI IMG/M metagenome (GOLD analysis project Ga0268298, IMG submission 194462) | Activated sludge microbial communities from WWTP in Nijmegen, Gelderland, Netherland - WWTP Weurt | ecosystem: Engineered > WWTP > Aerobic digester > Activated sludge | place...
CAACAACCCGGTTCCATCGTCGTTCAGCCGCGCGGTGACCCGGACGCCGGCCTGGCCGGAAATGTCGTCCATGACCTCCTGGAGCGTCACGTCGCCGGAGAGATCGATCACGGCCGAAGCCCCGCTCCGGTCGGTGATGCGAATCGTTCCGGGGACGACCCCCGCGCCGTTGTTCAGCGCGCTCAGGCGCGTGGCGCCGTTCACGTCGTGGTCGTCGGCGCCGAGGCCGGCCCGCAAGCGCAGCGTGCCCGCGCCGACCACGGGCGTGTCCACCGCGGAAAAGGATTGGGACAGGGACTCCTGCCCCCGGGCCAGGGCCTGCACGCGGATCGTGTGGCTGCCGACTTCCGGGGCCCCGGTCACTTGAACGCCCAGGAGCGAATAGTCGCTGGTCGTCACCAGCGTCGGCTTTTTGTCCAACTGCTGGACCACCGCCTGCGCCGCGGTCCGGAGGTCCATGAATTTGGCGGACATCGCGTCCCAGGCTTTCGAACGGCTTTGAAGGTCGGCTTTGCGCGTTTCCAATTGCTGGACCGGTTGAAGGGCCAGGGCGCGCAGCTGGCTGACGATGGAGGCGGTGTCGAGTCCCGAAACGATGCCGTTGATTTGCGTCATAGGTCTTTCGCTCTCTCCTGGGTTCGGGGGCCGCCGGTCGGCCCCGGCCGTCCCGGGGCCCGCCGCGCTTTTCGCGGCGGGCCGCCGAGCCGGGAAATGGGGAAAACCCGCCGGCGCGGGCCGGTCCCCGCGGTGCTCGCGGGGGCCGGCCGCCCGTGGGCGTTAATTAACGTTGAAGCAGGGACAGGATGCTTTGCGGCGACTGGTTGGCCTGGGCCAACATGGCGGTGGCGGACTGAACGAGGATCTGCCACTTGGTGTAGCTCGCCATTTCGCTGGCCATGTCCACGTCGCGGACCCGGGATTCCGAGGCCGTCACGTTTTCCAGAGCCACGTTGAGGCTGTTGATTTTGGTTTCCAACGTGTATTTCTGGATGGACCCCAACTGCGCCCGGGCCGTGGAGACGTCCGAGATGGCTTCGTCCACGATCGCGAGGGCCGACGTCGGGTCGGTGGCCAGGTCGTGGGCCGCGCCGGAGAGAATCCCGGACAGTCCCAGGGCGCCGCCGGCCGTGGTCCCGAGGGACGAGGCGCGCACGTCGGTGATGCTGGTCGTCACCGTGTCGGAGGCTTCGGAGCCGACCTGGAAGGTCAACCCGCCCGCTTCGACCGAGAACGCGTTGGTGTAGGTCGCCACGGCGTTGCCCGCCGAAGTCACGGCGACCGCCGTGCCGGCGTAGGCCGTGCCGGTGTTGGCGGTGAGGGTCAACCCCGCCCCGGTCGCGCCTTGGCCGTTGATCGTGCCGACGATGTCGCTGCCGGCGTCGGTGCTGAACCCGCCCGCGCCGAACAGGTTGCTGGACGCGTCGTTGATCGACACGCTGTAGGCCGAGCCGTAGTTGTTGTGACGGACGGCCACGAAGTTGCCGCTCGCCACCGCCGTGAGGTTCAACCCGTTGGAGGCGAACCCCGCGTTCAATTGGCTGATGACGGCCGCCTGATCGGACCCCGCGGTGATCGTGATGTCCGCGCCGTTCACGTTGACGGTTCCGCCGGGGGCGGTGCCGCCGACCAGGTCCACGTCGCCGGTCAACACGGCGCGCGTGGCGGCCGTGGAAACGGCGAAGGTGACGAGGTTCGTCCCGGAGGGCGCCGAGGTGCCCGCCGTGACGGAGGAGACCGCCGTGGCGTCCAGCACCACGCCGCGGTTCGACAGGGACCCGTTGAGCAGGTTCTTGCCGCCGAAGGTCGTGTTGTTGGCGATCTTGTTCAAGGCCGCGACGGCTTCGTCCACTTGAGATTGGTCGGCCGCGATCGCGGTCGCGTCCACGACGCCCGAGTTCTTGGCGTGCAGGACCAAGGACCGGATTTCGTTCAAGATGGAGTGCATTTCCTGCATGGCGCCTTCCCCGGTTTGAATCATCGAGGCGGCGTCCTGCGTGTTGCGGACGGCTTGTTTGAGACCGGTGATCTGGGCCCGCAGCTGTTCGGACAACACCAACCCGGCCGGGTCGTCCCCGGCTTTGTTGATGCGGAGACCGCTGGACAGTTTCTCCAAGCTGCTGTCGAACATGGCGTGGTTCCGAGACAGTTGCCGCCACGAGTTCAAGGCGGAAACGTTGTTGGCGATGCGCATGATTAACTCCTTCCGTGTGTGAGGTTGCCGGGATTCCTTTCCCGGTCGCGCCGGCCCGAGGGCCGGCGCGCGGATCCCGAAAGACCCGCAAAAAGATTATCGACCCGGGGTCGGAAAACTAGAGGAGGGGCGGCGGGAGGGCGGGGCGGTCGCCGGCCGGCCGCACGTCGATCACCGCGGGCCCGGGGGCGTCCGGAAACAGCAGAGCCACCAGGCCCCCGTCGCCCTGGGTTTCGGGCAGGGCCCGAAGGGCCAGGAGGCCCAAACCGCCCCCTTCGGGGGACAGGACGGTGTCGGCGCCGCCGGTTTCCCGGCGGATGGTTCGGGCCAGATGGCGGTAAAGATCGTCGAGGGGGGGCAGGGAAAGCCCCTTGCGGTTCAGGGCGTCCCAGAGGTGCAAATCAATTTTTTCGGGGGCGAAGCCGCACAGGGCCTTCAACCGGTCGCTCACGTAGACCACGTCCCAGGCGGCGCTCAACACCATGAAAGGCCAGGGGAAGTCCTTTAAAGCGGAAGTGAGGGTGTAGAGGAATTGCCGGCCCCGACCGCGAAAATCCGCGACCAATTCCCCCCCCGCGCCGAACTGGAGCGACACGGTCCCCACCGCCGCGGCCTTTTGCTGCTTGTAAAGCTCGTTCCGACGCGTCAACAATCGAAGAAGAAGCCGTCGAAAAAGGGCCGAAAGGCTTTCCTCGTCCAGGGGTTCCTTCAAACAGTCGGCCGGCGCCACCCCCAGGGCTTCCCGGAACGCCTCCACGTCGGGCCCCGCGTCGACCAACAGGGGCACGACGGCCAAATCGGCCAGGGATTCCCGGGCCTCCACCAAGGCCTTGGCGTCCGACAGGGAAGCGTTCGACACCTCCCAAAGAAGGAAATCCAACTCGCCCGAACGAAGCAATCGGCGGGCTTCCTCCGGGGATTCGGGAAAACGGGGCTCCAAGCCGTTTTTGCGAAGCACCCGGTCCAGGAACAGGCGCCGCCGATCCCCCTCCACGTGGACCAGGGCCACGGGCCGCGGATCCCCGACGCCTCCTTTTTCCCGAATGCGGTCGAGCACCTTCACGATCTGCTCCAGGTTGAAGGGCTTGCGGAGGCAGACAAAGGCCCCCTGCTTCAGCAAATCGTGCTCCGTCCGTTCCGTGGCGAAGCCCGTCAACACCACGACCTCCGTGTCGGGCGATTTTTGTTTGATCTCCGCCAACACCTGGGACCCGTCCAGCCCGGGCATTCGCAGGTCGGTGATGACGACGTCGGGTTGTTCCCGACCGAATATTTCCAACCCCTGCCGCCCGTCCGGGGCCTCCAACACCCGATACCCCAAACGGGACAACACCCGCCGGGCCATCCCGCGGAAGGGATCGAAGTCGTCGATGATCAGAACCTTTTGCATGGGGGCCTCCTTATCATTATCGACCGCCCGGGGGGGGGCCTTGACCCCGGCACGCCCCTTGCACCCCGCGAACACGCCACCATGAGCCTTCGATCTCCCGGATGGATATACGCGGCCGCGGTTCTGGCCCTCGGATTGGAAACGGCCGGCGCCGTGTGGATCAAAACGGCGCCGCCCCCCGTTTCCCCGGACCGCGTTCTCACCGACCTTTGCCGCCGGCTGGGCGACCTTTGCCGGTCCCACGGGCTGGCCGGCCCCGCCGTGGAAATCGATCGCGTGGAAGGACCCGAACCCGATCCGTTTTTCGACACTCTCGCTCCGTCCCTCAACGAAAAGTTGGCCCCCGCCTTCGGACGGATTCAAAGCGCGGCCGACGCCCGACAAGCGGCCCTGGCCCGGGTGGGGGATTTGCTCAAGGAAAAAGCCTGGGTGCGGGATTTGCCGGAATTGACCCGAACGCGCCCGGAGACTCTGCTGTCCGCCCGGTGGCGTTGGACGGCCCCCGGCGAAAAAGTGGGATTGACGCTTCGGGCCGTCCGACTGAACGCCACGGCCGACGGCGTGACCGTTTTCGAGGGTTTCCCCCACCCGCGCTGGACGGAACGTTCTCGTCGCTTCCATCGCCGATTGTCCGCCGTCGTGGCGGGCGGCGCGGCCCCGGTTCTCGGTCTGTTCGCCTGGGCCGTCGTCCGTTCCCGGCGCATCGTCCCCTAAAGGAGAATTTTCATGGCCCATCCCGCGAACCGCAAGGACGCCCCGCTCCGACGGATCCCCGTCCGAACCACCCCCCGCCCCCCGCTTCGCCCCGCGGCGGCTCTTCCCGGGGGGGCGCCGCCGGCCACGCCGGAGGCCTGGCCGGAAACCGTTGGGGCGGCCGACCTCGAAACCCCGCGAACCGGCGGGCCCGCCGCCGATGAACCGTTTCCTCCGGCGAACGCGCCGGCCTATCACCGGGAGCGGGAACGAAGCCTGGCCGATCTCGGCCGGGGCATGATCCACCAATTTCGAAATCAATTGTGCGTCGTTACCGGCGGCCTTCACGCGGGCTTGGCCCACGTGAACCAGGAGTCGGCCCGGGAACTCCTTCTCCTGGCCGAAAACGGGACTCGGAAAATGGTGCGCCTTCTGGACGATCTGATGACCTTGACCCAGCGACCCTCCCTCCAACTGACGCCGCTGGTCCCCCGGCTCTTTTTTGACCGCCTGCTGAAAATCGTCGAACCCCAATTGAAGGCCCGGTCCATCGCCGTCGAACGGCGTTTCGCCGCCGGGCCACCGGCGATTTGGGGAGACGCGGCAACGCTGACCGAGGCCTTCGAAGGCCTCGTTCAAAACGCCTGGGAAGCCATGCCCGGGGGCGGGCGGCTTCTCGTCGAAACCCGCTGGACCCCCGGCGCGGAATTCCTAATCGTCCGGCTTTCGGACAACGGGCGGGGAATAACGGACGAGGACCGGGAACGGGCCTTTCAACCGTATTTCACCACCAAACCCGGGGCGGGGGGCCTGGGGCTCGCCCTGGCCCGCCGCGTGATGGAATTTCACGGCGGCACCATTCGGCTGGACGGCGCCCCCGGCAAAGGCGCGACGGTGTCGTTGTTCTTTCCCCTCCCCCGTTGAAAGCGGTTTCCGGACGAGGCTCTTCGTGAATCGGCCCGCGCGGACGGCCCGCGTCGGACGGCGCGCCCTCCTGGCCTTCTTAACGTTGACCCTCGGCGCCGGGCGTCGCCCCCATCGGTTGACCCCCCGGGAGTGGACCGCGCTCAAAGAAAGCGGGGCGTACCACACCGGCGAAGGTTGGGCGGAAATCCGCGGCGACCGCGGCGCCGCCCGGGAGGAGGCCCAAAGCCGGGCGCTCGCGGATTTGTCCCGCCACCTTCGGGTGGCGGTGCGGGCTTCGATGATCGATCGCCTGGGGCAATCGGCGGGTCGGACCGACGAGCGTCTGGAATCCCGCGTGGAATCCTACACGGAACTCGTTTTGAAACAACCCCTGGACCGGCGGGATGTTTTCCTCCATTTCCCCAAAAGCGGCATTGTCACCGCCGTCGTGGCCCTTTCCAAAAACCGTTACGCCGCCGCGGTGGACGCCGACCTCGAGGCCAAAAGGGAGCGTCTGTTGGCCCTCTACCGTACGGGCCGGGAGGCGGAGGACGGCGGCCGTCCCGTGGACGCCCTGCGGTCCTACGCGCGGGCCCGCGGCGAGGCCCATTCCGCGCTGGACGGACTCCCCCTTATCCTTCCCGGGGATATTCTCGGGGAAGACCTTTTGGCGGTCCTCGACCGGCGAATCGCCGCCCTCCTCGGCGCCTGGACCTTGGATTGCGGAGACGGCCCCCGGGTTTACGACGGGGACGGCGCTCCGGTGACGCTGACGATCACCGGCCGCGGCGCGCCCGGCTCGCCCGCGCCTTTCCGGGATTTTCCTCTTCGGGCCGCCTGGTCCCACCGACCGAAATACCCCGTGGCCCGGGTTCGCACGGACGGGCGGGGCGCGGCCCGATTTTCCGTCCCCCTGGACGGATTCGTCGAAACCCCCCGCCTTCGGGTGGAACCCGATTGGGAGGATTTGAATATGATGCCTCCTCCGATGGGCCCCGCCTGCGAATCGGTGTTTCACCCCCGGCGTCGGATACGATTGGCGGTGACGGCCGGGTCCCCGGAGGCGGCGGAGCGGCTCGCGTCGGAGCTCGCCCGGACCCTGGGCGGCCTTCCTTGGACCGTTGAACGGGGCACGGTGCCCTTTCCCGGCGAAGCCCCGGGAACGACGATGTCGGCCGATTTCGGCTTGGAAATCCGGGCCGCGGAGACGCGGCAGAAGCACCCCACGGCGGATTTTTATTTTGTCCGCCTGACGGGGACCGCCCGCCTTTATGATTTTCGGGAAAACCGATGGGTGTTCCGGGAGTCGCTTCCCGAGGAACGGGGAGACGGCGCCTCTTTGGAAACCGCCCGCGGGACCGCCTGGACCCGGTGGGTCCCAAAGGTGACGGCGCGGGTTCGGGACCGATCCGCGCCCCTGCCGTGACCCCTCAGGCGGCCTGGCGCGCGTTTCGAACGGCCTGGGAAATTTGAACCTGAAGGTGCCCCAGCTCCCGGGACAGGAGCTCCACGTGTCCGTGCAGTCGGCGGCACCGGAAAAGGGCCAAAGCGATGTCCGGCCGGGTGTCCGCGGTGCCCACCCCCGCCCCCAGGGCGCGGGTTTCGGCCTGGCGCCGGAGCGTTTCGGCCTGGCTCAACTGACGGTGAAGGCGTTGGAGCTTCGGGTTGGGGGCGGCGGCGTCCGACTTCCGAAGAAGCGCCTCGCGCTCCTGCTTCGAAAAGGAGATCAACCGGCGCAGAAGCCGGGCCTGGGCCTGCAGACATTGCTCAAGGGAAGCCAGTTCGAATCGCATGGGGTTATCCTCCGGGAAAATTATTGGCCGGGGCCCGGGAAACTAAACGGCGAAGGACTTCGCACGCTTTTTGCAACTGGGAAGACGAGGAGGAACCCATGATTCGAGGCATCCAAGCCAACGCCCAGGCCATGAACGCCCTGATGCTTCAACAGGACGTGGAGGCCCACAATCTCGCCAATCAAAACACCACCGGGTTTAAAAGGGACCGGGTGCGTTTTGAACTTTTCAGTCAAATTCTTCGGGGGCAGGAAACCCTTTCCCCCAAACCGGTGGTCACCACCGAACGGACCCAGGGCGCCCTGACCCGGACGGATAACCCGCTGGATCTGGCCCTTCAGGGATCCGGGTGGTTTTCGGTGGAGACCCCCGAGGGGGTTCGCTACACCCGGGACGGATCCTTTAAATGGGACGCCGCCGGACGCCTGGTGGACGCCGAGGGCCACCCCGTGCAGGGAACCTCCGGCGCGTTGAAATTGGACCCGGAGGCCCCGGGCGCGGTGATGGTGGGGCGCGACGGCACCTTGACGGCCGGATCGACCCCCCTGGGCCGCCTGAAGATCACCCATTTCGCCCCCGACGCGCCCCTGGAACGGGGGAGCGGGGGCCGTTACGCCGCGGGCGATACGCCCGCCGTGGCCGGCGCCAGCGAGGTGTGGCAGGGGTATTTGGAGTCCTCCACGGTCAACCCCGTCGAGGGCATGGTGGAAATGATGAGCACCTTGCGTTTGTTCGAAGCCAACCAGAAGGCCTTCCGGGTGCAGGACGAATCCCTGAGCCGGGCCCTTCAGGAACTGGCGCGATAGTTTCGAAGGAGGAATCGCATGTTGCGCGCACTGTGGACGGCGGCCTCGGGGATGTCGGCTCAACAATTGAACGTGGACACCATCGCCAACAATTTGGCGAACGTGAACACCTCGGGATTCAAGAAACTGCGGGTGGATTACCAGGACCTTTATTACCAAACCCTCAAGGAACCGGGCGCCGCCGAAGAGGGCGGGGTCTCCCCGACGGGGCTGGAGGTCGGCATGGGAACCTACCCCGTGTCCACCCAGAAAATTTTCACCCCCGGGGACCTGGAGAACACCGAAAATCCCCTGGACCTCGCCATCGAGGGCGCCGGGTTCTTCCAAGTCTCCCTGCCCGACGGCAACAAAGCCTATTCCCGTTCCGGCACCTTCCGCCTGGACGCCGAAGGCCGCGTGGTCACCGCCGACGGTTATCTGTTGGAACCGGCCCTCACCGTGCCCGCCGACACGACGGAAATCACCGTCTCCCTGGACGGCACCGTATCGGCCAAATCCGCCGCGTCCCCGGTTCCGGCCGTCATCGGCAACCTGGAATTGGCCACGTTCTCCAATCCGCCGGGGCTCAAATCCCTCGGCCACAGCCTGTACGCCGAAACCGCGGCTTCCGGCGCGCCTCTGACGGGGACCCCCGGCGCCCAGGGCGTGGGATCCGTCCGCCAAGGCATGCTGGAGATGTCCAACGTCCGGGTCGTGGACGAAATGGTCAACATGATCACGGCCCAGCGGGCCTACGAATTAAGCTCCAAGGCCATTCAAACGGCGGACGAAATGATCCGTTTGTCGAACAATCTCCGTGGGTAAGGGAGCCGCTCTGCTCCTGGCCGCGGGACTGGCGGCGGTGACCGCCGTGGCCGGGGCCGCCCCCGACGACCCGATTCGGGCGGCCGCCGATCGGGCCCTGTCCCGGGCCTTTCCCCCGTCCTCGGGCGAATGGCGCTGGGAATTGATGGGACCGGCGCCGGCCCTTCCGGCGGACCTGGCCGGAAGCACCGCCCAGGCCGACCCCGTGGACCCGACGCCCCGCTCCCTGGTTTCCCTAACGGTGCGACTGGCCCGGGACGGCCGACACTTCCGGACGGTGCTCCTGTCCTATCGCCTGCATCGCGTGGCCACCGTTTGGGTCCTTCAAAAATCCGTGGCCGCCGGAACGCCCGTGTCGGCGGAGGATTTGACCCCGGAACGCCGGGAAATTTCCCCAACGGAAAACCCCCTTTCCCCCGAGAGGGTTCCCGACCATTGGTGGACGCGGCGGGCGCCGGCCGGAACCCCCCTCACGGCCGCGGCGGTTGCCCCGCGCCCCCTGGTAAAAAACGGTGAAACCGTTTCCGTCACGGTGTCGGCGGGTTCCCTTCGCCTGAGCGCGGCGGGGCGGGCCCTTCGGGACGGGCGCGCCGGCGAAGCCATCCCCGTGTGGCTCTCCTCCACCCGACGGCCGGTGACGGCCACCGTGCGCGGGCCCGGACAACTGGACTGGACCGCCCCCGGGACGGCCCAATGAAACGCGGGATTCCCTTCGTTCTCCTTTTCGCCGCCGGCTGCTTCGGCCGCCGACCCACGGCCCCGGCGCCGGCGCCCTTGGCGGAAACGCCGCTTCTGTCCCTCTTTGCCGACACCCGGGCCAGTCGCGTCGGGGATTTGGTGACGGTGCAGATCATGGAAACGTCCAAAGGTTCCCGGCGCGTCACCTCCCGGGCCGACAAGGACGGGGAGCTCTCCGTGGATTTGAAGACGAACACGGGCGGCAAAGCCGCCCGCTCCTCCATGGGGCTCAAGACGACCAACGACACCAACGCCGAATCCGGCCTGGAGCGGCGGGGTTCCCTGATCGCCAACACCACGGCCCGGGTCACCGAAATTTTGCCCGGCGGGCTGTTGCGCCTGGAGGGCGAACAAACCATCGTGCTGGAGGGCGGCGAACAAACCATTCGGCTCAAGGGTCTCGCCCGCCCCGCGGACATCGGACCGGGCAACACGATCCTGTCCACCCGCCTGGCGGACGCCCGCATCGAATACAAAAGCCGCAAGGAACCCTCCGTCCACCGCCGGGGGCTGCTGGCCTGGCTGGTCGGGATCGTCTTTTAACGGGGCCCTTGAATGAATCGACGCTGGGCGGTTCTCCTTGGGATTGCCGGAACCCTGAATCTCGCCGCGGGGGAAACCCGCGTGAAGGACGTGGCCCGGGTCGGCGGGGCGCGTGACCTGGAACTGGTGGGCTACGGTCTGGTGACGGGCCTTCGGGGAACGGGGGACCGGCCGGGGTCCGGACCGGCGGCCCAATCCCTCGTCAATTTACTGAACCGATTGGGCGTGGCGGCGTCCCCCCAGGAACTTCAATCCAGCAACATCGCGGCGGTGGCGGTCACGGCCCGGGTCCCGGCCTTCAGCCGCCCCGGCGCGGCCTCGGACGCCCGCGTTTCCTCTTTGGGGAACGCCTCCCGATTGGAAGGCGGCACCCTGCTTCTCACGGCCCTGTTGGGCGTCGACGGCAAAGCCTACGCGACGGCCCAGGGGCGCCTGGCCGAAGAGCCCGAGGCCGGGGACGATCGCAGGGGGGCGGGGTCCGCCGGGGGCGCCACGACGGCCTTTCTTCCCAGCGGGGTTCTCCTGGAAAAACCCCTGACGGGGCCGGCCGCGGAAACCGACGGCCGCCTGGCCGTGACGCTGGACCGGCCCGACGCCGTGACCGCGGAACGCATCGCCCAGGCGGTGCAGGAAACGCTGAAAACCCCCTCCCGGGCCACGGACCCCGGCCGGGTGGAAGTGGAAATTCCGGAGGATTTTCGGGAGGATCCGGTGGGCTTCGCGGCGCGGGTGGAACGCGTGGCGGTCACGCCCGACGACGCGCCCCGGGTTGTCTTGAACGAGCGCACGGGCACGGTGATCGCCGGGCAGGGCGTCCGAATCGCCCCGGTGGCCATTTCCCACGGCGGCGTTAAAATCGAAATCGGCGGCGGCCCGGCCCGGGCCGAAGCCGACGTCACGTCGCTGGTCGATCTGCTGAGCGGCCTCGGGGTGCGACCCCGGGACGTGGTGGTGATTTTTCAAATGCTCAAACGACTCGGCGCGCTCAAGGCCGAACTGGTGTTGATGTGAAACTCGATCGAACCGCCCCCCCCGCCGCTACGCCGCCCCGGGCCGACGAAAGGTTGAAACAAGCCTGCCGGGGTTTCGAGAGTCTTTTTCTTCACACGCTTTTAAAAGAAATGCGGTCCACGGAAGCGCCCGCGGCCCTCGAGGGGTCCGGTCCCGCCCGGGACATCACCCGGGATCTGTACGACCAAGCTCTGAGCGAGGAGATGTCGCGCGCCGGCGGCCTCGGCGTGGGCCCCCTGCTTTACCGCCAGTTGAACCGGGCTCAAGTTCCCGCGCCCGGGGCCGATAAAGAAAGTGAGAGGAGGATACATCCATGATTCCATCCATTGGTTCCTCGGGGCCCCAGGGCTCCCGGGGCGCGTCCGCCGCCGACGAAACGGCCAAAGCGGCGCCCGCCAAGAAACTCCCGGCGCGCGTTCCCCCGGCCGAACCCCAGGATCAAGTGACCCTGTCGCCCTTGGCCCGGGACCTTCAGATTCTGCGCGCCCACGCGAACGACGGCGCCGCCGAACGGGCGGCCAAAGTGTCCGCGTTGAAGGAACGCGTGGCCCGCGGCGACTACCGCGTGAGCACCGACGACTTGGCGGCCCGGATTCGGGACGCCTGGTCCGCCTGATTCGTTGACGGCCGTGGCCGCCGACACCCCCCTGGCGCGGATGGAATCCGCGTTGGAAGACATCACTCGTTTGTGCGGGGAACTTCGTGACCTTCTCACGGAGGAACGCGCCGCCCTGGTGGCCGCCCGCCGGGACGCACTGCCGGGACTCCTCCGCAAAAAAGCCGACGGCCTTCAGCGGTTGGCCGAGGCCGACGGGCGACGCCGCCGCTGCGCCCTTCAACTGGAACGGTCCTGGGGGTGGGCCCCGGTGGATCGGCCCCTGTCCCAGTTGGCGTCCCGCCTGGACGGTCCCACCCGGGAACGGCTGGCCGGGAAAAAAGACCGCCTCCTTCGGGTGATGCGGGACTTGTGCGCTTTAAACGAGGCCAACGGACGGCTGATCCGCCAGGCCGTCACCGTGGGCCGCCGCCTTCTCGAATGGGCCACCGCGCCCCGGGATTTGATCTACGGACCCGCGGGAATTCGCCCCGACGAAGCCGGGCGCGTCGTCCATCAGCGTGTTTAACCGCCCCCGCGTCCCGGCCGGGGCTTGACCCATGTCCCTTCTCGCCAGTTTTGAAATCGGCACCCGCTCCCTTCGCACCTTTCAAACCGCGATCCAGACGGTGTCCCACAACATATCCAACGTCAACACGCCGGGCTATTCGCGGCAACGGATCGTCCTGACCACGGAACACCCCGACCGGACGGACCGTTTCGATGTCGGGCGCGGGGTTCGAATGATGGGCGTGGAACGGCTGCGAGACGCCTTTTTTGAGGCCAGCTGGCGGCGGGAAACCACGGGACAGGGACAGGCCGAAGCCCTCGCCACCGCCTTCAAATCGGCGGAAGCCCTTTTCCCCGAACCCAACGGGGACGGCCTGTCGACCCGCATGGACAAGTTTTGGTCCGCCTGGCAGGAACTGGCGAACCACCCCACGGATCCCGGTATCCGCGCGGTGGTGTTGACCCGGGGGGCCGACTTGGCCGCCGGGCTCAACCAGACGCTCCAGGGCATCGCCCAACAGCGGGCGGACGCGGACAGCGAAATCGCCGCCGCCGTTCCGCAAATCAATTCCACCGCCCGGGAAATTTACCAATTGAACGATTCCATCAAGACGGCCCTCTTGAACGGGCAAACCCCCAACGACGCCCTGGACCGCCGGGACTTCCTCGTCGGCCAATTGTCCCAGTGGACCTCGATCCAGGTCGTGGACCACGCGGACGGATCGGTGGCGGTCTACGCGGGGGGCGCCCCCTTGGTGGAGGAGGGCCGCGTCGGATCCCTGGAAACGCTCCCCCGGGCCGGCGACCCCGAAGGCCATTTGGAGATCCGTTGGAAGGAAACCGGGGACGTTTTCGAACCGATCGGCGGACGTTTGGGCGGCTGGACGACGGCTCGGGACGTCGTCCTCCCGGGGTTGGCCCAATCCCTCGCCGATTGGTCCCGGACCCTGCGGGACGAGGTCAACGCCCTGCACCGAACCGGCGTGGGGCTGGACGGCTCCACGTCCCTTCGGGGGGCCGTGAATTTCACGGGTACCCTGGCGGCCGACGCCACCGTATCTTTAAACGGGGTGGACATCGCTCTGAACGCCGGCGACGATTTGGCCACCGTCGTCTCCCGACTGAACGCCCAGGAGGCCGCCACCGGGGTCCACGCCGCCGTGGACGGAGCGCGGCTCGTGCTCGCGCCGGGCGGCGCAACCCCCCAAACCGTCCACGTGACGGGCGACCCGGACGGCGCCTGGAAATCCCTGGGCATCGTCAACGATTTTTTCTCCGGGGAACCCGGCGCCCTGGGCCTTTCCGACGCCGTGCGCAACAACCCCGACGCCGTGGCGGCTTCGGCCTCCGGGGCTCCGGGCGATAACACGCTCGCCCGCGCCCTGGCCGGCCTTCGGGACAAAAAAGCCCTGTCCGGGGGCACCACCAGCTTCGACGGGTCCTACCAGGGGTTTCTGGCCGATTTGGGCGCCCGCTCGGCCGCCGCCCAAGCCTCTCAGGAAAACCAATCGTTTCTCCTTCAGCAGATTGACCAATTGCGGGAATCCGTCTCCGGGGTTTCCCTGGACGAAGAATTGACGGATTTAATCCGTTACCAGCGCTCCTACGAAATGGCGGCGCGCTCCATCCAAACCGCCGACGAAATGTTGGGCACCCTGCTCGACATGGTCCACCGATAAAGGGAGGTTTCCGTGCGCGTGACCGAACGTATGATCCACCGCGGCGTCGTGGACGAAATCCACGGCCATCAGGCCGCCATGGCCAAACTTCAACAGCAGATCGCCTCGGGCCAGCGTCTCACCGGCCTGTCCGAAGAACCCATCGACGCCGCCCGGTCCATCCGCTTACGGGCCGCCGCCGCGGGGCTGGACCAATACAAAAAGAACACTCAGGAAGCCCTGGCCTGGATGAACGCCACCCTGGGGGGGCTCGGCCGCGTTCGGGAGGTTCTTCAGGAAGCCCGTCTCGACGCCCTTCAAGGCGGGACCGATTCCACCCCGCCGGAAAGCCGCCAGGCTCTGGCGGAAACCGTGGCCCGATTGCGCGAATCCCTGGTGGAACTGGGCAATTCCAAATGGGAAGACGCTTCGCTCTTCGGTGGGCACGCGACGACGGCGACCCCCTTCGCGCCCGATGGAACGTATCGGGGCGACACCGGCGCCATCGGTCGCGACATCGCGCCGGGCGAAACGACGACGGTCAATTACAACGGCGACGAGGTGTTCCAGAGCGGCACCAACTTGTTCGCCGCCTTGGACAATCTGGAGACCGCCCTGCGGAACAACGACCCCGCGGCGGTGCGCGCCGCGGTCCCGGCGCTGGACGCGGGCATCGGCAAGATTCTTCGGTTCGAAGCGTCCCTGGGCGCCGAAACGGAGCGCGTCGCCCTCACCCGATCGCGGCTGGACGAGATGAGCGTGACGCTCGCCCAGCGGCGGTCCGAAAACGACGACACGGACATGGCTCAGGCGGCCGTGGACCTGCAAAACGAAAACAACGTCTACGAGGCGTCCCTGGCGGCGTCGGCGCGCCTGTTCGGCGCGTCCCTGTTGGATTTCCTCAAATGACCCGCCGCCCTTCGGTCCTGAAATCGACGCGGTTCGGGGTTCTCCGTCCCGACGCCGGTTCGATTCTGACGCTGATCGACGGACTGGTGGGTTTTCCCGACCAGCGGCGGTTCCTCCTGGTGGACCACGCCGGCCGGGAGGACTTCGGCTGGTTGCAAAGCCTCGAGGACGGCGGCCTGGCTTTTCCCGTGACGGACCCCCGCCGCCATTGGCCCGAGTGCCGTTACGCGTTTTCCGCGGACGATTTGCGCGGGCTCGACTTGGCCCCGGGCGAAGACCCCGACGTTCTCGTGACGGTGTCCGTGCCGGCCGGCGGCGGTCTGCGCCTCAATCTCGGCGGGCCCCTCGTCTTCAATTTCCGCCGACGCCGGGGGCGCCAACTGGTCCAAGCGCCCGGCGCGCCGGTCCCCGCGGCCCTCCCATGCTCCTTCTCTCCCGTCGAAAAGGCGAAAGCCTCCTGATCGGCGACACCGTGGAAATCACGGTGCTCGCCGTCGAAGGCGGAAACGTGCGCTTGGGCATTCGCGCCCCCGGCGCGGTGCCCGTTTACCGGCGGGAACTCTACGAAGCCATTCGTTCCGAAAACCGGGATTCGGCCGCCGCGGGGGTGGAGGATTTGTCCCGGGCTCTGGCCCGCCGCCCGGTCACGCCGAGGTCGGCGGCGCCGGCACCGGTCCGGCGGCCCCGCCGGGGCGATCGGCCTTCGGGACCTTCGGACGGCCCGCTTCCTTCTTGAATTTACGGAGCTCCGCGTCCTTCAATTCCAATTCCTGTTTTAACAGGTCGTTTTCCCGCATCAGCCAAAAACGGTCGACCGCGTGGGAAACGACCGCCAACACTTCGTCGTCGTTCCAGGGCTTGGTGAGAAAACGAAAGATCCGCCCGTCCAACACTGCCGACGTGAACACCGAGGAATCCGTGTGCCCGGACAGCATGAGACGCACCGTCTGGGGCCATCGGCGGCCCACCTCTTTTAAAAGTTCCACGCCGTTCATCCCGGGCATCCGGTAGTCCGCGATGAGGACGTGGGCCGGCCCGGTGTCCCGCAGAAGGCGGAGGCCCTCGTCGCCGGACAAGGCCGTGAGCACTTCCACGTCGATTTTCTGGAGCAGGCGCCGGAGGGATTTCACGACCCCCTGGTCGTCGTCCACGCACAACACCCGAATGTTGGAAACCATGACATCCTCCCGTCAGACACCGCGAATCAAAGAAAGGGGGGGCCGGCCGCGCCCTAGCGCGTCGGCTCCGACTCCAAGCACGCCACCGCGTTTTCCAAAATCCAGGCCGGCAATTTATTGAGCGGCACGGCGTCCCGGGCGGCGCCGCTTTCCACGGCCAACCGGGGCGACTCGGCCGCGAAACAGGTGGATCCCTCCTGGGCCGCCGTGCGGGCCCCGCCCGCCCGAAGGACCGCCAACCCCGCCACGCCGTCCTCGCCCAGGCCCGTCAGGAGCACCCCCACGGCCCGGGAACCGGCCGCCAAGGCGGCGGATCGGAACAAAACGTCAAAGCTGGGCCGTTGTCCGCCCACGAGGGGCCCTTCGACGATTTCCACGTGGGGGGCCTTGATCGACGCGGCCAGAAGGGCGTGCCGGTTGCCGGGGGCGATCAACACCTGCCCGGGCCGAAGGACGTCGTTGGGAACGGCTTCCTTGACCTCCAGTCGGCAAAGGCCGGCCAGGCGGCGGGCGAAGGCGCCGGTTTGGGATTGAGGCAACCGGGTGGCGACCATCACGCCGGGGGCGTCTTCCGGCAGCGCCTTTAATATTTCTTGAAGGGCCGAGGTGCCGCCTTCCCCGGCCGCCATCACGATGATCGGCGCCGCCCCGGACTTCGCCCCGGCCTTCCAAAGATCCCGGGGCAAGGCCTCCGACGCCGTCCGTTTCTTAAAACAATCGTAAGCGAGGGCCGCGGTCGCCGCTCGGTGAATTTCGCCGATCAGGAGCGTCGGGGCGTCGCTTAAATCGTCGCCCGACCCGGTGGAAGGCGAGGGCAAGGCGGCCACGGCCCCCCGGTCCAAGCAGCGGAGGACCGAATCGCCCTCGTCGTCGCCCCCGCAGAGAACCACGGGAAGGGGATCCGTTTCCAGAAGCGATTCCAAAAAACGGGAACCGTGGCCCGCGGCGGCGGCCATGGTGAGGACCAATACCTGGGGATCGAAATCCCGCCGCAGGGGATCCCACTCGGCGGGACCCGCGAGGGTTTGGACCCGGATCCCCCCGTGCCGTTGAAGAAGGTCGGCCAAACTTCGGCGCCCCGTGGCGGAGGGGTCCATGACCAGGACCCGCACGGGGCGCGGCGCGGGCCCCGTCGCCGACCCGGGGGAATCCAATTTTTCAGCGGGCTGGGACACGCGTCCCCCCTTGGCCGGAATCCCCGAATTGATCGACGTGAAAAACGACATCGCTTCGCCAGGGCGGCCGGGGGCTGACGGCCCATCGGGCCCGCACAACGCCTCCGGTGGGGGTCGTCAGCGGCGTTTCCCAATGACGGCCCACCACCGGACAGCCCCCCGCGGCGGCCGCTTCTCGAAGATCTTTGAGGAACGTCTCCCGGCTTCCGGACTCCACCAGCGTTTCAATAAAATCCCGCCCGACCACGGCCCCGCGGGACCACCCAAAAAGGCGCTCCGCCTCGTCGTTCCATTCCAGCACGTGGCCTTCCCTGGAAAGCACCGCCCACCCCCGAAATTGTCCGACCCTTTCCCACATATCGCGGTCCCCCTTTTTTCACACTATCGGAAGGAATCGCCGGAACCACACCCCCCCTGGGGTTGGCATGGTTTTTGCATATGGGTATAGTGTGACCAGGATTTACGGGAAATATAAAAATATGTATTATAAATATCCTTCAACACAACGGCGTGTTGAATCGCATATCGAGGGTCACGGCTCGTTAGAATTATCGACAAACTGGAGGCCCCTTTGAGCGACACCCCGCCGTCCCTGATCGAATCCCCCACGACGTCCTTCACCAACCGGGCCCGGCCCCTGGCCATGGACGTGGCCCACGAATTGAGCAACGTGCTGGGTTGTCTCACCATTTTGCCCGACGTGATGATGCGCCACATTCCCCCGGACAGTCCCCTCCGCCGGGACCTGATGGAAATGCGCCGGGCGGTTCAACGCCTGGACGATTTGGCCACGCATTTGTCCCTTCTCTCGTCGGACCGCACGCATCTCGGCCCCCTCAACCTCGGCGACCTGGTCCGGGTCACTTTGGCCAAGGACCCGCTCCGTCTGATCCTTCAGGATTGCCCTTCGGTCCTGACCGATTTTCGATTTGAAGACGGGCTTCCCCCCATTCAAGGGTCGGCCGATTGGATCCCCGTGATCCTCCGCAACCTGGTGCGGAACGCCCTGGACGCCATGGCGGGAGGCGGACGGCTTTCCGTATCGGCGGCTTTCCGCCGTTTGTCCGCCGACCACGCGGGGCTCGATCGGGTGCCGGGCGGCGATTACGCCGTTCTCAGCGTGGGCGATTCGGGCCCCCTGCTCACGCCCGAACAACGGGCCAGCCTTTTCGAACCCTATTTCTCCCAGATGGTTCTGGCGCGCCCTTCGGGGGGCGGCCTGGCCCTGATGGTGGTTCGGCGGCTGGTCCGCCGCCAGGGCGGATTCGTGGACGTGCG
>Ga0268298_10002897_pt1 | contig 18175 bp, 15 predicted proteins | sample WWTPWeurt_MetaG_FD_194462 | JGI IMG/M metagenome (GOLD analysis project Ga0268298, IMG submission 194462) | Activated sludge microbial communities from WWTP in Nijmegen, Gelderland, Netherland - WWTP Weurt | ecosystem: Engineered > WWTP > Aerobic digester > Activated sludge | place...
AAGATATCCTGCATCACTAGTGTCCGGTTAAATGAACCAAGCCGTGGTCGACATTCAACCGATACGTCACGCGCTAGCGACAAAGGCGTTCGCACGATGAGTTGTGCCGAACAGTTTCGGGTCATGACCTTTGCTCAACTCACTTACTGCAGGTTGCCCCGTTCCATCACTTGGGCATACAGCGCCTGGGTGTGAATCGACTCGGGTTGTCCTGACAATCCGGCGACGAGTTAATCCTGCGGCGTCGCCGCAGCCTGCAGGTGCAGGTGGTCAGATGCGCTCCCGTCTATCTTCGGCACGGTCCTTCGTTTTTCATCGTTCGGGCCTTTGGTGGTGGCGCCGCCTCCTAAGCCCTCTGCTGGCTTCTCCACGGCATTCAGCGGCCGTTTCCAGTGAAAGGCGGGCTTCTGACGCTGCCCGACGGGAGTGTTCGTGTCTGTTACCCTGAAAACAAAAGGCGAAGAGCGTTTTCAGGGTAACAGACACGGATTTCAGGATAGACCAGACGAACCCGGCGGAAAAACTGCGGGAAGTTACGGTTGACGATGGGCGGAGGGTGCGGAGATACTTCGGGGAAGGTGGTTGAATTTCCTATCCTTTCGTGGCATTGGTAGGTGGAGGGGACAACAACGGCAGTCCAGCGAGTCAAAGACACTGGCTCTCTGGCTGGATGGGGAGCAGCGTCCTTCCATATCCCGATCTTCAGTGCCGCGGGCGCGAGCGTCTGCTCGGTGGCCGGTGCTGCCATTGACGGGCTTGTCGAAGCTCCGAGCCGACCAATGACCGCTTCCGAATTCTCTGTAGGACTGCTCGCGACCCACAAGAGACGGTCAAGACCTTCAGGTGTATGGCCGCAATTCGGCCTTGCGGCCGGTGTCGTTATATAACTGGCGCATATTGCCCGGGCAATACGATCCGCGGAACGCGGGCTTATGAGGGGCCGCTCCTGTGTCCATTACGACCAATGGATCATCGATGACTGGGAGCCAAGGCCACTGCCCCAGGAGGCGGCCAAGCGCCGGATCCCGGGCAGTGCCTGGGGGGCGATTCTGGGGGTCTTCCGCAATTCGCAGCTCAAGCGGGCGCGAAAGCGGCGATTGGCTGCGGCATAATGCGTCAGCAATGCCTCTTGCAGGCTCGTTGGATTTCCTATCGTTGCCGATGCATCGACCACAAAGACACGTGAAATGATTGCTCTGCTGCAGCGCTCGCTCAAGACCCGGGTGACTTTGTTCACGCTTTCCATTTTCGTCATCAGCATCTGGGCGCTGGCGTTCTACGCCAGCCGCGTGCTGCGCGAGGATATGGAGCGCCTGCTGGGGGAACAGCAGTATTCGATCGTTTCCGTACTCGCCGCCAACATCAATCAGGAGTTGGGCGACCGCTTGAGTGCGCTGGAAAAAGTTGTCGAAAGACTTACCCCGGCCATGCTGGGCGACGCGGCGACCATGCAGCAATTCCTCGAAGACCGCCCGGTTCTTCAGGCCCTCTTCAACGGCGGCGTCCTCGCCTACCGGACGGACGGTACCGTGATTGCCGACAGTCTTCCCGCCGCCGGACGGATTGGCGTCAATTACCTCGACGTCGATTCCGTGGCGGCCGCGTTGAAAGAGGGCAGATCGACCATCGGTCGGCCGGTGATGGGCAAGAAATTACGGGCGCCGGTTTTCGGTATTGCCGTACCCATTCGTGATCAGCAGGGCAAGGTGATTGGCGCTCTGGCTGGCGTGGTGAATCTTGGGAGGCCTGGCTTTCTGGACAAGATCACCGAAAGCACCTACGGCAAGGCCGGCGGCTACTTGATGGTGGCGCGCGAATATCGGCTGGTTATCACTGCGACCGACAAGAGTCGCATCATGGAAACACTCCCTCCGCCTGGCGTCAATTGGTTGGTTGACCGCTTCATTCAAGGCTACGAGGGGTCGGGTGTCGTCGTCAATCCGCGGGGTGTCGAGGTGCTCTCCGCAGCCAAGGGAATTCCCGCAGCAGGCTGGTACCTGGCGTCCTTCCTGCCCACCGCGGAAGCTTTTGCCCCGATTCACGATATGCGGCGGCGTATGCTGCTAGCCACCATCCTCCTTACCCTGCTGGCGGCTGGCCTGACCTGGTGGATGCTGAGACGCCAACTGGCACCGATGCTGGCGACCGCTCGGACATTGGCCGCCCAGTCGGCTGCAGACCTGCCGCTCAAAGCCTTGCCGATCACGCGTCAGGACGAAGTCGGCGACCTGATCGGCGGCTTCAATCGACTGCTGCTAACCCTGCGTCAGCGGGAAGATACTCTAAAGGAAAGCGAAGAAAATCTTGCCGTCACCCTGCACTCCATCGGCGACGCGGTGATCGCCACGGATACTGTCGGCCGGGTGACCCGGATGAACCCGATGGCCGAGCGTCTTTGTGGATGGATGCTCGCCGACGCGCTGGGCCGCCCCTTGTCCGAGGTCTTCCGCGTCTTCAATGCTGACACTCGCGAACCGGCCGTCAACCCGGTGCAATCGGTGATCGCGCGTGGTCTGGTGGTAAGCCTCGCCAACCACACTGTGTTACTGGCCAAGGACGGGCAGAAGTACCAGATTGCCGACAGCGCTGCACCTATCCGCAATGCGGCGGGAGAAATCGTCGGCGTGGTGCTGGTGTTCAGCGATGTCACCGAGATGTATCGGGCGGAGCAGGCGCTGCGGGATAGCGAGGAACGCTTTCGCAATCTGTATGAAGAAGCACCACTAGCCTATCAGTCTCTCGATGCGGCGGGCAACATTCTGCAAGTCAATAACTCCTGGCTGAAGTTGTTCGGCTTCACGCATGACGAGGTAATCGGACGTTTCATCGGCGATTACCTCGACGATAGTTCGCTCAGGGCCCTGGATCGGGAGTTTTCTCAATTTCTATCAAGAGGCAGTGTGGATGGTCCGGTCTTCAACATCAAACGCAAGGACGGTAGCAGTCGGTTGGTTGAGGTCAACGGTCGAATTGGCTACGACAGCGAAGGTAATTTCCGCCAAACCCACTGCATCCTGACCGACATTACCGAGCGCAAGAAGGCCGAAGCGGCATTGCTGGAAAGCGAAGAGCGCTGGAAGTTTGCACTGGAAGGGGCGGGTGAAGGCGTTTGGGATTGGAACATCCAGACTGGTGACGCGGTGTACTCCAGACGATGGAAAGAAATGCTCGGTTTTGCCGAAGGTGAGATCGCGAATAACTCCTCCGAATGGTCGAGCCGCGTCCACCCGGAGGACATGCCCAGGGTGATGGCGGTAATCCAGGCCCATATCGACGGCAAGACACCCTCGGCCGCGATTGAGTTTCGCATGTTGTGCAAGGATGGCAGTTGGCTATGGACGCTTGGCCGCGGCATGGTGGTTAGCCGCGATGCCAGCGGGAAGCCTTTTCGCCTGGTTGGTACCAACGCCGACATCAGCGAGCGCAAGGCGTCCGCCGACAAGATCGAACGTTTGGCTTTCTACGACCCGCTCACCGATCTGCCCAATCGGCGGCTCGTGCTCGACCGCTTGGAACAGGCTTTGTCCAGCAGCACCCGCCACCATCGCTACGGCGCCCTGATGCTGCTGGACATGGATGACTTCAAGACCCTCAACGATACGCTGGGGCATGACATCGGCGACCAGTTTCTGGTGGAGGTGGCAACCCGCCTGCAAGCCGCCGTTCGTGAAGGCGACACCGTCGCGCGTCACGGCGGCGACGAGTTTGTGGTGATACTCGAAGATCTCAGCGAGGATGCGCTCGCCGCAATGCAGGCAGAAAGCGTTGCCGTGAAGATTCTGCATGCCGTTAGCCAGCCTTACCTGCTCGATTTGGCCGTTCGAGAGGGCTTGCAGGACACGCGCAGCTATCACTGCACATCAAGCATTGGCATCACCCTGTTTCGAGACAACTCGCTCTCGGCCGATGAGTTGATGAGACGCGCCGATACGGCCATGTATCAGGCCAAGGCCGGGGGCCGCAACGCGCTGCGCTTCTTCGATCCGGAGATGCAGGCAGTGGTCACTGCCCGCGCTACCCTGGAAAGCGATCTTCGCGAGGCGGTGCGGGAGGGCCAGTTCTGCCTCTACTACCAACCCCAGGTGGACAGCGCCGGAAACCGGACGGGCGCCGAGGCGCTGGTGCGCTGGCAGCATCCCCGGCGTGGCCTGGTGCCCCCGGTCGAATTCATTCCTCAGGCCGAGGCAACGGGACTGATCATTCCCATCGGTCATTGGGTACTTGAAACCGCATGCGCCCAACTGGTGGCCTGGGAAACCGTGGCGGGCATGTCCGATCTCATCGTGGCGGTCAATGTCAGCGCCCGCCAGTTTCGCCAAGCGGATTTCGTGGGGCAGGTACTGGCGATAATCGACAGCACCGGCGTCAATCCGATGAAATTGAAACTGGAACTGACCGAGAGCCTGCTGCTGGATGATGTGGAAGACATCATCACCAAGATGACCGCTCTGAAAGCCGTGGGCATCGGCTTCTCGCTGGACGACTTCGGCACCGGCTATTCGTCGCTGTCCTATCTGAAGCGCCTGCCGCTCGACCAACTCAAGATTGACCGGTCCTTCGTCAGGGATGTTCTGACGGATGCCAACGACGCCACCATTGCCCGAACCATCGTGGCTCTGGCCCAAAGCATGGGCTTGGCCGTGATCGCCGAGGGCGTGGAAACAGAGGCCCAGCGTGAATTTCTCGCCGCCAATGGCTGTAATGCTTTCCAGGGCTACCTGTTTGGCCGGCCAATGCCTCAGGGGGAGTTTTCGCAATAGACCGGAGCGACTGCAAGGTAAGTGTAAGCGGTCATCCACGGTGTACCCGTCTCGCCGCCAGCCTGTAATCATGGCGCGCCGCAAAGCCGAAGCCGGACTCGAACCCAACCGCCGCGCCGAATTGCTGCGTGCGGCGGCGCGCCTGTTCGTCGACAAGGGTTTCGCGGCGACGACCACCCGCGACATCGCCGAGGCGGTCGGTATGCGTTCGGGGAGCCCGTTCTATCATTTCCGCAGCAAGCAGGAATTGCTCAAGGAGGCGATGATCGACGGGCTGGAAGCCGGACGGTCGCGCCTGCTGGTGGCCATCGACGGTATCGCCGATCCGGAAAGGCGGTTGTCCATTCTCGTGCGCACCCATCTCGGGACGCTGCTCGAAGCCGGCTGCAACTCGCCGATGTTGCTCAACGAGACGCGCTCGCTCGACGTCGGCGCACGCGCCGAGATTGCCGCCGCGTTCGACCGCTATCAGGCGCCGTGGCAGGCGACGCTGGACGAACTCGCGGCGTGCGGCAGGATTGCTTCAGCCGCCGCGCCACTGCGCCTGCTGCTGTTCGGCATGCTCAATTGGTCCGGCCACTGGTATCGTGCCGACGGCCCGCTGACGGTTGACCAACTGGCGGAGAGCGCCGTTGGCCTGCTGCTCGGACGTGGCGATCGAGTCGGGGGCGAAGCCTGAATCCGCCTCATCTGCGAGAAATTGTGGTGGTTCTTGTCAGGCTTCAGATCCCGGATGGAACCGCTTCGGGCAAGGGAAAGAAAGGACGTTCACGATGTATCGCCTGATCTACAAGAGCCGGGTGACCAGGGAACTGGACTGGGCAGTCGTTGAAGATATCCTGCATCATGGCGAGGCCAAAAATTCGCTTGCCGCGATAATTGATTGCCAAGTACGGCGAACAGGACGGTGGTGTCCGCTTTCCGCTGGAGGCTTGGCTGGCGTTGTCGATGATCCACGACATCCGGGCCATCCAGGAATTGCCGGAGTGGAAGCGCTGAGGCAGCTTCCACGAAGGCCTTGCTGAAACATGGGCTGGCGCCGGTCGCCACCGGCATGAACCGTCTACCCGCTTGCGCCCCCCTCGTACGATGACAGCGTCACCCCGGCATGCGTCAGCAGCTCGCGTAGATGCTTGATATCGGTCCGGCTGCAGGTGCTGCTGTTGTGCGGATGATGGAGAAAGGCCTCGACCCGGTTCAGGGTGATCTTGAAGCGCGCACCGTGGGACGGCTCCACCTCGGCGCCGAGATGAAGGAGTAGCGATTCGATTTCACGCCAGTGAATGTTGGCGCTTGGCGGATCCTGGAAGATGGTGCGCATCAGGTGTGCGTGCTTGTGACTCATGCTGATACTCCCGAAATTTGCACCGACATTCTATGCCGATGCGGCAGTCGCGTCAGGTGTGGGCCATTGTGGCGCCAACGGCGGACGACGTGCGGCGTCGGCAGCATGTGCGCCGTTGCTGAGAATGCCTTTCTCATGGCTTGGGCAGATTGCCGAGTATCGGGTTGCGGCCTATGATGGAAATGATGGCGCCGCGCCAGGCATTCATTCAAGGAGGTCGAGATGAGCAAGAAGAGGGCAGCGAAGATGCAGGCGGTTCTGGCTGACGAGAAGCCCCGAGACAGGGCATACGAAAAGGAACTCGATGCACCTGTGCGCTGACGTGAACTGAAATTCCAGGAGAAAGCCCATGCCATTCGCAAGTCATCCAATGGCTTCGTCGCTGCGCGCTTCGGATACGGGGAAGGTCGTCACTGCCCGTGACGCGGTGCGCCTGATCCGCGATGGCGATACCGTGGCGACCGGTGGTTTTGTCGGGATCGGCTTTGCCGAGAACATCGCCGTTGCGCTCGAGGAGCTATTTCTCGAAACGGAAGCGGGCGATGTGCATGGCCAAGGCAGCCCGCGCAACCTTACCCTGGTCTACGCGGCCGGACAGGGGGACGGCAAGGACCGTGGTCTCAACCACCTCGGTCATGACGGACTGGTAGGCCGGGTGCTCGGCGGGCATTGGGGTCTGGTGCCGAAGCTGCAGCAACTGGCGGTGTCCAACCGGATCGAGGCCTACAACCTGCCTCAGGGCGTCATCACCCATCTCTTCCGCGATATTGCCGCCGGCAAGCCCGGCACGATCACGCGGGTCGGGCTCGGCACCTTCGTCGATCCGCGTTTCGGGGGTGGCAAGCTCAACGAGAGGACGACGACGGATGTTGTCCGCCTGATGGAGATCGACGGCGAGGAGTATCTCTTTTACAAGGCCTTGCCGATCAACGTCGGCATCATCCGCGGGACGACGGCTGATCCCGACGGCAATGTCACGATGGAGAAGGAGGCGCTGACCCTCGAGGCGCAGGCGATCGCGATGGCTGCGCGCAATTCGGGCGGAACGGTCATTGTCCAGGTCGAGCGTATTGCCGAGCGCGGTACGCTGAATCCGCGTCAGGTGAAGATTCCCGGCATTTTGGTCGATTGCGTGGTGGTCGCCGAAAAGCCCGAATACCACATGCAGACCTTCATCGAACCCTACAGCCCTGCCTTCGCCGGCGAAATCAAGGTGCCGATGTCGGCGATTGCCGCGATGCCGATGAGCGAACGCAAGATCATCGCGCGGCGCGCGGCTCTGGAGCTGAAGGCCAATTCGGTGGTTAATCTCGGCATCGGGATGCCGGAAGGCGTCGCCAATGTCGCTGCCGAGGAGCAGATCATCGACTTGATGACGCTGACCGCCGAGCCCGGCGTCATCGGCGGCGTGCCGGCCGGCGGCCTCAGTTTCGGTGCGGCGACCAATGCCCAGGCGATCATAGATCAACCCAGCCAGTTCGATTTCTACGATGGTGGCGGCCTCGACATCGCTTTCCTCGGCCTGGCCCAGGCTGACCGGCAGGGCAACCTGAATGTCTCGAAATTCGGCCCGCGCCTTGCTGGCGCCGGCGGCTTCATCAACATTTCGCAGAATGCCAAGAAGGTGGTTTTTGTCGGCACTTTCACCGCTGGTGATCTGGATATTGCGGTCGGCGCCGGAAAATTGAGGATTTTCGAGGATGGCAAGGCGAGGAAGTTCGTCGAAGAGGTCGAGCACCGCACCTTCAGCGGGGCCCAGGCAGCCAAATGGGGCAAGCCGGTGCTCTACGTGACCGAGCGCTGTGTCTTCCGGCTATGTCCGCAAGGTCTCGAACTGATCGAAATTGCCCCCGGCGTCGACCTGCAGAGAGACATCCTCGACCAGATGGATTTCGCGCCGATCATGCATTCGCCGCCGGCATTGATGGATAGCCGGATATTTCGCGACGAACCGATGAACATTCGTCCGCAGATGCTTGAGATGCCGATGTCCGAGCGCCTGACCTACGATGCCGGGAAGAACCTCTTTTTCGTCAATTTCGAGGGGCTGAACCTCAGGAGCGCCGACGACATCGCGCGTATCCGGGAGGCGGTTGACGATGCGCTGAAGCCGCTCGGGCACAAGGTGAACGCCATCGTCAACTACGACAGGTTCGGCATCGTGCCGGAACTCGTTGACGACTACATCGCCATGGTCAAGGGTATCGTCGAGCGTCATTACCATGAAGTCACGCGCTATACGTCCAACACCTTTCTGCGCGTCAAGCTCGGCGAGGCGCTCGCGAAGCGCAAACTGGCCCCGCAATTCTACGAATCAGCGAGCGCGGCCGAGGCTTCGCTGCCAGCCGCTGACGAGAGCTAGATCGCGGCGAGTTGTTGGTTGGAAAGCGAGAGACGGTTCGCCAGGACGTCGAGAAAGCCCTGGTAAAAGTGCATCCGGCAGGATTCGGACGCCTTCTCCAGGGCTTCGCCGCGGATGGTGATGATGTCTGCTTCGGTTTCAGCGACAACATCGGCACTGCGGATGTGGCTATGGCGGCGGATGATTGCCATTTCGCCGAAGCATTCGCCCTTGGTCAACGTCGTGAGCCGGGTTCCGTTCTTGCTGACGGCGAGTTCTCCGTCAGCGACGAAGCAGAAGAAATTGCCGGGATTGCCGTCACCCATGATCATGGTGCCGGGGGGCACGTGCTGCCAGTCTGCGAAATGCAGGGCCTCCCAGATTTCGATGTCGGTGAAGTCGGAAAAAAACGGCAGGGCGCGCAGCGTGGCGAATTTCTCGGTGTCGGCGAATTCGCTGGGCAACGTCTTGAGGCGGCGGTTGCAGATTACCTGCGCGAGATCATTCGCAAAGGACTGCCAAGTCGGATAGCGGGCACCGAGGTGCCTGGCAATGGCGCGCCCGACAATCTCGTCGAGCACTGGCGGCAAGCCGGGTCGATGCACTGACGGCTTGGTTGGCTCGCCTTTGACAATTTCGGCGCGCATCTCCTGGTTGTCTTTAGCCGCGAAGGGCATTTCGCCGGTGAGCAACTGGTGCAGCAAGACGCCGAGCGAAAAGATGTCGGCGCGGTGGTCGAGAGACTGTCCGACTATTTGTTGCGGTGACATGTAGGCGGGCGAGCCGTTGCCATTGATCTGGGTGCGTTCAAGGCCGGCGCTCTTGACGATGGCAGCCCCGAAATCCGAAATCTTGATGTCCGAGGCGCCGGCACGCAGGACGTTGGCCGGCTTGAGGTCGCGGTGGGTGATGCCGAGACCGTAGGCGAAGTCGAGTGCCCGCGTGCATTTGAAAACCAGTTCGACGACGCGGTCGACCGGCAACAGGTTGCCCGGGTGGACGTGCTCCTCCAGGGTGCCGTCGGCGACATACTCCATAACGATGTAGCAGACGTCCTCGGCGACCACGGCATCGTAGATCTGGACGATATGCGGGTGGCTGAGCTTGCCCATCAGCGACGCTTCGTTGAGGAACAAACTGGAGTACAACTTGCCCTTTACAGGGTCGCGCAGGATGTCCGGGCTGGTCACCTTGATCGCTACATCGCGCCTGGCGAAGAGGTCGCGCCCGAGGTAAACGGTGCTCATCGGGCCGTCCCCGATCTTGCGGAGCAATTCGTATTTGCCGAGCTTACTCTTCATCGTTCACAGGCGGCTGCGCGCCCTGGCAATGGCCGCCCTGACCTGAGCCGGCGCGGTGCCGCCGAAGTGGTCGCGTGCGGCGAGCGAGCCTTCCACGGTCAACACTGCAAAAACGTCATTTTCCACCTGCGGGCAGAAGGCGCGAAGCTCGTCCAGTGTCAGTTGCGCCAGGTCGACGCCCTTGGCTTCAGCGGCCTTGACCGCATGACCGACCGCTTCGTGCGCGTCGCGGAAAGGCAGGCCCTTCCTGACCAGGTGGTCGGCGAGGTCGGTGGCGGTGGCGAAGCCCTGGGCCAGTGCAGCCCTCATCGCTTCCGGTCTGACGGTGATTCCGCCGGCCAGGTCGGCGAAGATGCGCAGCGTGTCAGTGACGGTATCCACGGCGTCGAACAACGGCTCCTTGTCTTCCTGGTTGTCCTTGTTATAGGCCAGCGGCTGCGACTTCATCAGGGTCAGCAGGGACATCAACTCGCCGTAGACGCGGCCGGTCTTGCCGCGCGCCAGTTCCGGGACGTCCGGGTTCTTCTTCTGCGGCATGATCGACGAGCCGGTGCAGAAGCGGTCAGCGATCTGGATGAAGCCTATGCGCGGACTCATCCACATGACCAGCTCTTCCGACAGGCGGCTGATGTGCATCATCAGCAGCGCACAGGCGGCGGTGAATTCGATGGCGAAGTCGCGATCCGAGACAGCATCCAGCGAATTTTCACAGACACCCTCGAAACCGAGTTCCCTTGCGACGAATTCGCGGTCGATCGGGTAGGTCGTGCCGGCCAGTGCTGCGGCGCCGAGCGGCAGGCGGTTGGTGCGCTTGCGGGCATCGGCGAAGCGCTCGGCATCACGCCCGAACATCTCGAAATAGGCCAGCATGTGGTGGCCGAAAGTCACCGGCTGGGCGACCTGCAGGTGCGTGAAGCCGGGCATCGGCGTCGCCGCTTCCTTCTCGGCCAGATCCACCAGTGCGCTGCGGAAGCCTCTGATCAGCACCAGGATGTCGTCGATGGCATCGCGCAGGTAGAGACGGATGTCGGTGGCCACCTGGTCGTTGCGCGAACGGCCGGTGTGCAGGCGCTTGCCGGCATCGCCGACGAGGTTCGTCAGGCGCTTTTCGATGTTGAGGTGGACGTCCTCGAGGTCGAGCGACCATTCGAACCTGCCGGATTCGATCTCGCGTTGCACGGTTTCCATACCGCGCTCGATGTCGATCAGGTCGCCCTTGCTGATGATTTCCTGTTTTGCCAGCATCCGCGCATGCGCCAGCGAGCCGCGAATGTCCTGCTGCCACATGCGCCGGTCGAAATCGACCGAAGCGGTGTAGCGCTTGACGAGGTCGGAGACCGGTTCCGAGAATCGTCCGGCCCAAGTGTATTGTGCGGCGCTGGAAGTCATAGAATAGGGCAGTCAAGGCGATCAGGCATCAGGAATGGCAAGTATAGGGCACTTTCCGGCAACGCATCCGCTCCCCGATTGGCGCAATTTCGGGGTGATGCTGCGTGTCCTGCTCGGGGTCAACGTCATGGCGTTGGCCGCGGCGCTGATCCAGGTGCCCGAACCCTCCGGCTGGGTGCCGCGCTACGTCGAGATGGCGGCCCTCGTCGAACCCTTGCTCCTGCTCGCGCTCGGACTGCTGGCTGCGGTGCGCGATCTGCTGCGCCGAATGCCGTTGGGCTTGGGGCAACTGGCCGTGGTCATGCTGGTCGGCGGACTGGCCTTTGCCCAGAACCTGTTCTGGCAGTCGCTCGGTTTCAGCGACAGCGGCAATGCCCTGCGCCCGGCGCTGCTGGCGGTCGCGGCGTCCGTTGTGCTGCTCGGCTATTTCGAGTTGCGCGCCCGTGCCTTTTCGCCGGCCCAGGCCGAAGCGCGCCTGGCGGCATTGAATGCGCGCATCCGCCCGCACTTCCTTTTCAACTCGCTCAATGCCGTGCTCTCGTTGATTCGCGCCCGGCCGCAGCAGGCCGAGGCGGCGCTCGAATCGCTGTCCGACCTCTTCCGCGCCGCGATGCGCGACCCTGGTGAAATGATCAGTCTGGCCGACGAGATTGCTCTCGGCGAGCAGTACTTCGAACTGGAAAGGCTGCGCCTCGGCGAGCGTCTCGCGGTCGACTGGCAAATCGGATCTGTTTCCCTGAACCTGCCGATTCCGCCGCTGATGTTGCAACCGCTGCTGGAGAACGCCGTCTATCACGGTATCGAGCCGTCACCCGAGGGTGGAACCATCCGTATCTCGATCGAGCAGCGTGGCGACGAACTGTGGATCGCCATCGCCAACCCGGCTACCGGCGCCCAGCAGCACGCCAGCGGCAACCATATCGCCATTGCGAACATTCGCGAGCGCCTCGCGCTGTATTACGATCTCGAAGCGCGGCTCGAAATCGAGGCTGGCGAGCAATCCTACGAGGTCCGCATCATTCTGCCATGCCGCACGCCGAACTCCTGAGAATCCTGATCGTCGATGACGAACCGCTGGCCCGCAACCGTCTGCGGGAAATACTCGTCGACATCGCCATCCAGTTCCCGACCGAGGTCGTCGGCGAGGCGGGCAACGGCATCGCGGCACTCGAATTCCTGCGTGATCACGCGGTCGATGTCATGCTCGCCGACATCCGCATGCCGGGCATGGACGGCATCGAACTGGCCGGTCACCTTGGCGCATTCCCGGCGCCACCCGCGATCATCTTCACCACCGCCTACGACAACTACGCGGTGCAGGCTTTCGATCTCAACGCGGTTGACTACCTGCTCAAGCCGGTACGCGCGCAGCGATTGTTGACGGCCTTGCAGAAAGCACATGCCGCTCCGCCCGCCAACCACGAATTGCTTGCCAGCCTCGGGCGCGCCGTGCGCGGGGGCGGGCGCACCCATCTTTGCTGCCACGAGCGCGGCCGCCTGCTCCTGGTGCCGGTCGGCGAGGTCCTCTACTTCAAGGCGGACCTGAAATACGTGACGGCGCGGACGGTCGACCGCGAGTACCTGCTTGACGAGTCGCTGACTCATCTGGAAAGCGAATATGCCGAGCGCTTCATCCGCCTGCACCGGGCGGTGCTGGTGGCGAGGACGGCGCTGGCTGGCTTCGAGAAGGCTGCCGGCGACGATGCCGAAGCCTACGGTTGGGCACTGCTGCGCGGCGTGCCGGAAAAATTGCCGGTCAGCCGCCGCCAGTGGGTACCGGCCAAGGCGGTAATGGCTGGTTAGCCCAGCGCCCGCGTGACGATCTCGCCGACGTCGCGCGACAGGCCGGCATGGTCGCGGATGCTTTCCAGCGCGGTGCGGGCATGGGCCTGGCGGCCGGCGTCGAAGCGCTGCCAGCGGTCGAAACAGCGGGCGAGGCGCGCGGCGACCTGCGGGTTGCGCGCGTCGATCAGCGTGATCTGCCCGGCGAGGAAGGCGTAGCCCGCGGCCGTGTTGAAACGGACGAGGTTGGCGCCGAAATTGCGCAGCAGCGCATAGATCTTGTTCGGGTTGCCGATGTCGAAAGCCGGATGCGCGGTCAGGCGTTTGACCGTTTCCAGCGTGCCAGGCAGGCGGCTGCCCGATTGTACGGCGAGCCACTTGTCGACGACCAGCGCCTCGTGCCGCCAGCTCTGATGGAAGTCGGCCAGCGCCTGTTCGCGCTCCGGGCAATCGGTCTGGGCAAGTGCCGCGAGGGCGCCGAACTGGTCGGTCATGTTGTCGGCCGTACGGTACTGCCGAATGGCGAGCTGACGACCGGCAGGGGTGTCCAGTTCAAGCAGGTAGCCCAGGCAGACGTTGCGCAGCGCGCGGCGGCCGGCGTCGGCGGCGTTCGGCTGGTACGCGCCATGCGGGGCGAGGGCGGCATAGGTCGCGCCCAGCTCGGCCTCGAGCTGTTCGGCGAGATGCCGGCGCAGCGCATTGCGGGCGGCGTGCAGGGCATCCGGATCGACTACTTCCAGTGCCTCGGCCAGTGTCGATTCGCCGGGCAGGGTCAGCGCTTCGGCGACGAAGGCGGCGCCGCGTTCGGCGTGGGTCTGCAGCAGGCGCCGGGAGGCATCGACGAAGCCAGCCGGCCAGGCTGGCGTCCGGCCGGCAGCGATGGCGGCCGTGGCGTCGAGGATCAGCGCCGAGGCGAGGCGCTGGCCGGCTTCCCAGGCGTTGAACGGGTCGGTCTCGTGGGCCAGGAGCAGGGTGAGTTCGTCCGGCGTGTAGGCGAAGTCGAGAATCACCGGCGCCGAGAAGTCGCGCAGCAGCGAGGGCACGGGTTCGCCGGCGATGTCGTTGAAGACGAAGGACTGCGAGGTCGCCGTCAATTGCAGGGTGCGCTCGCTGCCGGCGATCAGTTGGCCGTCTGTGGCGAACAGGGCGACGCGGATCGGAATCAGGTACGGGGCGTCGTCCGCGGCGCGCGGGTTGGATTGCGCGCAGGTCAGCGTGCAGGTTCCGGTTTCGGCATCGAAATGACTGTCGACCGCGACATGCGGTGTTCCGGGGTGGTTGTACCAGCGCATGAACTGGGTGAAATCAAAGCCGCTGGCAGCGGCCATCGCGGCGACGAAATCCTCGCAGGTCACCGCCTGGCCATCGTGGCGGCGGAAGTATTCGTCCATGCCGGCGCGGAACGCGTCGCGGCCGATCAGCGTCTGGATCATGCGGATGACCTCGGCGCCCTTTTCATAGACGGTCGAGGTATAGAAATTGTTGATCTCGACGAAGCTGGCCGGACGTACCGGGTGCGCCATCGGCCCGGCGTCCTCGGGGAACTGGGCGGCGCGCAGGCCGCGCACCTCGCGGATGCGGGCAATCGAGCGGTTGTGCAGGTCGGCGCCGAATTCCTGATCGCGGAAGACGGTCAGGCCTTCCTTCAGCGAAAGCTGGAACCAGTCGCGGCAGGTGACGCGGTTGCCGGTCCAGTTGTGGAAATACTCATGGGCGACGACGCGGTCGATGTTCTCGAAATCCACATCGGTGGCCACGTCACTGCGAGCGAGCACGTACTTCGTGTTGAAGATGTTGAGGCCCTTGTTTTCCATCGCGCCCATGTTGAAGTCGCCGACGGCGACGATCATGTAGTGGTCGAGGTCGCATTCGAGGCCGAAGCGTTCCTCGTCCCAGGTCATCGATTTCTTCAGCGCCGCCATCGCGTGCGGACACTGGTCGAGCTTGCCCGGCTCGACGTAGATGGCGAGCTGGACCTCGCGCCCGGAGGCGGTCGTGAAGGCATCGCGCAGCACGTCGAGCCTGCCGGCGACGACGGCGAACAGGTAGGCCGGCTTGCGGAACGGGTCGGCCCATTTCGCCCAGTGGCGGCCGTCGGCCTCGTCGCCGGCGGCGACCGGGTTGCCGTTGGCGAGCAGCACCGGGAAAGCGGCCTTGTCGGCGCGCAGCGTCACCGTGTAGGTCGACATCACATCCGGGCGGTCGAGGAACCAGGTGATGCGGCGGAATCCCTGCGCCTCGCACTGTGTGAAGTAACCGTCGCGGGAGCGGTAGAGACCGGACAGGCCGGTGTTCGCGTCGGGTTCGATGCGGACGACCGTGTGCAGTGTGAAGGCATCGGGAAGGTCGGCGATGGTCAGCGTGTTCGGCGTCACGGAAAACGGTACTTTCTCGCCGTCGACCGCAACCGACAGGGTTTCCAGTTCGTCGCCATCGAGCACCAGCGGCTGCGCGGCAACGCCCGGATTGCGGCGCAGCGCCAGCGTGGCGGTGACGGTCGTGCCGCCGGCTTCAATGACGAAATCGAGGTCAACGGTATCGACCAGGAACGCGGGCGGGGTGTAGTCCTTGAGATAGATCGTCTGGGGGGTATCGGTTTTCATTGTGGGGTTCTCTTGCAACGGAAAAGGTTGCTGGGTCAGATCAGGCTCGAGAATTTATCGAGGAAATCGGGATCGTAAGTGTCATCAATATGGCGGTTGTTCCAAAGCCCTGACTCTCGAACTTTTTTCCGGTCACAATATTGACCAAGCCAGCTTTTCGACGGCGGGTCTAGTGGGGTTCTTCCTGCGTTGCTTAATAACGCGATTGCGTTACGCTCCACGTATCCGCGCAAACTGTCCGGGCCAGGGGAGTCGTTGATGCCCAGCCAAATGAATGGCATTTCGCCGATGGCCCGACTGACCGCACGTTCAGCTTCCATTTCCTGTGCCTTCAGGTGTTCATGATGAACCCCCAGCTTGGTTGCTGCGGCGGATGCGGATTCCGAGATGCCCCAAGAGCTAATAGTTTCAGAGTCCCGTGTTTGAAGGGCTTTTCCAACAAGCAGGCGAAATATCGATCCTCGGTGATTGCCGCGTTGACCGTTCGCGTTTCCACGATGTTGGCTCAGGCGTTTCCATAAGCTTGTTTTTGACGTTGCAGTAAGCGCATGTGTGCCGACTCTAACGACACGCAAGCCTGAGCCGGAATCCGAACGGCATTCCTCCTTCTCAAAGAAGAAATAGACTCCTTGGTCGGGCCATCGCATGCGTCCGTTGCAAAGAGCGAGATTACGTCTCCCGCCTTGTTTTGACTCAAGGGCTTCGAGTAGCCCATAAAACGAAATCAAATCATCAAGCCTGCTCATTGTGCTTACTCAACCAAGCAAGTTGTTCGCCTATACGCATGCCTTCCATTGGGATACGAACATCTTCCGCCATCTGTCTCAGGCAGGGCATCAGAAATTCGCGATAACGAATCCCGGCAAGAACAATGACTGTTTGTTGTGTCGTTAGCATCGGCAATAATTTGTCGAGAACGCCGGTTGCCCAAAGTTTTCTCTCATGAATCGGCATTTTGTTAAGAGTTTGCTCGTAGGGCGTGACAAGTTCGTCTGGATGGAGCAAGCCATGTTTTGCGGAGAGTATGTACCAAGGCGCACCGGAGCGTTCAACGAATGTACGAGCTTTCTTGAACCACTCTGACTGGTACAGATCTTTGGCGTGGCTGCGATCACAAGATTTTTTTGACACGCAGGAGACGAGATACAGGTTTTTCATTTTTGTCGAATTCATTCAGTGGTAATCCTCTTCCAACTGGTGCCGCACCGCCAGGATAGTGACCGTCTTGTCGTCTTCGATCTCGAACAAGGCGACATAGCCGGAGGCGCCAAAGGGAATGATCAGTTCGCGGAGGAATGGGTTGCCGGCACTCGCCTTGCGATAGCTGAAAGGGGAGTGCTCCAGAGCGCGAATGGCCATTTTGATCGCCTCGATGGCCCGTGTTGCAAGCGTCCAGTCTGTCGGCTCTTTGGCGAGGATGAACTCGTAAAGTCGCACCAGGTCGCTCTCGGCGTCCTCGGTGAAGCGAACCTGAAAACTCACCTGGCGGCCTTGACTGAGGCCAGCATCTTCTCAAGCCGTCCAATGACTGCATCCGCGCTGACGTACCGGCCGGTTTGGCGTGCCTCGTCGCGCGAGCGCAAGCCGCGGGCGATGAATGCTTGCTGAAACTGACGTCGTTCGACGTTTTCCCGAATTGATTGTTCGACGAAGCTCGACAGGGTCTCGCCTTCCTGCAAGATTTCCTCGGCAGCCTGCCTGAGTTCAGGATTGACGCGTACGGCTGGAAAGGTGGCGGTTTTCATTGCTGCTCCTTTGTGTTGCAATTGCGATGCAATTCTGGCGCAGACGACGAGCGACCGCAAGCAGGATCAGTTGGTTTGGCGTCTTCGCCAGACCGCAGATGAAGAAACGGCCGGTAACCACGCAGTTGCAGACGTCGGCACGCCTACTTTCCTTCGTGGCCGGCGAGAAATTTTCCTACCAGCATGGCAATGAGAATGGTCATGTACAGCTGGCCGGCAAGGCCGATGAGAATGGTCACGGATCGGGTCAGGTGGGAAACGGCCGTCACGTCGCCAAAACCCACGGTAGTCAGGGTAATGAACGCGAAATAAAGATAGTCGCTGAACTCGGGTGAACCCTGGCTGGGGAGAGCGATGCCGGCGCTTCCCGGGCCGTTCAGGAAGACATGGGCAGCATCAGCGATGCTCAGCAGTACCGCGCCAAGCACGCCGAGCAACAGGTAGCCATTGACTGAACTGAGAATGATGGTCGGCGTAACGATCCTGCTGCGGGCAATGTGGCGGATCATCAGAACGACGATGAGTGCCAGCGTGACCGAGGACGTCCCGAAGTCGATCAGGGACAGCAGGTCATTTTCGATGAAATGATGGATCCAGGTGGTTCCGGCCGTCAGTGTCGCGAGTGACAACAGGAGGATCCGGGCCCTGGCGGGAAACTCAAGCGAGAATACCCCTGCAAAGAAGACTGCGGAGAGCAGCAGATCGCGAACCAGCGACTGATCCGTCCGGAAAAGCGGGAAGAAGAGGATCAGGATCAGCAAGCAGACGAGAAGGATGACGTTGTTGCGGGCGAGGTGTTCCGATTTCATCAGCAAACCGCCTCCGGTAGCTACAGGGGATTCAAGAAAAAGCGGGAAACCCGCACCGAAATTGTATACGCCGCGCCACAGCGTTGCGCGGACGTGGCTA
>Ga0268298_10002899_pt1 | contig 18168 bp, 18 predicted proteins | sample WWTPWeurt_MetaG_FD_194462 | JGI IMG/M metagenome (GOLD analysis project Ga0268298, IMG submission 194462) | Activated sludge microbial communities from WWTP in Nijmegen, Gelderland, Netherland - WWTP Weurt | ecosystem: Engineered > WWTP > Aerobic digester > Activated sludge | place...
CCGCCAAATTGGACATTCCCTTTTATGTAGTGGATGCCAAGGATGTCTTTCGCGAGACGGTGGTGCAGTATTTTCTGGATGGATATGCCAATGGCGAGACGCCCAATCCCTGCCTGTTGTGCAACCGTCAGATCCGCTGGACTTTTTTACTCAATCATGCGCTGGCCCTGGACGCAGAGTACATGGCAACGGGGCATTATGTGCGGATCAAGAAAGATGAAAGCGGAACGAGCGAGTTGTTTCGCGCGGTGGACCATTCGAAAGACCAATCGTATGTGCTGCATGTGTTGACCCAAGGTCAATTGAAGCATGCCATCTTCCCAGTAGGAGATCACCCCAAGCCGGAGATTCGTGCCATCGCGGAGAGGTTCGGGCTGCCCACCGCTTCAAGAAAGGATTCACAGGACCTGTGCTTTTTGGCGGGCGAGGATTATCGCAACTTCCTCCAACGCAATGCACCGGGGATGTTACAGCCGGGCAGTATTGAAAGATTGGATGGAAAGGTAATCGGCGAGCATAATGGGTTGGCGAATTACACCATCGGCCAGCGCAAGGGATTGGGCGTGGCCTCGCCGGTGCCGTTATACGTTATTACCAAACATGCCTCCACGAACACCCTTGTGGTCGGTACACAAGAAGAGATGGGGACTAGTGAGTTGATCGCACGTGATGTGAATTGGGTCAGTGGGGAGGCACCCGGAGAGTCCTTCCATGCTGAAGTGAAGATCCGCTACAAGGCGAAGGAAGTTTCAGCGTGGGTGACTCCGATGGAAGGGAATCAGGCCCGGGTCCGGTTTGATGCGCCGGTGCGGGATGCCACGAAAGGTCAGGCAGCGGTTTTTTATCAGAATGAGCAGTTGCTTGGTGGAGGGATTATCCAGTGATTTGCGTGTAGCCAGTGTGGCAATAAAATGGACGGGTCTTTTATTTTTAGCGGAAAAGGAGAATTAAATGACTGTGCCGACCTTGCTGCTGGAATTGTTGATCGCGCTTCTGGAAGGGGCGCTCTATCATGCCGTGCGAGGCGGGAACGGCTGGCGTTTTCTTCTGTGCCTTGGCTTGGGTGCCCTTGGGTTTGCCCTGGGGCAGTTAACGGCCCTGCTTGGTCTTTCCATTTTCAGGTTTGGCGGCTTTGACCTCGGCATTGGCCTGCTTGGCGGACTGTTGGTGCTGGTGCTGGGTGACTGGTTGGTGCGCGTTGAGCCGGGGAATAAAAGCGGGGTATAATCCCCGCCCGTTATATAAAACAACGAAAGCGAGTACTGTATTATGGATTTTTTGAAAAGCATGCTGGACCTCTTCCTTCACCTCGATGAGTATCTGGCGACGATCATCAGCAACTACGGCACGTGGACTTATGGCATTTTGTTCGTGGTCATTTTTGTGGAGACCGGCCTGGTGGTGATGCCCTTCCTGCCCGGCGACTCCCTGCTCTTTGCGGCAGGCACCTTTGCGGCTTTGGGGTCCCTGAACGTCTGGTTCATTGTGGGGCTGTTGGCGGTTGCTGCCGTGGTGGGTGACGCGGTTAATTATTCCATTGGCCATTATCTTGGAGACCGCGCTTACAATGTCAAATGGGTCAAGCGCGAATATCTCGACAAGACCCACGCCTTCTTTGAGAAGCACGGTGGCAAGGCCATCTTCCTTGCGCGTTTTGTCCCCATTGTCCGCACCTTCGCGCCCTTTGTGGCGGGTATTGGCAAGATGTCTTATTCTTATTTTGCCACCTATAACATTGTCGGCGGCATTACATGGGTCACGATCTTCACGCTGCTTGGTTATTTCTTCGGCAATCTCGAATTCGTGAAAAAGAATTTTGAATTTGTGATCATTGCCATCATCCTGATCTCAGTCCTGCCGATGGTCTTTGAGTGGTTGAAGGCGCGGCGCGAAGCGCAGCATGCCAAATAATGATTGGCCGGGCTTCTGCCTGGCCTTTTTCTTATGCCGTGAGTTACTAGAATTGGGAAATTAAAAAACTTTCCTCTTTCTTCTGCGATCAAGAAAGAGGAAAGAAAAGATCGGATCGAACGATTGCTTTACGGCATTGGGTAGCCAGTTGGTCTCATAGCCGTCCTTTGAGTTTTACTGGACCGTTCCCAATAATCTTGGAAACCAATACCATAAGAGATCAGCCGTTGGTTTGCTATGCACCGAGGTGGATTTATCCTGCAATGCCACCGGCGGGAAATATCCCCGGCTGACAAATCCGGCCACCCACGGCCGTGCATTAATTGCCGTGAGCATGGCTTCGTAGGCATCCGCCTGGGTTTGCAGGCTCAAATTGACAGAGGCGTTATCCGGGTTGGGCTGGGAGAGTTCCGTAAAATCGGCGCAACCCCCGCCGCCGTTGGGAACACATCCATTGACTGCGCCTACGGCAGAGGGATAGGAAACCGCCAGCACCACAGGCTTCCCAAGCAGGGATGAGAGCGGGGCAACTTCATTGTCGAGCAAACGCCCGGCTTCGTTGGCGTAGTCGGTCTTGGTCGCGGTCTGGCCTGTCGCCAGCGGTACCGACCAGAGCAGGTAGATGCCATCCATGTCGCGCAGGAAGTTGACCGGCGTTTGTACGTTGGATTTGGTATATGGCATGGCCCACAGGATCTGACCTTTGAAATGTCCGCGCACATCCTGGATGATGGCCTTCCACTGCGTTTCCGCATCCGCCGGAACGTTGGATGCGGTACCGTCTGACAGTGTTCCGCCGGGCAGGGCGGGCCCGACCCAGTCACCGCCCAGGATCAGGGTGGAGACCCCGGTCTGCGCGGCAAGGTCGGCATAATTCACCGCAAAGGCGCGGTACCGTGTGAACCAGGTCTGCCACCATTGCGCATCTCGCGGGGCATTCATCCAAAAGTCCCTGCTGATAAGGTTGGTCGTTTCATTGGAAACACCGGGGAAATGGGGTGTGGGGAAAAGCGCTACATTCATCCCCAAGGCTTTCGCCTGTGAGATCATAATGGCCGAGTCGATCCAAAGCGGATCGCTGCCCGGCTGTGTGGCAAAACGCAAAGGGGATGCGTTGATAAAGGTCCAGCTGGGGGTGAGGACGGCCAGGTTCGAACCCAACGCCTTGGTGTTAGCAAATGATTGCGGCGCATAGTACGAAAAGTTCGGGCGATAGGTGGCCTGATATTCGATCCCGGCCACAAAACCATTGGGGCGTGGAGCGATGGTCGCACCGACCAGGGAAAGCGGTTCGGGGTTTACGAACCAGCGCCAGGTGTTGACCGAATCCTGTATATCCTGCCCGAGGATGCTGGTGCCTGCCTGCCTGCCGGTTGGGGCTGGCCCCACGGTCTGGCTGTCGTCCGCGCTGCCGCATTGACCGTTGCGGCAATACCGATAGGCAAAGGTGCCCAGGAAGTTCAGCGGGCCGTAAAGTTTGTATGCCCAGCGATTGTTGCCAAGCGGCCACATCGGGATCGGTTCCATCCAAGAGAAGGCATTGAATTGGATGTAGACGATATCTCCCGGCGGTGTGACCGATGGGACGGTGGTCTCGAACAGGATCGGCCCGGATTCATTTGTCGCCAGCCAGGTGGCAACTGTATCTTCCATAATGACATCCTGCTCAGGCACGATGAAATCACGCAGTATCCATTCGCCGCTGGTCTTGTGTTCCGCATTCCAGAAGCCGTCGCCGAGGGTGTATTTATATTGAATGTACGCGCCAACCGGAAGACCGAGAGTGATTGCATATCTTCCATCCGGTTGAAGGTTTAAGATCGGCATGCGGTCTGCCACCGTGCTGACCCCGCCGAGCAGGTCTGCAAAAGTGTTGCCAAGTTGCAGGATGTTCCCCGCCATGCGCACAGGCACACCCGGAACGGTATCCTGCGGGATCGAGACCATAAAGGTCACGTTGACTAATCGTGCTGGTTTGACGCGGATATCAACAATGGTGGTCGTGCCATCCGCGACCACCGCGCCCTGCTGGAATGGTGTGTACATTCCATCCAGGCTGTATGTGACGAGTTGCTGCGTGCCGGTTGGCAGGCCGTTAAGTTCAAAGCGCCCCATCGAGTCGGTGATGTGCTGCACGCCGCCCGCCGTCACCAGCATGTTCGGGATGGGCGAGCCTGTGTCTGCGTTATAGACCTGCCCGAGGATGGTACCCGTGGGGCGGGAGTAGGTCTTGTCGCTCCAGTCTCCGAGGATGTCGACCACTTCACCGGGGCCGGCCACATACAGCATACGGTAACGGATCGCCGCCCCAAAACTGGTGTCCTCGCTCACCTGCGAAACGCCGCGGCGGATATAACGATATTTGATGACCGAGTTATACGTCAGGGGGAGCGTGGCCGTGTAGGTCAGAGAATCGCGCGGGCTCATTGGGTATTGCGTGGCGTTGATGGAAAGCCCGGTCACTTCATCCAGCACTGAAATGACCAGCGTTTCTGTAGCCTGCAGCGGTTCCGGCAAGGTCACAACGAAGGTGGTCTGCGCCACCGGGTAGGGCGTTGGGGATGCCGTTGTGTTGCCCCCGTTCGGCGCGGGTGTGGCGGTTGCCCCGCCGAATGGATTTTCGAGCAAGGTCAGGGTGCAGCCCTGGCCCGCCAGAACAAGGATAAACGCCGCAGTCAGGATGCGACGAATCAAAAAAGATTTCCCAATGGTCATTCTCTCTCTTCTCCTTAGGATGAAAAAGCGCGCTTCGTCTCTAAGCCTTAGCCTGCTCCTTCATCACTGAAACTTTCTTCAGCCTTGGCGGCCTCCTGCTTGCGCCCGGCGTAGGCGAGATAACTCAGGCCGATGCTGATGAAATACAACAAGATCATCGGGACCATTACCAGTCCCATATTGACCGGGTCTACCGTGGGGGTGATGGCTGCGGCCAATAGGGCGATGATGACCACGGCCAGCCTCCACTGCTGAGCGAGGACCTGCGGCTGGATCAGGCCGATGGATGTAAGCACATAGATGACCAATGGAAATTCAAAGAACAGGCCGATCCATAGCATCAGTCCGGTGACAAAGGCAAAATATTCGTTGGCGGTCCAGAACTGGGAGATCTTCGTGAACCCGGCCAGGAAGGGCAGGGCGGCGGGGATCAACATATAGAACGTGAAGGTCATACCGGTCAGAAACAAAAGTGCTGCGAGCGGAATGCCGATCAGTCCCAGTTTCTTCTCACGCGGTCTCAACCCCGGCGCAGCGAATATCCATAACTCCAGCGCGATATACGGCAGGGAGATCGCGATGCCGATGGCCATGGCCACCCGCATGAACACGCCGATCTCTTCAGTTACTTGAATGGCTTGTAGTTTTTCCAGCCCGCCCACAGGACGGGTGAGAAATTCCATGACCGGTTCAGCCACCCAAAATGCTGCAATGACCGCCACTGCCAACACACTGACCGAGCGGATGATGTGCGCGCGCAGGGCAATGACCTGTTCCCAGAGTAACTCGCGCGTATCCTGGCTGGCGACCAGGTCTACGAACACATCTGCAATGGGGCGTTCGTCCGGCTCGGTGTTGAGGAATCCATGGAACCGGCGGATCGCCCGGAAGGGGAAGGCTATGATGTTGAAAACGAGGCGGAAGGGAAAGGTGATGATTCGCCACAAGCCGAGAAAAAATCTACGCATCGGGGTTGGGGTCGCTTTCGGGTTCGGAGTGTTCCGTATTGGGTTGTTCGGCTTTTTTGTCTTTCGCCACCGGGGGAGTCTCCGGGAAAGGCTGGGAGCGTGAAGGCATGTTGGGTGGGCCGGGCCGCTGCGGGGTCGGCTTTGAAGCGCTGTTCAAATCCCTGCCGATCTGGTTCAGTTCATCGTTGGCTTCCCGCATCAGTTTGTTAGGCAGGGTGCGCAGTTCACGCGAGGTCTGCTGGAAGATCTTCCAGCCGTCGGAAGTGACCACAGCTCGCAGCCATTTGCCGATGGTCCGCCCGGCTTTTTCCATATCCTTTGGCCCGAGCAGGAGGATCGCAATGATCAATACGAAGACCAGCTCCGGCATTCCAACGCCTAAAATTTCCATGACTAAGATTCCATATTGGTCCCTTGCGAGACCCTGTCTTTTAAAAGTTTCAGGATTTCATCCTGATGCTCGACCAGTGTGCCGAGCACTCCGTTAACAAAGCGCGCAGTGGATTCGGAGCCGTACAGTTTGGCGAGTTCCACTGCTTCGTTGATGGCCACCTTGACCGGGGTCTCGCGCGAGATGGCGAATTCCCAGCAGGCAATGCGCAGGATGTTGCGGTCGATGGCGGCGATCTGATCTAGCGGCCATTCTGGTGCGTATTTTTCGATCATATGGTCGAGGTCACGCCGAAGTGGCAGTACGCCGAAGATGATGCTGCGGGCAAATTCAGCGAGGTCAGCGGTCAGTTCAATCTCCTCCAGGCGCGTTTGCAGCACGTCGCCCGGCGGGTGGGTCGAAAGGTCAGTCTCATACAAAACTTGCAGAGCGATGGAGCGCGCTCTGGTGCGGGGTTTCACTGCTAGGCCTCTGATTCCTCGAAGTCGATATCTTCAATGTGGATGTTGACTTCGCTGACTTCCATGCCGACCATCTCATGAATAGCCCGCGTGACGTTGTGCTGAATGTTCCGGCTGACTTCGCGGATGTTGACGTTTTCTTTGAGCACCAGGTACAGATCGGCCAGGACGGTGTTCTCTTCCACTTCGATGCGGACGCCTTCGTTCGCGCCGCGGCGGAAGAAACGATTCACACCTCCGGCGACAGCGGCGAAGCGGCTGACTCCGGGCACTTCCAACGCGGAGAGGCGGGCGATGGTGGTCAATACTTCGGGGGATACGGTGGTCTTGCCTTGAGTGTTGTCTTCCATGTCTGCTCCTTACATCATGGCCATGCCGCCATCCACGCCGAGCACCTGACCGGTGACGTAGGCGGCCCCATCAGAGGCGAGGAATGCGGCGGTGAATGCGATCTCTTCGGGCTTGCCCTTGCGGCCAAGCGGTACCAACTTGAGCGCGGCTTCGAGGGTTTCAGGGGTCATGGCGTCAAGGATCTCGGTATCCACAAAGCCCGGCGCAATGGCGTTGACGGTCACATTGCGGGCAGCTACCTCACGAGCCAGCGCCTTGGTGAAGGCGATCTGACCGCCCTTGGACGCGGAGTAGTTCGTCTGCCCGGGGTTGCCCATCTGCCCCGCGACAGAGGCGATGTTGATGATGCGTCCCGTGCGTTTGCGCATCATGTGTTTGACGGCCGCTTTCGAACAGTTGAACGTGCTCTTCAGGTTGGTGTTGATGACGGCATCCCAATCGCTTTCGGGCATCATCATGATGAGTTGGTCGCGGGTGATGCCCGCATTGTTGACGAGAATGCTCAGATCACCGAAGGTCTCGATGGTGAATTTGACTAGCGCTTCGGCCTGTTTAAAATCGGATACGTCCGCTTGAAAGGCGGCGGCCTTCCCGCCCGCTGCCTGGATCTGTTGAACAACTTCCTCGGCGGCTTCGGGTGATTTATTGTAATTGACTACCACGGCTGCGCCGCGTTCTGCAAAGCCGAGCGCAATGGCGCGCCCGATGCCGCGTGAGCCGCCGGTGACGAGGGCTACTTTGTTTTCCAATGATAATGTGAACGACATTTAATGTCTCCTGTTTGAGATTATACATCAAGTGGAATAACCCCGGCCCGGCTTTGTTGGCGCGGCTCTCAGGGTTTGAGGGTATAGAAATCGAACCCGAAAATATGATGAAAACCAAATTGAGAGTACAGCCCAAACCCGGCCTCGCTGGCCGTAAGCGCGAGAATTTTATGCCCTTGCTGCGCGGTTTCGTTCATGATGCGCGCGAGGATCGCTTTCCCATAGCCCTTGCGGTGATGTTCGGGCAGGGTTGCCATCACATACACGCCGGGAATTCCCGCGCCGTAGATTAACGCGCCAATGGAAACCGGTTCGGATTCTGTTTCTCCCGCCAGAAACAATTTCACATCGGGATCGTTCAACCAATCTGTGGCCATATCTTCGAAGTAGGAAAGCGCTTCACCCTCCGGAAAGCGGAAGGCGACCCTGCGGATCTTGCTCGCCGCTCGAAGGTCATCCATCGACCCTGCCTGCCAGACATGGATTTTCTCCGGGTGCGGCGGAAGGCTCAGGTCTGTGGATAAAACCGCGGCCATGGCAGGAAGCGGAGGGTCATCATATTCAAAGCCAAGATTCTCCAGCACAGCGCGAATATTATGAGGTGACGGATTTGTGTTCATCCACCAATACCATGGAACCTGGCGATCTGCAAAGAATTCTTTGACCGACTGAACTTCTTCTTTGATATCCTGTTCCGAGGCGTCAGAAGGGAAGTTGCATCCCAGCGCGAGGTTGAGGAGAGGAATTTTGAATCCGGTAGATGAGGCTCGGATCCCTTTGCCTTCGAAGCGTTTGGCCTGCGGGCTGCGCGAAGAAAGCCAGGCCTGAACTGTCAGCGTATGCCGGTCGATCTGCGCGACCAGGTCCTTGCGTGACGTTCCGAAGATCTCTTGGAACGAAGCGTTGTTCAGCGGGGCGTGCATGTTTAATTTTTGATCTTGATCCCCAGCGCCAGCGCGAGCCCGCCGCCCAATGCAAGGACTGCGGCGGCTAGGAAGGCATCCTGCCAGAAGCGAATAGGGAAGAGACGGATGAGGGTGTCGGAATAATAGAAGAGCCACGAGTCGCCTTCGAAGAACAGGCTGTGGAACCAGGTGAAGAAGGCCCAGAAGATATCCGGGTTAAGCAGAATACCCGCCCCGGCAATGGCACCCAGGGTGAGCGCCAGCCCGATCATCCACCAGCCGCCGCGGCGCAAGCCTTCGAGATAATCCATTCCCCAGCCGCCCTGCCAGGCAAAGACCGCGGCAAAGCCCATCACCACAATGGTGAAGTACCAGACCCGCAGCGCGCCTTGCACCACGTTCTTCACGTCTGCCATGTGGCTGAGTTCGCGCTCGTTGTACAGTGGTGTGCCGTCGTCAAGTTTCAGATCGCCAAGATAGGAAACATCTGCATTGTTGACTAAGTAAGTCACGGCATAGGGAGCCCATTGCATGCGGTCGGCCTTGGTAAAGCCATACTCGTCCGGTGGGAAGTATGGCATGCTGTATTCGATGGTGTAATAAATGGGAGAGAGTAGGATGCGCAGCGCCAGCCCGATCAAGGCAATGGGTGTAAGGAGGGAGATAAGATAGGAAAGAAGAGTTGTAAGTTTCATGGGGTTAAGGTTGTAACTTCTTCAAAAGTTGTAGTTTGGATCACTGTAAAAAGTCCAGGCCGCCTTTGAGGACAAAACTGACCACCATGTCGTTGACGATCCATTCGATGGGGGCGAGGTCGTCGGTAAAGACAGTGGTGGTTTCGTAACCGGGTTTCATATTGGCAAACGTGGATGACATGGTGGTAACCAGCAATGGATTCAAATTCGGGTCCTGCGCGAGGCGGATCATGTTCGCAGAGAAATCCTCCGCGCGGGTAGGCTGCATGGTCGCGAAGATCATCGAATTCAAGGTGCCGGGGATGTCCATGATGTGGATGGAGGGGAAGATCTGTGCCATGGTGGTGGAGAGGCCATCAATGAGTCGGCGGTCGCCGGGGACGGAACCCACGTTCAGGGTCAGCACTCCGTTTTCGGCGAGGTGCGAAGCGCAGATCTGGAAGAATTCCAGCGTAGTCATGTGCGGTGGGATGTATGGCGGACGGTATGCGTCGATGGCGATGATGTCATATTTAACCGGGCTGCGGTCAAGATTGAGTCTGCCGTCGCCGAGGATGACGTTCAGGTTGGGCATGTCCATGTGGAAATAATTGCGACCCACTTCCACGATCTGGTCATCGAGTTCATAGCCGTCAATGGCGAGATCGTCGCCGTAGATGATGGTGGCCTGCCGCGCTGAGGTCCCGGCTGCGAGGCCGATGATGGCCATGTGCTTGATCTCATCGGGTGAACGGTCGGTATAAAAGTACGGCCCAACCGAGAATTGTTCCCAGGGGCCGTTGTAATATAGCGAGTCGGGATGGTACATCGAATGAATGCCCTGCCCATCGTTCAACCGCAGCAGAGTGAAGCCGTTGACCTCCTGCACCTGAATGTAGTTGTAGGCTGATTCGGTCTCATATACCTGACCGCTATTATTTTTCAATGCTGACCGTGAAAACAAAATGGCGATGATAGCCAGCAGGATGGGCATCCAGATGAATTTGAACATCTCGCGGCGATTCGCGAAGCGGGCCAGCCCGATCAGCGCGACGATCAGCAGGACCATGCCAAAGGAAAAGAAGGTTAGGCGCGTCCCGATGGTGGGGATGGTAAGCAGGGTAGGGATGAACGTTCCGATGAATGACCCCAAAGTGGAGACCGCATAGATCTGGCCGGAGGTTTGCCCGGCTTTGGCGGTGTCATCTACCGAGAGGCGGATGGCAAAGGGAGAGATGGTTCCAAGCAGTGTGATCGGGACAACAAAGAGCACCAATACCACAATGAACGACCCGGCCATGATGCCCACGCTGAGAACCTCGAACGCATCTGCCGCGAACCGGAGAACGGGCACTGCAATGTAGGGAACCAAACCGACCGTGAACGCCGCCCAAGCCAGGATGCGATACATCGCAAGCGGGGTCGGGTTCTCGTCCGCCCATTTGCCGCCAAGGAAATATCCCAGGGTCAGGTAGATGAGGATCAAGCCGATGATGCTGGCCCAGACAAGATTGCTGGTGCCGAATACATTGCCGATCAACCTGCCGGCGGCGAGTTCAGCGGCGAGCGTGGTCATGCCAGAGATGAAGACAGTAAGGAGTAGGTAACGTTTCATGGACATTCCAAGGAATAAGATGCGTGGATTATACTCGCAGTGATTAATTGGAATTTAGAAAATGCACAGGAGAGAACGATATGTACATCCCAAAACTTTATCGCGAAGAAGATCGTGAGGGGATCGTTGAATTTCTCAAGGGAAACGGCTTCCCGGCGCTTGTATCTTACGATGGCGAAAAACTGATCGCCACGCACCTGCCCGTGGAAGTGTTCGAAAATGAAGATGGCTCACTGACCCTCTTCGGGCATATGTCGCGGGCCAACCCGCAGTGGAAATCCTTTGGCGAACAGGAAGTCCTGCTGATCTTTCAAGGTGCGCATACCTATATCTCGCCGCGCTGGTATAACCATGTCAATGTGCCGACGTGGAATTATGTGACGGTCCATGTGTACGGCAAGGCACATATTTTGGAAGGGGAGGAACTTTATGGTTTGCTCAGCCGGTTGGTCGCCAAGCACGAGGGCCATACAGGCTATAGCATGGAGGGACTGCCTGCGGAATTCGTGGAAAAGGAGATGAAGGGGGTAGCCGGGTTTGCCATCGAGGTCACCCGCATCGATGCCGCCTCCAAACTCAGCCAAAACCGCGACGACGAGTCCTACGCAAGCATCGTCCGCGAATTGGAGGCACGGGGGGACGATGTCTCAGCAGAGATCGCTGAGGAGATGAGGCGCAGGCGGCTATCCTAAATTAATCCTTGGGTTAATCCTTATCCTACCCGAATCCCTCGTACCTTTTTTGCTTCCTTGTCCGACAAATAGAAGAACAAGTCCTGTTATTAAGAGCAAGTAAAAAAACAAGGAGCAATTATGCGAACGAAATGGATGTTTGTTTTGGTATGTGTTAGCCTGCTTCTGGCATTGGCAGTAACGCCGGTGCTAGCCGCAGGGGCTGTGGATGGGGACGGCATGATGTCGGTCAGCCCAACCCACGCAGTCTATTCGAGCAGCGGCAATACCTTTGTCTTCACATTTACCGCTGAAAATGATTTTCCGAGCGGTTCGCAGGTTCAGTTGACGATCCCAGCGGGCTGGACGGCCCCCATCAACACGGTTGGCGCCGGTCGCATATCGGTCAGTAGCGGCACATGCGCCTTGATCGGCTCCCCGTTATTTGCGATCACCGGAAGAACCATTTTTGTGGATATTGACCGTTGCAATACTGGTGAATTTTTCACGATCACTTATTCCGGAGTGACCGTTCCCTCCATTGCTGGTTCTCCTTATTCCTTTACAACCGCCACGGATATTTCCGGTGGTAACGGTCTTTTTGAGATCTTTTCAGGTTCTCCCCAGATCTCAGTCGACCCGAAACCGATTACAGTCACCGGAGGTCTAACCCCGGCTGGAAAGACCTACGATGGAGACACTTCTGTATCATCCATAACTGTTGGAAGCCCGACTCTGACCGGCGTAGTGCCAGGGGATGCCGTGAGTTTGGATACAAGTGCCCCTGTGGGAACCTTTGCAGATCGCAATGCGGGAGTCGGAAAATCTGTCACCATTACCGGGCTGACATTATCCGGGACAGATGCTGCTAACTACACGTTGGTCGATCCAACCCGAACCGCAACTATTTCTCCTCTTCCCATTACCGTCACAGCCGCAACCGATTCAAAGATCTATGATGGGACTGACGTCTCGAGTGGTGTTCCCACCCTGTCAGTCGGCACCCCGCTTGTCGCAGGGGACAATGAACCTATCTGGACGCAAACATTCGATAATAAAAACGCAGGTACAGGCAAATCTCTCACCCCGGCTGGCCTTGTAGACGATGGCAACACCGGGCAGAACTATTCCTACAATTTTGTGCCAGATACCACCGGCGAGATCACTACACTTCCCATTACAGTGACGGCTGTGACCGATACCAAGGAATATGATGGAACAACTTCCTCCACAGGGCTTCCCGTTCTTTCTGTCGGCACTCCTTTGGCCTTTGGTGATAGTGAACCGGTCTGGTCCCAGACCTTCGATACAAAGAATGTGGGCAACAACAAGACCTTAACGCCCGCCGGACTGGTCGTGGATGGCAATAACGGCAATAATTACAGCTACACGTATGACACTGTTGCGACTGGCGAGATCACGCAGAGTCCCATTACTGTCACCGCCGATGCGAAGAGCAAGGCAATCGGCGATCTTGATCCGACCCTGACCTATCAAGTCACTTTAGGTAACCTGGCAACGGGCGATGACATTACGTTAATGCGGGCGGCCGGCGAAACTCCCGGGGTTTACTCGATCACCATCGCTTCCTTCCCGGCGCAGGCCAATTACAACCTCACCTTTATTGGCGCAGATTTTACGATCACCCCGATCTTTGTCGCGGCATCTCAAAGTGCAAGAGACGGTTGGATACTGGAAGTGAATCAAAATACCGGACGGGGCGGAACCAGGAATTCCAGCAGCAGTTCCTTCATCCTTGGGGATGACGCTTCCAACCGCCAGTATCGTTCCATTTTGTCCTTCGATACGAGCGCCTTGCCGGATAATGCGATCATCCAATCAGTTACCCTTAGAATCAAAGTGAACGGAACACCCGTTGGAACGAATCCCTTCAATGTCCTCGGTAAACTTTGGGTGGATGTTCGCACAGGTTCGTTCGGAGCACCGGCGCTTGCCGTTACCGATTTCCAAAGGCTTGCATCAGCCTCTCAAGCGGGTTTCTTCAAGAAAAAGACCGGCGGCTGGTACAATGCGATCATCGGCCCGACCGGCTTGGACAAGATCAATACCCTCGGCATGACCCAATTCCGTGTGTATTTCAACCTGCCCACAAATGCCGACGCCAAAGCCAATACCATGAGTTTCTTCAGCGGAGACAGCCTGACCGGGCAGCCTCAATTGATCATTAAGTATACGCTTCCCTAAAGGAGAGCCGATCCTCCTTGACGAAACCCCTTCAAACGAATAAAATCCAAGCCGTTATAACTTGCGCCTCCGTGAGGAGGCGCATTTTCTGCGAACCCCCATGAATGACGAGATCCTTTCCCCCGAACCCGAACGACCGCAGGTATCCAACCTGGCCCATGTGGATGTGGAGTCGGTCAACGCGGAATTGGTGCGCATGCACCAGAGCTCTGCGGTGACGGTCAACTCTGAGGATGTGGAATTGAACATGAGCGCAGCAGCTGGTGTGACGGCGAAGAACGTTCGGGCGCATCAATCTGCGCTGGCGGCTGTAGAGGCCGAGACCGTAACCGTACAGAACGGGACAGTGGGTCTGGCCCAGACAGGCACCCTCTCCCTTAACGGCGGAGCAGGTGTGGTCGTGGCGGGAAGCGTCGAGTTTGGCAATGCCTATGCCGGTTTGGTAGCTGGTCGCGAGGTTCGCGGCGAACGCATCGAGTCTGTCATCCTGCTTTCCCGGAACGTTCAGGGAAATGTAACCACAGTGATGGACACGCGCATGGCCCTGATCGCCGGGCTGGTGGGCGGCCTGTTCGCTGGTATCATGCTGCTGCTTGGACGGATGTTGTTCGGCAGAAAATAATCAGAATGTTCAGCGGAACCGTTCCGCTTTACAGAAATTCATTTTAGGGCGAAGGTAACCGCATCCGGCGGTGAGAGGCGCCCAAGGAGTTAAGTAAGATGGAAAAAGTAGTATTGAAAGCCACCAAACGTGATGTGACCGGCAAGCAGGTCAAGGCCTTGCGCCGTGCCGGGCAGTTGCCCGCGGTGATTTACGGCCGCCACGTGGACCCGATCGCGGTCTCGATGGATGCCCATGTGGCCGGCCTCGCCCTGGCGAAGCTGACATCCTCCAGCCTGGTCACCATTGATGTGGACGGCACGGAATATCCGACCCTCGTGCGCGAACGCCAGCGCGACTACATCAAGGGCGTACTGACCCATGTGGATTTCCTCGCTGTGGACTTGAACGAGAAGATCCGCACCAATGTTCGCATCGCTTTCGTGGGCGTCTCCCCGGCGGTCAAGGATTACAACGGCGTGCTGGTTCAGAACCTCGAACGGCTCGAAGTGGAATGTCTCCCGACCGACCTGCCGGAACGTTTGAACGTGGATATTGCGGTGCTAGCCCAGATCGGCGATTCCATTCGCGTGCGCGACCTGGTCATCTCCGACAAGGTTCGCATCCTGGCGGATGAAGATGACACCATTGCCGTGGTCACGCTCATCAAAGATGAAACCACCACGACCGCTGCCGTTCCGGGCGAAGAAGCTGCCGCCCCCGAACTCAGCGTCGAACGCGGCAAGAAGGACGAAGAAGCTCCCGACAAGAAGTAAGTTTCCATTGGGAATACAAAAATCCGCCATCACACGATGGCGGATTTTTTATTTCAACAGTCCCAGGATCTTAAGAAAAGTTACTGTCATCCTAGCGGTGGCGCCCCACAGCAATTCCCCGTCATACGGATGATAGGCGATCAATGAACGCTCCGATTCGCGCATGGAAAATTCCCAATAGTTATTTCGGTTGGCCAGCCACAACAGCGGAATGGTGAAGACTCGCGCCACTTCTACGCCTGCCACTTTGAAAGCGTACGGCCAGGGGATGATGCCCACCACCGGGCTGACTCGGAAATGGCTGATAGTGACGAGGTGGCTTAACCGGCCCAGCACCTGCACATCCGATGGGGAAAGGCCGATCTCTTCATCGGATTCACGCAGGGCGGTTTGTTCAGGTGTGGTCTCGCCTTCATCGCAGGCGCCGCCGGGGAAGGAGACCTGTCCCTTGTGCGACTCGACCCGGTCTGTGCGGCGCGTATAGAGAATGTGCCACTCATCCTGAAAGTAAGTTAACGGCACCAGCACGGCGGCGCACTTGAGTTCCACGCCCGGCTGCACATTGATCTCGGCGTAGCCGTCTGAGTCGACGGCATTCATTTCAGCCTCTGCCAGTTTCTTTTGAATGAACTCTTGCGTGATCTCGCTCATATCCGTCGGGGCATCATAGGGTAACGCAACATCGGAAAATGTTAGCGTTCCTCTTCAATGCCGATGATCTCATTGGCCAGTTCAGCCCCGCGCGGGTCGACCAGGTTTGGCTCGATCTTACGGGCAAAGACCAGGAAGCCGGTGTGCGCCACCATGCGGTCGGCAGGACGCAGGCGGCTTGGGTTGGTCTTGTAATAACGCAGTAAAAGTTCGCAGACTTCCACAAAGGCAAAGTGATTGACGCGCAGCGCGTGCAGGACCTTTTCGACCTGGTTGAAGGTGGGCAGCAGCGTGCCGAAAAATCCACCCGGTTTGATGGCGGCGCGGACCTGCGGAATGTAATCGTACGGATTTTGCACGTCGAGGAAGAAGGCATCGGCCTCCGTTTCGTCGAAGCCTTCTTGAATGTCACGCAGTTTGAAGTCAACGCGCGAAGCGAGGCCTACGCGTTCGAGATTCTTGCGGGCAAGGTTTTGCGTATCCGGCTTGACCTCATACGAGATGACCCGTCCCTGCGGCCCGACAGCGCTGGCCATGGCAATGGTCATCGAGCCGGAACCGGTCCCGGCTTCCATCACGGTCTGGCCTTCGGAAATACCCATCTGGATCAGGATATACCCGATGTCTTTGGGGTACAGGATCTGCGTATTGCGCGGCAGATCGTTCAACAGGTCTGCCATGGAGGGCTGCAATAAAAAGAAAGGTGCGCCGGTGTGACTGAAGACCTGCGAGCCCCAGGGTTTGCCGATCAGGTCGTCGTGTTTGAGCACACCGCGATGACTTTGAAAATCGCCGCCGGGTTTGAGGATGAAGATGAAGTGTTTGTGGGTCAGGCCGACCAGTTGTGCGAGGTCGCCTTCCCGGGCCAGGGTTGAATAATTCATGAAGGCAATTGTACCTGTTCTTCCGGCGGTGGAACCATGGCGGCCCGCATCTTGCGGTTGGAGCGGATGAGGATCGCAAGGACCATCATGCCGAGGATGAAAAGGCCGCAGATCAGCGCGGGTGTGTAGTTGAACAACCATTCGGGTCTGCCGAGGTATTCGCCGATGGAGGCCAGCCCCGCGCCCGCGGCCAGGGCGTTCCAAACCCCGTGGATGAGCACGGCTGTAAAGTAAGCCGCTGCGAGCCTTCCGATCTTCTTTTCTTTGAAAGCCGAGGCGATGCCCCAACCCATGAGCGCGGAAGTGGTCATATGCAGCAGGCTCGTCCCTGAACGGGCAGCGACTACCACGGCCCAGCCGGTGTTCCCTTCTGCGCTGGCGCTCAGGCTTTCGAACAAGCCGAAGGCCGTGCCGCTCAACATGCCAAGGACGAAGCCTTGTGCGGGCGAGTCGATCTGCCTGGCGAAGAGCCACACGGCCAGCGGCTTGAACAATTCTTCGATCAGCGGCACGAGCATGGCAATGTAAGTGAGTCCGAGTCCGATCAGTACCGGGCTGGATAGATACGGCGCAAGCAGGCCAAGCAGGGTGTCTTCGTCGGTGGTCTGTCTCACCACGCTGGCGAACTGTGTGATCTCCTGGATGAGGTCGGGCTGGGTGGTTGCCAGGTAGGTCAGGCCAACGATCACGATGACCAACAGCAGGACCATTTCGGTCACGATCATCAGGAACGGACCGGCGGTCAGGCTCAGTCCGAAGATGGCGAAGAACCTCCAGCGCGGACCCGCCGTCAGGCCGCGTGAGCCGAGGCCGTAGAAAACCACAATAGGAGGAACGATCACCAGCAGAGTCAGAAGCGGAAGGAACAGCCAGTTCAACCACTCCATCTCTGCCAGCGTGACCAATCCGCCAACCCCAACTCCGATGCCGGTGGTGACGATCACCAGACCGACCTGCCATAAGGCGAATGGGAAAGTGACCTGAGCATCGGCGCTTTCAAGCCCGCGCGATTTTTGCAGCACGAACCAGAAACAGATTCCCAGGATCAACACAAGAAAGCCGAACACGGCTGCGCTGATCATCTCGGAGGCCGCCGTGCCTTGATCAGAGAACAGGTCGAACAACGAGCCGAGCCCGGCTGCAGCCGCACCCAAAAGCAGGAAGAGGATCCCCAAACCGATGATCGCTAGCGCGAGGGTTGGCAGCCAATTCTGTTTGTTCATTTATTTCACTTCAACGGTCACGCTCAGGATCTTATCGCCGGGGGTCAGGCCAATGCCCTGGGCCGGGTCGCGCGGGGTGATCTGCTCGAGCACATCCATGCCGGTGAGCACCTGGCCGAAGATGGTGTAGGAACCGTTCAAGTGCGCGGCCGGGGCATAGGTGATGAAGAACTGACTGCCGTTCGTATCGGGCCCGGAGTTGGCCATGCCCACCACGCCAGGTTTGCTGAATAACAGATCACTGATCTCGTTCTTGAAAAAATAGCCGGGGTTGCCGCGGCCCGTGCCGCTGGGGTCGCCTGCCTGCGCCATGAAACCGGGGATGACGCGATGGAAAGTGACGCCGTCGAACCAGCCTTGCTGCGCGAGGAACACGAACGAGTTCACCGCCAGCGGGGC
>Ga0268298_10002900_pt1 | contig 18168 bp, 14 predicted proteins | sample WWTPWeurt_MetaG_FD_194462 | JGI IMG/M metagenome (GOLD analysis project Ga0268298, IMG submission 194462) | Activated sludge microbial communities from WWTP in Nijmegen, Gelderland, Netherland - WWTP Weurt | ecosystem: Engineered > WWTP > Aerobic digester > Activated sludge | place...
CTGCGTGCCAGCACCTGGCAGTGGTATCCCGTTTTGCAGCTTGAAAAGGGACAGGAGTATCGCCTGCATATTTCCTCAATGGATTTGCAGCACGGCTTCTCGCTTCAACCTGTGAATATCAACCTTCAAGTTGTGCCAGGGTATGACTATGTGGCAACCATTACCCCCACCAGCACTGGTGATTTCACCATTGTATGTAATGAATATTGTTTTGTCGGTCATCACACGATGGTGGGCAAAATCATCGTGAAATAGGAGAAGCACAGATGACATCCCTTGCTCCCACAACTCCCTGGACAGGAAACGCGAAAGATGATTATCGCGACTGCCCGGTAACCACCCTCAAAGTGGATATGCACTCTGAACGCCTCATCATCGCCAATGCGGTGATGGCTGTGGTGACTCTCGCTCTTGGCGGCATTGCGGCGTTATTGATTGCGCTCACTCGCTGGCAGGCGATTCATTTACTCCCTGCCGCCTGGTTCTACCGTCTGTTGACATTGCACGGCATCGACATGCTCGTGGCGTGGATTGTTTTCTTTGAAATGGCAGGCTTGCATTTCGGCTCGACCATTTTGCTTAATGCGCGTCATGCATCGCCCAAACTGGCATGGACTGGCTTTATCATGATGACGGTCGGTGGCTTGATGGCAAATGCCGTTGTGCTGTTCGACCCGAATTCCAGCGTCATGTTCTCCGCGTATGTTCCCATGAAGGCGCATCCGCTTTTCTATCTAAGTTACATTCTCTTTGCCGTTGGCGCGTTGATCACAGTCATTACTTTCTTCATTAATATTGTGACCGCCAAACGTGAAGGAGTCTTGAAAGGCTCATTGCCGCTGGTGGTTTTCGGTTTGATGACCGCCGCCATTCTCGCCACCTACACCCTGCTCGAAGGCGCCGCCGCCATTGTGCCTGCCTTCTTCTGGTCACTGGGCATTCTCAAGACATACGATCCTGGAATCTACCGTAACTTCTTCTGGGGCTTCGGGCATCCCGCCCAGCAGGTTAACCTCGCGGCGATGGTCTCCATTTGGTATGCGCTCGCTCAAATGACCGTTGGAATTCGCCCCGTCAATGAGAAGTTCTCGCGCCTCGCATTCATCTTGTACCTGTTCTTCATCAATCTTGGTTCGGCGCATCACCTGTTGGTTGACCCTGGTCTTTCCTTTGCCTGGAAAGCCGTCAACACTTCCTACGCCATGTATCTTGCCGTGCTCGGTTCCATGATGCACGCCTTCTCCATCCCCGCCGCGTTGGAAATTGCCCTGCGTGCCAAGGGACATAGAAAAGGTTTATTCGGCTGGCTTCGAAATGCACCGTGGGCAGAGCCCGGTTTTAGTTCGCTGGTACTTTCCATGTTCCTCTTCGGCTGGATCGGCGGCGTGACAGGCGTCACCATCGGCACTGAGCAGATCAATATGCTGGTTCACAACACACTGCGCCTGCCCGGGCACTTCCATGCGACCGTGGTGAGCGGCACAACGCTTGCCTTCATGGGCTTCACGTACTATGTCATCCCACTCATCTTCCGCAAGGAACTCAAGCTCAAGAGCTGGGCAAAGTGGCAGCCGTATGTCTTTGGCGCTGGCATGTTGCTCACCTCCTTGGGCATGATCGCCAGTGGGTTGCAGGGTGTTGCCCGCCGCAACTGGGACATTACCTTTGCAGGCGTCGTCCCTGGTACCGTTGAAATCACGCTTGCCATCTTCGGCATCGGTGCGGTTCTCGCGGTGATCGGCGGCATCATGTATGTCACCATCGTGCTCGTGTCCATTCTTACGGGTCCGCGCCTCGAAGCCTCGAACCTCTTGTTGCTCACGGGCACCCACAACCCCATCATCGACTCCACCAAACTGACTGACCATCAAATGGAAGACAAACAGAATCAACCCAAAGGCGCGCTCACGCTCGTCTTCATCTTCCTCGTCTGGTTCGCGGTGTATTACTTCACCAACTGGTGGCTGCTTGGTCGTACCTGGTTTATTAACTAAGCCAGCATTCTCCTTTGACATCCTGCCCGGGGATCGCCACCTCGGGCAGGAACCCTTAATATGACCGCATCTTTTCTTTTAGGATTACTCGGCAGTCTCGGACATTGTGTGGGGATGTGCAGTGCGGTCGTCCTGCTTTTCGACCGTCAGCCGATCTTCCGTGACAAACGTGCCTGGGTTCTGGCGCACGCGGGTCGCATTACCACGTATACGATCCTCGGCTTTATCTTCGGCGCATTCGGTCAGACCCTGTGGGCGTTCGGCAATCTGCAAGCCGCGCTTTCGATTTCATTTGCAATCATCGCTTTTTATATGGCATCCGCATTTATTGGATTAACCCCCTCGCCTGAACTTTTATTTTCAGGATTGATCAAGCGCTGGGGCAATGCCATCCGCACGTTCAAATCCGCTTCGCTCCCGACCTCGTACCTGCTCGGTCTTCTGTGGGGACTCCTCCCCTGCGGCTTGGTTCTGACCGCGCTCCTCACAGCGGTGACATCCGCCAACGCGCTACACGGTGCATTGAATATGACCGTCTTCGGCATTGCCACAATCCCAAGTTTATTTGCCGTCAAATGGCTGGCGACAAAATCCTCCTCCCGCTTTTTATCTCGCGGACTGGCTTCGCTTGTGATGATGTTCTTCGGCTTCCAATTCGCCATGCGTGGATTTGCCTCTCTTGGAATGGTTGACCATCTCATGCTCGGTTCGCTGATGCTTTGGTAAATAATGACTCTCGCTTCTGCTTCTTCTGTTTCTTCAAAAACACTCGTTGCCTGTTCCTTGTGCGGGCTGACGACTCTCCATCCGTTAACGAATGACAGCGGGGATGTATTTTGCTGTCCATCGTGCAGAGAGGTGGCGGCGCTTCTGGCGGAGAGTCCTGCTGTAGAACAGAATCAGGCTCAAGTTCCAGAAAGAAGCGGTGAAGTCATCCTCACGCTGGGCGGCATGTGGTGTTCATCCTGCGCGTGGCTGGTGAGTGAGAATCTCAAACGCACAAAGGGCGTGGTTAGCGCAGAGGTGAGTTTCATCCAACAACAAGCAAACATCACCTTCGACTCAACAATCACCAATCACAAATCGCTAAAGAAGCGCGTGCGCTCGTTGGGCTATCAAGCCACACTGCCCACCGAAAAGCCACGTGATGAAGAAGAATCTTTTTTCACACGGTTGTTGATCGGCGGTGTGATGGTGCTGCACGACATGATCGTGGGCGGCGGAATTTATGCGCGTGAACTGCTCGGCTGGGCAAGCCCTGAGACGGCATGGCTGGTGCATTTTTTTCAGATCATGATGCTGGTTACGAGCATTCCTGTTTTGGTCTTGCTGGGACTGCCGATTCTGCGTGCAGGGTTTGCAAGCCTCTTGCGCGGACAACCCAACATTCACACGCTCATCATGATCGGGACGTTTTCGGCGTATGTGTTATCGGTGCGGAATTTAATTTGGGGGCATGGCGGTTTGTATTTTGACACAGCGACCATGCTCATCTTTTTAGTTTCAATCGGACGCTGGCTTGAAATGCAGGCGCATAAATCCAGCAATAAGGCGGTGGCGCGGCTGTTGGAACAAATTCCCAATGAAGCGACTGTGGTCTCTGGCGAAGGTGATGTGACGGTGAAAGTCTCCGAACTGAAAGCAGGGATGCGCGTGCGGATTCGCCCTGGCGAACGCTTTCCCGTGGATGGACTGATCGCCATCGGCGAAGGGGATGTGGATGAATCATTGTTGACGGGCGAACCCAAGCCTGTGACGCATCGTGAAGGTGATAAGGTGCAGGCGGGTACAGTCAGTCTTGATGGAAGTTTTGAGGTCATTGCTACGGCAGTAGGCGAATTAACAACAGCAGGGCAAATTGGGCGGCTGCTACATGAGGCGTTGTGGGCGCGTTCTCCGCTTGAACGCATGGCAGACAAACTCTCGGCGTGGATGACTCCGCTGGCGTTGGCGCTGGCAACGATTGCTTTTCTAATCTGGTATTCCATCTCAGGGCTGGAAACAGGGCTGATGGTTGCGCTCTCCGTTTTGCTGATCGCCTGTCCGTGTGCGCTGGGGCTGGCAACTCCGCTGACCTTGTGGCTGTCACTGGAACGCGCCGCCGAATCTGGCGCGATATTACGCAGCACAGGCGCATTGGAACGCCTCGCCAAAGTGGAGCGAATCTTCTTCGATAAAACAGGCACGCTGAGTCAGTTACCGATGAAAGTGCAGGGTATTTTCATCGAAGGCGATCAAGATAAGAAAGCAGGCTGCCGCAAGAAATTTCTTCAAGTCGTCGCTTCGGTCGAAAATGAATCCGAACATCCACTGGCGAAGGCGATTGTGGAATATGCAAAAGCAGAGCAGGTTGAATTGAAAAAGCCTGTGTCATTCAAAGTCCTCCCAGCCCTCGGCGTTGTCGGTCAATTGCCAGTTGCCCAACTATCAATCGTCATCGGTTCTGCCCGTCTCATGTTTGCCGAAGGGTTGAGCATGTCCACGGAGATCAGTCAACAGGCTGAGGCGTGGAAAGAGGCGGGGCATATCGTGGTGTATGCAGGTTGGGATGGTCAGGTGGCGGGCATTCTTGCACTCGGTGAAAAAATCCGCGCTGAGGCGAAAGAAACGGTTGGACAATTGCAATCACGCGGGCTGGAACTCGGTGTATTGACGGGTGATGAAACCAGCGCAGGCGAGCGATGGCAGAAGGCGCTGGGGATTCCCGTCAGCGCCGCGCTCAGCCCTGATGAAAAAATGAATCGGCTGATGGAAAACTCCGCGATGGTCGGCGATGGAATTAATGACGGACCTGCGCTTGCCGCCGCAACCGTGGGACTCGCGATGAATCATGGCACGGATGTGGCGCGTACCGCCGCCGACATTGTGCTTGTGCGCGATGATCTGCGCGTCATCCCCTGGCTGGTGGATATATCTCGCGAGTCGATGAAGCGCGTGCGGCAAAACCTCGGCTGGGCAGTGATCTATAACCTGATCGGAGTCGGTCTTGCCATGACAGGTTTGCTACAGCCTGTCTTCTCCGCGTTTGCGATGGTGGCAAGCAGTATCTTCGTCACGACCAACGCGATGAAGATGAATCAATTTCCGTTGTTGGAAGAAGAAAAATAACCGCAAAGCACGCAAGGAGCGCAAAGAAAAAAATATTTTCTTGGCGACCTTCGCGGTCTTTGCGGTTCAAAACTTGGTACTTGGAACCTAATACATGACACTTAGTAATCCTTACGCTCAACGCAAAACATTACGCGCTCTTGAAAAAGCATGGACAAAGTTTGAAGGTTTTATCAATCGATTCACGCGATCCGATTTCAACCCGTTGTATCACCTTGGCACGCTCAGCATCTTCATGTTGATCATCCTCATTGCGACGGGCGCGTATCTCACCATGATCTACCGCCCCGGACTGGACGTGGCTTATAAAACTGTCGAGAAAATTGACTCGAATTGGTTCGGCTCGCTCATGCGCAGTATTCATCGTTATGCGTCCGATGGAATGATCGTGCTCATCGTTTTGCACTTGCTCAAAATGTTATTCAGCGACCGCTTCTGGGGTCAACGCTGGCTGGCGTGGACGAGCGGCTGGATTATGTTTGCGCTGGTTTGGCTTACGGGCACTATGGGTTATTGGCTTATCTGGGACCAACGCGCACAATGGATGACCGAATACATGATGCAATATCTGGCAGGCACATCGGGTCTCACCTACGTTGCGCCTGACCTCGCATCGCGCACGTTCTCCAACTTCGTCATCATTCTTTTTCTGCATGTCTTTCTACCGCTCATCGGTTTTCTCGGCATTTATATTCACAGCCTGCGCCTCTCGCGTGAACGCTGGTGGTCACCGCGTTGGGTCAGCATTCAAGCCGTGATCGGGCTTGTGATTCTTTCGCTCATCAAGCCTGTTCAATCGGCAATGCCCGCGGATCTTTCGCACCTGATTCCGTCCGTGCCGATGGATGCGCTGTACTTGGGCTTTTTGCCTTTGATCGATTCTCTTGGGAATTGGATTTTCTGGGGCTTGGCAATTCTCGTCGGCGGGAGTTTGTTCCTGCTCCCTTGGATCGCATCGGGACGTAACCTCGGACCTGCTTCTGTTACCGATCCAAAGTGTACTGGCTGTAACATTTGCTACGCCGAATGTCCGTTCGATGCCATTCGCATGAAAGACCGCAATGATGCTTCGGGCTATCACAAACTGGCGATCATCAATGCCGCGCAATGCACAGGCTGCGGAATTTGCGTGGGGGCTTGTCCTACCGATGCGATTGATTTGAATGGCGGTTACAACGGGGAGCAGGTCTTTGGCGCGGTGAAGGGCGCATTATCTCAGGAAAAGAAAAGCGGCAGCCCTGTCACGATCTTGTTTGCGAGTCAACGGGATGAAGCGTTGGGCGGTTTGCCTGCGGAATTAAACGTCAGCAAAGAAAATGTACCTGTTGCTGTATCAACTATCGGTGAGAAAGAGGCGGCGCGCGTCATCACGGCAGTGTTGCCAAGCGTGAGCGCGGTCAACATCGAGTGGATCAAATCCCTGCACAATGAAGGTGCGCGCGATGTCCTGCTGTTGGCTCCGCCGTATGACGATGGCGTGTTCCGCGAAGACGCGCATTGGATCGCGAACCGTTTGCACATGCGACCTGCGCTGGTGACGAAGGAACTGCACTGGCTGGAGACAACGCCTGGCGAATCGAAGTCGGTTTTGAATTTTCTCAATGATTTGCATCGCCCCGAAAGGCAGGCGAAGAAGTCTACGCCTGTACTGCCTGTTTTGAAGGAGCGCAGTAGGTTGATGCCCTCGCTGGTAAGCGCGTTGGTGGGGACACTGATTTTGTTTGCGATTTTTGCTCTCGCGCTTCCATTGGACGTTCTCGCTGGAATGTCTGCGGCGCAAGGCTCTGCCATTCGCGTTGCGTTGGATTTGAAGGGAAAAATTTCTTCCGCCAATATTCCCGAAGGCATGACCCTGCCCGAAGGCGCGGATGCGGAAAAGATTTTCGGCGGCACGCACTACCCCGTCAGCATTCGGCTGGTCGTGGATGGCAAGACTGTCTTGGAAGAAACCTATCAACCTTCGGGTGTCAGCGGTAACGGGCGCATCTCTGCGCTGGAGTTTATTTCCATTCCATCAGGTTCACATCAAATCGAGATGCTGTTGAAAGATGACGATAAAGATTTCCGCACCGTCTTCTCTGATACACTTGTGCTGGATGTATCACAGGTGGTTGTGTTCAATTACGATAATAGCAGTGATGCAGTGATAGTGAGATAAAAAAATAACCACAGAGACACGGAGGCACAGAGAATTAAAAACTCCGTGCCTCTGTGCCTCCGTGGTAAATGCTTTTGTATTCGGTTTGTTGAGTAACGTCTTACTCTGTTTGTTTTGGTTTCTTGAAATAATACACAAGGAAACCCGCCAGCAATGCAAGAAATATTGCAAGCGGAATAAAAGTCAGCCGCGCATTTTCAGCCAGCGCCGCGCGGAAAGGTTCTTCAACCGTGGGGTTGGCAAGATACCATTTTGTGCCCAATTCAGAATATCCATTCACGATGCCGTCGTAAAAAACATATCCGCTGTCGGGATAGTAATGTAACTGGTCGTAGGGAACGCCTTTGCTGTCTTTGGCATACATGCGCACCACCTGATAACCAATCCCAGGGTCGGCGGGCGGGTTGACCTCCCCTTTTGAGAAATCGGCAAAAGCATAATAGTTCTGTGTTAGCGCGGGGTTGGATATATTGATATCTTCGACAATTCCAAACCCTCGAATAACAATGTAATCAAATTGTCCCTCAGCAAGCACAGAGGCAGAGGGGAGCAGCAGAGCCAGAGTTAATAAGAGAAGGTAATATTTTTTCATAAGTCTCCAGTTTTAATTTGGTCTATTGTATGAGAAAATCTGTCAACTCCATAGGGAGCGGCGGTTTCAATTATCTATGAAACAAAAAAAGCATCTTTGCTTAAGCGCAAAGATGTATTAGAAAGAAAAACAGTGCGAACTTGGCGTTAGCCCAATAAAAACAAGGAAGGGGTTAAGCTTCATTGGTTGTGCTGATCAATAGGTATATTTTGTTTATTAGATGATTATCGTTTGATGCTCATGCAATATCGAGATTATCAACATGGTAAACTTGATTTGTCTCCCCAAAATATGAAGCCTGCTATGTTAGCTCAAGAGAACCATCAATTTTGTACTAAATTGCCATAAAAATCACTGATATTCAACGAAAAATTGCCATGAAACCTTCTTCTGCCACTGCCCAAGCAAATCCAAATATTGCTTTCATTAAGTATTGGGGCAATCGCAATAATAATCTGCGCCTCCCCGTCAATGGATCCATCTCCATGAACCTGGATGGATTGTTCACTCGTACAACGGTAGCCTTCACTTCAGCTAAAAACGATTCGCTGAGCATTAACTCTGCCGAGGTGAAGGATAAGGGACTGGAGCGCGTCTCCTATATCCTAGATCTTGTAAGAGAGAAGGCGGGAATCCAAGACCGTGCTGAGGTAACCAGCGAGAATAACTTCCCTGCCGGAGCGGGCATTGCTTCTTCTGCCGCGGCGTTCGCGGCATTGGCGTTGGCGGCTTCCAAAGCGGCGGGACTTGACTTGAGCGAACCTGAACTTTCTGTCCTTGCGCGGCGTGGATCAGGCTCCGCCTCCCGCTCCATCCCAGCCGGCTTTGTGGAGTGGAAAATGGGCGAGGCTGAAAGCGACTCTTATGCGTTCTCGATCGCACCCGCTGCGCATTGGAATTTGGCGGACTGTGTTGCCATTGTGAACGCAGCGCACAAAAAGACCGGCTCCACGGAAGGTCATGCCATTGCCGGGACGAGCCCATTGCAAAATGCGCGGGTGGCAGATGCTCCGCGCCGAATTGAGATCTGCCGCAATGCGATTTTGAGAAAAGACTTTGAAGCCTTTGCCAATGTCATCGAACACGACTCAGACATGATGCACTCAGTAATGATGACCTCCAACCCGCCGCTCATGTACTGGCAGTCTGCCACAGTGGAGATCTTTCATCAGGTGCGTGAATGGCGCGCAAGCGGACTCCCCGTGGGCTACACGGTGGATGCTGGTGCGAATGTCCATGTGTTGTGCTTGGGCGAGTACAAAGCAGAAGTGGAAAAACGATTGCGTGAGATTCCCGGCGTTAGCAATGTGTTGGTGGCGGGTGTCGGCGGTGCGGCGAAGGTGGTCTAAGGTATTTTTTATGTCACGAACAAAGATCGGACTCTTTGGCGGAACCTTTGACCCGCCTCATATCGCCCACCTCATCCTTGCCAGTGAGGCGGCTCATCAATTTGGGTTGTCGCGTCTGCTGTGGATGCTCGCACCTGATCCGCCTCACAAGCGCGACCAATCAAAGACACCGTTCCCGCATCGGCTTGAAATGCTAAAGCGCATGATCGCGGATAATCCTCTTTTTGAGATCTCTTATCTTGAGATCGACCGACCCGGACCGCATTACACTGTAGACACTTTGCGCTTGCTTGCCAGTCAGGAGCCGGATGCCGATATCGTGCTGTTGTTGGGCGGGGATTCACTTCGCGATCTGCCAACCTGGCGGCTCTACCCTGAACTGGTACATGCGGTTTACAAGATCGGTGTGATGCGCCGTCCAGGCGAGCCGTTCGACATGACCGCCTTGGAACAGATCATCCCCGGGTTGACGGAGAAAGTCGTCTTTATTGACGCGCTGCTCCAGAATTTATCCTCGCAAGAGATCCGCCGCAGGGTGTTGAACGGGGAAGCGTATCGATACTATGTCACCCCTGCTGTGTACGATTATATAGAAGCCAACAAGCTTTATAGAGCTAAATAGGATCTTCCAACTTCTCTTATGAAGTCCTTTCGGTCTGCAGTTCATTGCAGACCGATTTTTTGTGTGTGACTTGTTGCTTTGTGAATGAGACAAATGTAATGTTTGCTCATTTCATTTTTGAAAGAACTCACATTGAAAATTAATCTATTTTGCATAATTACGTCAAACACGCCGAAATTTTTGTCTGTTAATTTCATTTTTGTTCAGTTTTTATTATTGTAGAGTCAAAGCGGGGATTTTATGTTGCTCAAAACAATTCCGAGTCTTATCATAAAAAACGTAACGCACTCACAGCAGCCTCGATATTGTTCCGTGCATTAACAACATCAAATTGAAAAAGGCAAACCCGGCGAAAGCCGGGGGCGCAAAGCCGTGGATCTAACGCTGAAAAACAGCCATGACAGCCAGGTTACCAGTTCTTTTGGAAACCACCCGGCTAAGTTCACCGGGTGATTTTTTTTGGTAAGGAGTTGAAACATGAAAAAAATTCTATATAAGATCTTTGCGATCGTTAGCGCTCTCGCGTTGACAATAGCTTCCTTCTCAGACGCATTTGCATCCCGCGCGGCCGTAAATGCTCCCATTCGAAAATATTTTGACGTGACCAACGCCGTTGGTTTGAAACTTGAGACTTCCGGCACAGTTGAGAAAGTTACTCCCATGGCAGACGGCTGGCTTACACAAGCCGGTGGTGTGGATGCCTCCACTCATTATGCCCGTCTCAAATACAAACTGCCAGAGAACGATGGCGTCGCTCTCACCTATTTCTATACACGCGCTGTTGTGAACTTCCCGCCCGATTTCTATTCCCAGCATAAGGCAGGCTTTCGCATCCTCTCGACCGATAACTATCCCACCACCCTGAATGGCGCTCCCATTGGCGCTGTCAATGCGAATGAGCTGCGCGTGTCGGTCTATATGAACAGTGACCAGAAACTGCGTATCCTCGTCAATCATGAAACCGTCTCAGTGACCACGCTCTATACTGCCCCGAGCATCCTGCCGACAGGCGATCACACTTTTGAGCTGGCAGGTGACCTTGCCAATTCTGCACCGTGGTACTTCAAGGTCGATGGTGTGGTTGTGGCTTCAGGCGTAGCAAGATTGTCGCCAGATACAACGGCCGTCCCTGAAAGAGTTGCGACCCGCATCGTAGCTGGGATAGATGGAGCCGCCAGCCAGGACCTCAACCCCATGAGCCTGACGGTCAAAAGCCTGGAATTTGCCAATTATGACCCGTACGCGGCTGCTGCCCCGACATCTGTGCCGCCTACATCGATCCCTCCCACGGTCACCCAGCCGCCCACAACTGTTCCTGCGACCGCTACTTCACTTCCGCCGACCAGTGTGCCGACTATTGCCCCCACCAAGATTCCGGCAACCCCCACCACCGTTCCGCCCACTGCTACAGCGCAGCCGACCAACACGCCTGCCACCCAGCCTCAACCTACGACCACGGTTGTAGCGCCGCCCAGCACAACCGGCAGTATTGATGTGCGTGTCTCTTCCGGCGCCGATGATGTGGAAGAAAAATCTTCCGGCGGAATGTATGTGAGCAGCAGTGACCTTGAGTTGATTTACGACACCAGTACCCAGTTGGTCGGTATCCGCTTCACGGGTGTTAAGATCCCCAAGGGAGCGACCATCACGAATGCGTACATTCAATTCAGGGTCAACGATGTTTCCACCCAATCCATCACCCTGGCGATCAGCGGCGAAGCCAGCGCAAACCCTGCGGCTTTTGTCAGCGTATCTCGTAATGTCTCGAAGAGGATCCGCACGACCAACAAGGTGACCTGGTCTCCTGCTCCGTGGGCGACCATTGGAGAAGCGGGCGTTTTCCAACGTACCCCGAATTTGAAGAGCATTGTGCAGGAACTTGTGAATCAATCGGGTTGGAATTCCGGGAATGCCATGGTGATAATCATCACCGGCTCAAGCGGCAAACGGGCAGCGGATGCTTTTGAAGGCAACGCCGCTGGCGCTCCGCTGCTGCATGTGGAATATACGACCCCGTAAAGGAAGCCAATAAAATAAAAAGAAGTCCTCTCAATTGAGAGGACTTCTTTTTATTATGCATTCAGATGATAAGTATGATACCCGTTGACGCAGGGATTGCCCCAGGCGATGTGCATCTCGCGCATAGTCAGGTCGATCACCATTGCGTTGATGGTCTTTTCACGGTCAAGAGGGTCAAGCCCCGCGATGTTGTGGTTGCAGATCGAGTTGGGGATGTTGACATGGTCCTGTTGAATGGCTTGCAGGCTTTTGATGGTGTGCTGGTCGTTCTGACGCAGCAGGCGAGAGGCGCGGAAGTAGCGCACGCGGGAAGACAACAATTCTTCAGGGGTCTTTTCCACCTGTTTCATTTGCGGGTCGAGGTAATGATTGGTGTGCACCATGTACCCGTCGTGGGCATAAAGGATTTCAAACTTGCGGGCAGACACTTCAATGGAGTAGATCTCTCCGCTCTCATGGATGATGATGTGATTGTAGCCGGCGGCGCGCTGTTCAACGAGCGTGCGTCCGATCGCGCCGGAGATGCGGTGCGAGGAGAGCACTGCCCGCGCCACGACCAGACGCGGAATCCCAACCCGTGAGTCGCTTGGGTACACGGAGTCAATGAGCTGGCAAATGCCATAGGCGTTGAATCCTACATTGGGCAGCAGCCCGCCATACGTCATGGCAAGGAACGGGGGTTCTTTATCCGGCCTGGCAGAAACGACGAACACGTCATTCTCGTCTTCCGGGATCCAATCTTCATTGTGCGCCGCGAGGATGTGCCCATCTGCCGTGCGCTGGTCGTTGACCGCCATGCTGGTGCAGCGCGTGAGATGCAGGGCATCGGTCGTGACCGCTTCCATCACATTGAGAACAACGATGTCATCAAAGGCGACGTTCGCGCCTTCGGCAATGCCGCGCATTTCATCCACATATTGGGGGTATCGTTCTTCGGCAAAGGGCAGATACTTGCGTGACTGGATCTGCGCTCCCTGCCAGGTGAGCTCAAGGCTGTTGTAGGCGGCGTCGATCAACATGCGCGCATTTTCAACACTGTGTTGTATCTGCCCGCGGGCGGCTTCGCCGATCTGGCGTCCCATTTCGTGATGTGTACCTGAAACCTCGATCAGAGGTGGTGGGGTGTTGTGGGTGGGGGTGTTCGGAATCTCGTGCTTGACCATGTTTTCCTCCATAATGAAAACCGCCCCGGGGAGTTTTCCCCGAGGCGGGCGCATTATATCACAGGGATTTTACCCCTGTTTGGAGGAGAAAAATGCCTTAGGAAGCGGGCGGAATTTCCACGGGTGCGGTCACGGAGGGAGTGGCACCGGGCGCGGAGCGGGTGCCGAACCAGGTCATTGCCACGCCGCCGATCGCGAAGAGTGAGACAAGGAAGGATAACAGCCAGCCGATGCAGGGGATCAAGCCGAGGAAGCCGGTCACCAACACGAGTATAAGCGTTCCCAACCCGGTCGAAAGGACAGGCGCCCAGGTCTGGTTGATGGCTTTGGTGAAACGCTCACCAACTTCCTGGCCGAGAGCCACCATGCCGAACAGCCAAGCCAGCGGAATGATCAGCGCCACCAACAAAGCCACGGGGATCAAGATCAGCGTGACGGTCATGATGATGATGGCAAGCGGGGTGACAACCACAGCGAGCAGACCGAAACTGCCGGCCATCACGGGCTGTTTTGTGACCGCATCTGCCACCCGTTCCAGTTGAGGCTGAAGGAAGAGGGTCAGCAGCATGCCAACTGCGGCAACAGCCACTGCGCGCCAAAGCACGGTCACGATCTCCCAGAACGGGTTGAAGTCTATGTTCACGTTCGGTCCATCCGGAGTGTTGGGTACATTGGGCGTGTTGGGAGTGTTCGGCATATTGGGTACGTTGGGTACATCGGGAATCTCGACCATCGGTTCCACGTTATTGATGATGTCGCCCGCGACCTCGGCGCCAGGTTCCTGTTCGACCTGCCCGCCCATCGTGACCACGTTCCCGCCGACAACCGCGGTTTCGGTCAATGTGATCTGACCACCGATCGCGACCACATCAGCGCCGACCTTGCTTGATACCGAGCCGTTCCCGCCGATGATGACAATGTTTCCTTTCGCGGCGCCATCGACGGTCAATTCACCGCCGATCACGACCACATCACCGGTGATCTTGGAATCTTTCTCAAGGGTGGCATTGCCGCCAATGACGATCAAACTGCCAGTGAGGGTCTCGCCTTCTTTGAGTGTGTAGTTTTCCCCAATGCGGATGATATCTCCGCTGGGGCTCTGGGCGTACGCGTTCCCTGTCGGGATGAGCAGTAACGTGAACAGAAGAAATAAGCTGATCAATTTTGTTCTCATGATGTTGTAACTCCTTGCGGGGCGCGGTTGCTAAACCGCCAGATTGAAACTATCCATAACAGACCGAAGCCGCCCAGCGCAGAAGCGAGCACCATCCAGGCATACGGTGGAAGGAAGTTTTGCATAACATTGAGCATCACAGACATGGCCTCTGTCAACGCTTTCAGGGAGGTGACAAAGAATAGAAAATAGCCGACAGCGGCGGTGATCCATTCCACGGGGGCGCTGAAGAAAGCGTACAGGTAAGGCGCGCTGAACCAGCCGAGCAGCCCCACCCCGCCGACCAGCAGCACGATCAGCCCCCACAACCTGCGGCGGCGTTCCGCGATCTTTTGTGCGGCAAGCCGCTGTTGGAAGCGCATCGTAAAGCCAGCCGCGGGGGATGCCGCGGGCGCAGCACGGAGCGCGATGCCTGTCTCAGCGAGCGCGTTGCAATGAGGGCAGACCCGCAGGTGCAGGGCAAGCTCCCGCTTCTCTGCCTTGGTTAGATTTTTATCGTTCAATAGCCATTCTTCAAAAGGCTGGTGATTCATAGGTTCTCCTTTCGGATTCGGCGAGGGTTTCCTGGTCTTGCCACAACCCGGCCAGTTCACGGCGTGAACGGTGCAGGCGGCTCTTGACCGCACTCACTGTCAGGTTAAGGGACTCAGCGATCTCCGCTTCCGAATAGTCATACCAGTAGCGCATAATGATCGTTGCGCGGTCGGTCTCGTCCAACTCTTTGAGCAGGGCGTGGATCCGGCTGCGCATCTGCCCTTTGACGGTTTCCGCTTCGGGGTCGGGGGAATCGGGGTCGGGCAATTCAAAGGTGTTGCCCTCATCGTCCTCCTCGTCCATCGAAAACATCGAGAATTTCCGTCTACGAAGTCGGTCGATGCAATAGTGCGCCGCGATGGAAAGCAGCCAGGTCGCAAAGGACCGCTTCTGGTCGTAACGATGAAGGTGCTGGTACGCGCGTAAAAACGTCTCCTGCGCGGCATCCTCTGCCAGATCAGGCTCGCCCAACATGCGGTAACACAGGTTGAAAACGGGGTTTTGATAGGTCTCAACGAGTTTGGTAAACGCCTCGTCGCTGCCTTGCTGGGCTTGGAGCACCCAGGTCTGTTCTTCGTTCACGCGTACTCCTTAATGGGACTTTCTACCTACTTTTACGCAGGAAAGGAGGAAAGGTTGCATTTTTTCATTCACGCTTCACGTTGCATTTTTCACGCCCAGTGAGGAGTGAAAAATAAAAAAATCAATGGTGATGCCCATGTTCTTCGCCGCTTCCTTCGGGACCGAGAAACTGCTCCCATTTCCCAAGCGACTCAGCCCTGAGAGCGAACAGGATGGCAATGGCGGTCGAGAGTGGCACAGCCGCGATCAACCCCAGCGAGCCCACCAGAGTCCGCACGATCTCTTCTGCGATAAAGGCAAAATTGACCAGATAGCCGTAATCTCCGCGCCCGAGTGAGAACATCAACATCATCGGCAGGGATGCGCCCGCGTAAGCCAGCACCAGGGTGTTGACAGTTGCCGCCACGTGATCCTGACCGATGCGCATAGCAGAGTTGTAGAGTTCCTTGAAACCAAAGCCAGGGTTGGCATGGTGCAGTTCAAAGACCGCGGAAGACTGCGTGGTGACAAGGTCGTCCAGCACGCCAAGCGCACCGATGATCATACCGCCGAGCAAAAGTCCGCGCAGGTTGATCGGCGTTTCCATCATCTGCATCAGGAACATCACGTTCTCGTCGCCTGTACCGTTCAACTTGGTGAAGACCACGAACAACGCCGAGAGCGCGCCGGTGATGAGCAGAACAAGAATCATACTGATGACCGCTGCATGAGTCTTCAAGGTCCAGCCATAGGTTAGGTAGAGTGTCACGCCGAGCAGGATCGCCGAGCCGATGATGCTCACTGTCAGCGGGTCTTCGCCGACCAGAATATGCGGGATGATATAGCCGATGATGATGTACAGGCTGAAAGCCATGCTTAGCAAGGCGCGCAATCCCTTCCAACGGCTGATGAGGATGATCGCCACGGCAAAGATGATCGTCAGCCAGAGAATGGGCGTGGTGCGGACAAAGTCTACGTAGTAGGCGTTGATCACGTTGTCTGGTGTCTTGCTGATGGAGACCATCACCTTGTCGCCCACAGCGAGGTCGTACTCATCCGAGCGCACCTGCCGTTTGCCGTAGTCGATCTCCATTACGATGCCTGCGTATTCTCCTTCGAGAATGTTGACTCGCGCCACCTGATATTTTTGTGAATGTCCGCCCATGTCGATCTGACCTTCTTCAATTATTTGCACCACTTCCGCGCGGATGGTCTCCGAACCGAAAGTGGAGAACCCGTCACCGGGCAACTCAACTCTGGAGAAGGTGGAATACAGCGTGACGGCTGTCAGTAGTAAAAAAGGAAAGAGCCATGATTGTTTTTTCATGGCTCGAATTATATATTACCCACGGTCATAAATTGCGATTCCTGCACTTTACAAAGGGCAATTTTTGATCGAGTGAAGTAGAACTAATCAATGATCTATTGATCCAGTTCGCGGGCAATGGTTTCCATCTGTGCCAATATGGCGGGGACCTGTCCGCTGGGGACGTTGATGCGGTACATGTGGGTGAAGCCGTCGCCGATCATCACTTTGACCTTGCGCCACGATGCCAGTTGTGGAGTGATCTCTCCCTGCGGCAGAAGTTCAACCGCCTGCGCCCATTGAGGGTGGGTCAACTCATAATCGCCGAGCAGGTTAACGGTCGAGGTGTGGATCGGGAAGAGGTGAGTCGCCTCCACCCAGCGCGCATCCTGTTCCTTCTCCATCAGCCAGCGGACAAAGAACCACGAGGCAAGTTCTTCATCGCTGGTGGATTTTAGAATGACATATGAAGATCCGTAAACAATGAGCGCATCTTCGTTCGCGCCGGGGAATGCGATCACCTTCCATTTGTCGCGGCTCTTTGCGTTTGCCATCGCGCGGGCCACGCCCGGCAGGTCTTCAAGACTCGCGGTGATGATCATGGCTTGACGATTCGCGAATGCGTCAAGCGGATCGGTCTCTGCCGCCTGCCAGGCGCAGGTGGCTTCAGACAGTTCGCGCAGAAACTTGAAGGCTTCAATGTTGTTCGGGGTGAGGAAACGGTAGTCACTGCCATCCAATACGCCGCCTTCAAAAGCAGTCAGCCACGCGTAGGCGGTCATTGGTTCGGTATCCACCAGCCAGCCGCCCATGAAATCGTTGGCTGCTGTGTCATCTTTCAGCATGGATTGCTGCGCGCGGCAGGCTTGCTGTTTGAAATCACTAGGCGCAGCAGGCGGGGTGTCGAACCCCAATTCTCCAGCCCAGGTTTCATTCCAGATCAATATGCGTGCCGTGCGTTGAGCAGGGACTGCAATGCGAGATTCGCCGATCACATCCTGATTCCAAAACACGGTGGGAATGTCGCTAGAGTCCACGCCGTACACGGGGTCTTCGACAAAGGGCGTGAGCTCCGTCACTGTGCCTTCCGCGTTCCATTCCAATGCGTGTTCAGGTAGGGCGATCACAAGATCGGGTTTTTCTGTGGTTGGCAGGGCGGCGGTGACATTTTCGTACAGGTTCGTAAAATTGACCTGACTCTCAAGCGCAACCTTGATGCCCCATTCATTCGTGGTGTTAAATTCTTCGGAAAGGGTGCGGAGAAGTCCCAACTCAACGCCGTACCACGGAGCCCAAACTGTGATCTCCAATCCGTTCAGCGCGTCTTTATCAACTTCCAGCTTGGTCTGCGGAGTGGAGGTTGGGGCTACCTTTGGGGTTTTTGTGCCCGCCTGCTCGGTCGTGGATGGTTCGTTGGTGGATGCGCTTGAATTTCCGCACGCTCCCAAAAGCAGGGAGGTGAGGAGGGTGAAGAGGATAATTTTTTTCATTGGGCAAGTGTCATGAATGGAACGGGCATGAAGACTAAAAAGAAGACAACGATCATAAAGTAGGCAAGTCCGCGGCGGGTGGGGTCAAGCTCGGTGAT
>Ga0268298_10002902_pt1 | contig 18164 bp, 13 predicted proteins | sample WWTPWeurt_MetaG_FD_194462 | JGI IMG/M metagenome (GOLD analysis project Ga0268298, IMG submission 194462) | Activated sludge microbial communities from WWTP in Nijmegen, Gelderland, Netherland - WWTP Weurt | ecosystem: Engineered > WWTP > Aerobic digester > Activated sludge | place...
GACACCATTGCCGGCGGCGGTGGCCTGCTGACCCTGCCGGGGCTCATGATCGCCGGGCTGGACCCGGCCCAGGCGCTCGCCACCAACAAGCTCCAGGGCAGTTTCGGCACCTTCTCCGCTTCTTGGCACTTCGCGCGCCGCGGCGAGGTCCGCCCAGTCGAGATGTGGCCGGCCATCTTTTGCACCTTCATCGGTGCCGCGGCCGGCACCCTCATGGTGCAACGCCTCTCCAGCGACTTCTTGCTGCGCCTGGTCCCCTGGTTGTTGCTCGCCTTTACGGCCTACTTTCTCGTCTCGCCCCGGGTCGGTGATCTCGACTCCCATCAGCGCCTCCAGGATCGCAGCTTCGCCCTCTGGCTCGGTACGCCGATCGGCTTCTACGACGGCTTCTTCGGCCCGGGCACCGGCACCTTTTTCGCCTGCGCCTATGTCGCCCTGCTCGGCTACAACCTGCGCCGCGCCACCGTCCACACCAAGGTCCTCAACTTCACCAGCAATATCGCCGCCCTGGTGTTCTTCATTCTCGGCGGCCAGGTGGTCTGGCTGCTGGGACTGAGCATGGGCCTCGGGCAAAGCCTCGGCGCCCGCCTGGGTTCGCACTTGGTACTGCGTCAGGGCACCAGACTGATCCGCCCGCTGTTGGCGCTGGTCTCCCTGAGTATCACCCTGCGTCTGCTGCTGCATGGGGGACTGAGGTGATACCCATTCCGGTCGGCTGCGTGTTGGTGGGGAGCGATCTGTTGGCGGACACAAGAGTCCTGCCCGACCGGCCAATCCGTTGCTGAATCTGATTCGTGACGTAGTGGCTCATCAGCCTCTCGGCGCTTCCGGGCTTGGCGGCTTGAGGCCGAGTTTCTGTTCATATTTAGAGAACAATGTCACAAAATAATGGCGTATTGTTCTCTTTATGAGAACAAAGACTGAACATTTTCAGCCGATGCCCGGAGCCCCCGCCTCACCCGACCCGAGTCAAGCCGAAACAGGATTCAAAAAGGGATGGAAGCAGATGGAAATAGGCCCCCCTAGCCGCCGCCTCGACGGGTAGGGGAGCCGATTCTCGGCGAAGGCCGTTTATTCGACGGAAGGCAGGCCGCTTAGGGCCATGGCAAGTTCGGACTCGTCATAAGCCTGGTCCACCAGTTTGCCGTCCATGTAGTCGCGGTAGGCTTGCATGTCGAAGTGACCATGACCGCAGAGGTTGAAGAGGATGGTGCGGCTCACGCCCTCTTCCTTGCATTTCAGGGCCTCTTCGATGGCGCCCTTGACAGCATGGTTGGCCTCGGGCGCGGGGATGATGCCCTCCGCCTTGGCGAACAGGATACCGGCGGCGAAGCATTCGGTCTGATGGAAGGCCCTGGGGTTGATGTAGCCCAGCTTGGTCAGATGGCTGATCAGCGGCGCCATGCCATGGTAACGCAGGCCTCCGGCGTGGAAACCCGGGGGCACGAAGGTCGAGCCCAGGGTAAACATCTTCACCAAGGGGGTGAGATGGGCGGTATCGCCGAAGTCGTAGGCATAGAGGCCCTTGGTGAGGGTCGGGCAGGCCGCGGGTTCGACAGCGACGAACTCGATCTTTTTCTTCTTGCGCAGGCGTTCGCCGAGAAAGGGAAAGGCGATGCCGCCGAAGTTGCTGCCGCCGCCGACGCAACCGACCACCACGTCCGGATAATCGTCCGCCATCTCCATCTGTTTCTGGGCTTCCAGACCGGTGACCGTCTGGTGCAGCAACACATGGTTGAGCACGCTGCCGAGGGCGTACTTGGAGTTCGGTGTCTTCACCGCCATCTCCACCGCCTCGCTGATGGCGATGCCCAGGCTGCCGGTGCTGTCCGGGTGCTGTTGCAGGATCGCCCGCCCCGACTCGGTCAATTCGCTCGGGCTGGCGATGCACTGGGCGCCGAAGGTCTCCATGAAGGTGCGACGATAGGGCTTCTGCTGGAAACTGACCTTGACCATGAACACCTGGACCTCGAGGCCGAAAAGGGACCCTGCCAAGGCCAGGGAGGATCCCCATTGGCCAGCGCCGGTTTCGGTACAGATGCGTTTGACCCCTTCTTCCTTGTTGTAGAAGGCCTGGGGTATCGAGGTGTTGGGCTTGTGGCTACCCGCCGGGCTGACGCCTTCGTACTTGTAGTAGATGCGGGCCGGGGTATCCAGGACCTTTTCCAAGCGGCGGGCACGAAAGAGCGGGGATGGACGCCACTGACGATAGATCTGGCGCACCGGCTTGGGGATCTCGATCTCGCGTTCGGTGCTCACCTCCTGCTGGATGACCGCCATGGGAAAGATGGCGGCGAGATCCTCCGGGCCTATGGGCTGTTTGGTGCCCGGATGCAACACCGGCGGCAGGGGTTCGGGCAGATCGGCCTGAATGTTGTACCAGGCCTTGGGCATATCGGCTTCCTTCAACAGGAATTTGACGCGATCACTCATGGAAATTCTACTCCTCCGCATGTCTCGACAAGGCTGGGTGCAGCCCACCGGGCTAGTGTGCCAGCAATTCCCCATGGGGTGAATTGCTTTTGCCTTCGAGCCTGGGAGGCTATTCCCGGGGATTGGGAAGCAGGAAAACGATTGGGATCATCCCGGAGCCGGGGGTGCTTACCCCCAACCGCCCGGGATGCCTTGGAGGGATTAAGAGCCAGCCTTTTTCTTTCGCGGACGTGTCTTGCCAAAGGAACCCCGGGCGATTTTCCCGCGTCTGGTGCGTAAGTCACCTGAACCCATGTGTGTTTCTCCTCTCAAAAAATGGATCAAATAAAGGTGGGAATGGTCAGAGCGCCCTAATGGTACCCGAAGCGCCATCGACGGGGGAACCCGGATTCTGAGCGAAGAGCCCGGGTCTCGTTTCTTGCCATGCCAGTCGCTACGGGGAATCGCCCCGACTTCGTGCTGACCTCCCGGCTCGATCTGCCCCCGGCAGGGACCCGGATGTTGGTCGGCGATCAGGGCTACGATAACGATGGGCTCATCCAGGCCATCGGTGTACAAGGAGCGCCATCTGATCGAGGGCTTCTTCAACAACATCAAACACTACCGCGGAATCTTCTCGCGGTTTGAGACAATGGCCCGCGACTCCATGGGCTTCCTTCGCTTTGTCTCGGCTCTCATTTGGCTGCGGTGATATGTCAACAGAACCTAGGCGTACCAGGGATAGCCATATCTGGAGTGACGCTCCCTACCAGATCAGATCGTCCGGTACCTGATAGGCGGCGTAAGGGTCCTCGCTGTCCTGGGGTTTGTCCTGGGGCTGTTGCGCCCGCACGACCACCCACTTGGGTTCCCGCTCCTGGATCTTGTCGGCCACCGCGTCGGGCACCAATTCATAGCGATCTCCCAGCTTGGCAATGGCAAGAGTACCCAGGCCAAGCTGACGACGCATCTCCTCGGTGATGAACATACGTTTCAGTTTGTTGCCGTCGGGGAAATGGTAAGGCAGATCCCCTCCGGTACGGGCGAGACGATGGGTCTCGATCAACTGCTTGATCTCGGCGACCCTGGCCCGCGCCTTGGCCGCCTCTTCCCGGCGTCGGTTGAGTTCACGATCCCGCTCGGCCAGACGCGCCGCCTCGCGTTGGGCCTCCTGTTTCGCCGCCTCGTTCGCAATGCCCCTGGTGGCGGGCGGTTGTTTGGCCTGTTTGCGTTTTTCGGTATTGACCTGTTTCAGTTTTTGCAGATCGACCAGACCCGCCTTCAACAATTGTTCTTGCAATGAATTTCCCATGGGGGTGTCTCCTGACTCTGGTGGATGTTCACGAAATCATTGCGGAATCAGTATCCGTTGGACAAGATGGAAAGGATAGATTTTCGCCAGACAAGGCTTTATCACGGAGGCCGGTGTCTCCCGGTTCGAGCCATGAGGCACGACACCAGGGTCCACACCCAGACGCCTCCTGAATATGGGGTTGTTTCACCTCTCTCCACTGGAGCCTATCCGCTACGGACGTTTCGATCATGTCATTGTGGCTGACCCTGTTGCCGCCCTTCGCCGGCGGCTATTTCCTCTCCTATCTCTTCCGCACCGCGAACGCCGTGATAGGACCCGGCCTGGCCGGGGAGCTGCATCTCTCCGCCGGCGATCTGGGCCTGCTTACCAGCGCCTATTTTCTCGCCTTCGGCTTGGCCCAGATCCCGTTGGGGATTCTGCTCGACCGCTATGGACCCCGCCGGGTGGAAGCCGGGTTATTGGTGATCGCCGCGCTGGGATCGCTAGTCTTCGCCCTTGGCGAGAACCTGACGCAACTGACCCTGGGACGGGCACTGATCGGGTTTGGGGTCTGTGCCTGTCTGATGGCGGCCTTCAAGGCCTTTTCCCAGTGGTTCCCACCGCTGCAACTGGCCTCCCTGACCGGCTGGATCATGACCTCCGGCGGTCTGGGGGCCTTGGTGGCGGCCTCCCCGCTCGAAGCCGCCCTGGGTCTCCTGGGCTGGCGGCAGATTTTCCTCTTCCTGGCCGTGGCCACCCTGATGGTGGCGGCCTGGATCTTTTTCGCCGTGCCCGACAAGCCCCCGAGCTCCAGCCGCGCCACCGCCTTGAGCGAGCAATGGCTGGGGGTGCGCCAGGTGTTCCGCAGTTTCCAATTCTGGCGCTATGCGCCGCTCGGGGTAATGGTCATCGGCGGCTTCATGGCGGTGCAGGGCCTCTGGTCCGGTGTCTGGCTCATGGGGGTAAACGGCTATTCCCGGGCCACGGCGGCGGAACATCTCTCCGGGATGAGTCTGGCGCTGGTCCTGAGCTATATCGGTATCGGCCTCTCGGCCACCCGCCTGGCCCATCGGGGTATCCGCCCGGTGGTCCTCATGGTGACCGGTTTATGGCTGTCGACGCTGGCCCTCGGATTGATCCTCATCCAGGCCACCACCCATACCCTCTGGCTGTGGATGGCCTTTGGCGCCTGTTCGAGCTTCGGCACCCTGTCCTATACCCAGATGGCCCTGGGCTTTCCCAACGAAGTCTCCGGACGGGCCTCCACCGCCTTCAATCTGATGGTGTTCGCCGGCGCCTTCGGGTTGCAATGGGGGCTGGGGTTGTTGGTGGATCTTGGCCAGGGCTGGGGGATCGAACGCGCCCTGTCTTTGCGCCTGGTCTTCAGTGGTTATTGGGCGCTGCAGGTCATGGCCTTGCTCTGGTTCTGGCTGGCGCCGAAATGGATCTTGAGACAGGCGCCCTGAGGGAGTCGGCGAATCTTGCCACGGGCCTCGCCTGAAAACGGCCATTTTTTGTTCTCGTTTAGAGAACAATCAGGCATATTTAGAGGTATTGTTCATGATTTAAGAACGGAAAACCGGGCCACAGGGCGCCTGCCCGGGAGCTGCCCACCGAGGTCCGGCTCGAAGATCGGTCGTCGGCATGGGAATGCCGACCTACAAGCCGTAGGGCGGCAACCCTTTGCCGCCATTGAGTTGCGGCGACCATCACCTGAGATGACAGATGTACTTGGGGACCGCCTCCATCTCCAGTCGGATATAGCGGCCATGGACCACCAGGATCTCCTCTCGACCCCGGAAGCGGAGCTTGCAGAAAACCTGCCCGGAGCTTTGCAGCGGCAGGGGGATCATATCGCGATAGGTATAGATATTTTCTCCCACATCCCCACCGTCACAGGTCAGGGGACCTTGAGGCAGGTGTTCGGGGGCCTCCTCCACCTCGCCGAGCAGCAGACGGCCCTTCTGCCACCAGAGGGTGCGTTCGACCGAGCCGGTCATAGTCTTGATCAACAGGGCCTTGGAGAAACGGATGCTGAGCCGGTCTTGTTCCAACTCGATCCCCTCGATCTCCGAACCCGGTAACTCGATACTGGTGCTGTCCACGCTCAACCTCCGACAGATGCGGCTTTACCGACAAGAGGCCCATGCTAGCCGAGCCCGGTCTCCTCTTGGAAGCGTTCGAGGTTCAGTTCCTTGATCTTCCGGGTCAGGGTGTTGCGTCCCCAGCCGAGCAGGCGGGCGGCATCCTGGCGGCGTCCGCCGGTATGATCCAGCGCCGTCTCGATCATGATGGTCTCAATGATGGGCATGGCCTCGTCCAACACAGCTTCCCGCCCCTGTTGCAGGCTCATCCTCACCCAGGCGCGCAGTTGGCTCTGCCAGTCCCCCTTGACCTCGGCGTTCTGGGTGAGAAACCCCCGCCGCAGTTCCGGTGGCAGGTCGTCGACATGGATATGGCGACCGGGCGCCATCACCGTCAGCCAGCGGGCGGTGTTTTCGAGCTGGCGGACATTGCCGGGCCAGTCGAAATGCTGTAATTCGAGCAGGGTTTCCGGGAGCAGCACCTTGGTTTCGACACCGAGATCCTGGGCCGCCGCCGCCAGGAAATACTGCATCAGGAGCCCGATGTCCTCGCGCCGCTCGCGCAGGGCCGGGATGTGGATACGGATGACATTGAGGCGGTGGAAGAGGTCTTCCCGGAACCGGCCTTCGGCCACCAGGCGTTCGAGATGCTGATGGGTGGCGGCGATGATGCGCACATCCACCTTGACCGGGGTGTGTCCACCGACCCGATAAAATTCTCCCTCGGCCAGGACCCGCAATAGTCGGGTCTGGAGTTCCGCCGGCATGTCGCCGATTTCATCCAGGAACAGCGTGCCACCGTCGGCCTGCTCGAAACGCCCGACACGCCTGGTCTGGGCGCCGGTGAAGGCACCCCGCTCATGGCCGAAGAGCTCCGATTCCAAGAGATCCCGGGGAATGGCCGCCATGTTGAGGGCGATGAAGGGGGCCGCCGCCCGCGGGCTGTGGCGATGCAGGGCCAGGGCTACCAGCTCTTTGCCGGTGCCGGATTCGCCGTTGATCAATACCGTGATCTTGGAGCGGGCCAGGCGGCCGATGGCGCGAAAGACCTCCTGCATGGCCGGGGCCTCGCCGATGATGTCATGACCCGGATGGCCCGGTCCGCCAGCGGCCGCCGCGGTAGACTCCAGACTCCGACGCTGGCTGGCCCGGCGTACCTGCTCCACCGCCTCGTCGACATCGAAGGGTTTGGGCAGATATTCGTAGGCCCCGCCATGATAAGCCGCTACCGCGCTGTCGAGATCCGAGTGGGCGGTCATGATGATGACAGGAAGCTCCGGGTGGCTTTCCTGAAGGCGTCTGAGCAGGTCGATGCCGTCCAGGCCGGGCATGCGGATGTCGGAGACGATCACATCCGGGGTCGTCTCACGCAACCGATCCAATGCCGCTTCCCCGCCATTGAAGGTCTGGACCTGCATCCCGGCCTTTTGAAAGGCCCGTTCCAAAACCCAACGAATCGAGCGATCGTCGTCGACGACCCAGACGACGGTATCTTTAGACATACTTGACTCCGACAGGTAGGAGCACGGAGAAAATGGTCTCGCCGGGACGGCTGGTGCATTCGATCAGGCCGTGATGGAGATTGATCAGGGATTGGGCGATGGATAGACCCAGACCGCTACCGCTGGTGTTGCCGATCATGGGATAAAAGAGGCGCGACATGACCTCGGCGGAGATGCCCGGGCCGTTGTCCTCCACGTCGATCTTGATCACCAGCCGATGGCGTTGGTTGCCGATGGTGAATTGGCGCAGGATGCGGGTGCGCAGGATCAAGATGCCGCCACTACCCGAGGCCCGGGTGGCGTTGCGCACCAGATTGAGCAAGGCCTGGATGAGCTGATCCGCATCCCCCTGCAGGGTGGGAATGCTGGGATCATAGTCGCGCCGGATAACCACCTCGTCCCCGGATTCGGCCAGGGCGAGTTGACGCACCCGTTCCAGGATCTGATGGATATTGACCTCCTCCCGCTTCGGCAGCTTGTTCGGACCCAGCATCCGGTTCATCAGCGCCTGCAGGCGGTCGGCCTCGGCGATGATGATCTGGGTGTACTCGCGCAGACTCTCATCCGGGAGTTCCCGTTCCAGGAGTTGGGCGGCGCCACGGAGACCGCCGAGGGGGTTTTTGATCTCGTGAGCCAAACCTCGCACCAACTGACGGGCCGCGTGGTGTTGGCTGATGAGTCGTTCCTCCCGGGTGATGCGAAGCTGATGGTCCTTTTGCTGGAGTTCCACCAGGATCTCCATGGGAGCCTCCCCGTCGCGGATAGGCGAGATGGTGCAGTCCACCGTCACCTCCCGACCATCCGGGAAAGGCAGCAGTGCCTCCCGTTCCGAAAAGGGTTGTCCCGAGGCGAGGGCGATTTTCAGATCTCGTTCCATCTCCCCCGCCGGACAGGAGACCAGATCCCGCACATGGACCCCGAGCATCTGTCGGGCGCTGGAGGCAAAGAGGACCTCGGCGGCCGGATTGAGGTAGATCAACCGCAGTTCTTGATTGAACAGCAATACCGCTACGGTCAGGCTGTCGAGAACCCGACGTTCAACAGGAGATAATGCCAGCAGATTCGTACCCATTGGAGGCATCGAAGCAAGATGCGGACCAAGACCAAATTCGGGGATAGGTACCCGAATACGCCAGCGGGCCTACCGCGGTGGGAATACCCATGCTCCCCATCGATGTTGACTCTTTTCTGGCCTGGACTGAACGAAGACAGGCCCAACCTCCGGTTAGGGTGGGGAAACCGCTATGCACTATTCTAGTGCATTCATCCGCCGCCATGCCTTGTTTCGGCGAATCCAGGAACCGAGGGAGTCAGACCGCCCTTACTGGACGTGGATCAGTACCGTTTTGGCGCGTTGGATGGTTTTGCCCGTGGGGTCCAGGATCCTGGCCTCGAGTACATGGCTGCCGGTGCTGAGGCTGGGCAAGAGCACAATGGAAGTGATGACCTTGTCGGCGACGGTCTCGCCGTCCAATTGCAGACGAATGAGTTCCTTCTGCCCGAGGGGGGGATTGACGTCAAACTGCACCAGGGTCTGACCGGCATTAGGTGGAATTACTTGATTGTTGGTCGGCGAGAGGATGCGGAACTGCCGCTCGGTCGCGGGACCCGGGCCGGGGCTGGGAATAGCCGGGTTCTTTCCGGCTTGTTTCTTCCCCTTCAAGGGTTCGATGGGTTCGGGGATACGGAATTGATAGCTGGATGCCTCGGGGAGGGTGATAGGTTTGGCGCCGGGACGGGGTTCATCCGAATACTGCACCACGCCATCGGCGTCCACCCATTTGTAGATCTCGGCTTCGACCGGGGCGACCAAGGATATCAGCAGCAACCATAGGTATTTCATGCCCCAAGCATAGTGATGGGGGATCGGGGGAACAAGCCGGTTGGTGCGCAAAAAAACCGATGAACTCGGACGCCGAAACAAAAAAGCCCCCAGGCGGGGGCTTTTCCAATCCTCTCCGAATCGAGGGTTAGAGGCTGTAATACATATCGAATTCCACCGGATGGGTGGTCATGCGGAACTGAGTGACCTCTTCCATCTTGAGGGCGATATAGCCGTCGATCACGTCATTGCTGAAGACGCCGCCCGCCAGCAGGAAGTCCCGATCCTTGTCGAGATAATCCAGGGCCATGTCCAGGGAATGGCAGACCGTCGGAATAGCCTTGGCCTCCTCGGCCGGCAGATCGTAGAGGTCCTTGTCCAGCGAATCGCCCGGGTGAATCTTGTTCATGATGCCGTCCAGACCGGCCAGCATCATGGCGGAGAAGGCCAGATAGGGATTACAGAGCGGATCCGGGAAGCGAACCTCGATGCGACGGCCCTTGGGGCTGTGCACGAAGGGGATACGTACCGAAGCGGAACGGTTGCGGGCGGAATAGGCCAGCATCACCGGCGCCTCGAATCCGGGCACCAGACGCTTGTAGCTGTTGGTGGTCGGATTGGTGATGGCGTTCAGGGCCCGGGCATGCTTGAAGATACCGCCGATGTAGTAGAGGGCCAGTTCGGACAGGCCACCGTACTTGTTGCCGGCAAACAGATTGTGGCCGTCCTTGAATAAGGACTGATGGCAATGCATGCCGCTGCCGTTGTCGCCTACCAGGGGTTTGGGCATGAAGGTCGCGGTTTTGCCGTAGGAATGGGCCACATTGTGGATCACATACTTCATCATGACGGTCCAGTCGGCCCGCTGCACCAAGGGGCCGAACATGGTGCCGATCTCGCACTGCCCGGCGGTAGCCACCTCATGATGATGCACCTCGACCGGCACCCCCATCTCTTCCATGGCCAGACACATGGCCGCACGGATATCGTTGAGGGAGTCCACCGGCGGAACCGGGAAGTAGCCGCCCTTGCGACCCGGACGATGACCGATGTTACCGTCGGTATAGACCTTCTCGGAGTTCCACTCGGCCTCTTCGGAGTCGATGTGATAGCTGGCACCGCTGATGTCCACCTTCCAACGCACGTCGTCGAAGATGAAGAACTCGGGTTCGGGCCCGAAGTAGGCGGTGTCAGCAATGCCGGTGGACTTCAGATAGGCCTCGGCGCGCTTGGCCAGGGAACGGGGATCACGCTCGTAGCCCTGCCCGGTGTTCGGCTCGACGATGTCGCAACGCACGATCAGGGTGGACTCGTCGGCAAAGGGATCCATGACCGCGGTTTCTTCGTCCAACATGAGGATCATGTCGGACTCATGGATTCCTTTCCAACCGGAGATCGAGGAACCATCGAACATCTTGCCGTCCTTGATCATATCTTCATCGACAATGCGCGAAGGCATGGAGACATGCTGTTCCTTGCCCCGGGTGTCGGTAAACCGTAAATCAACGAATTTGACTTCTTTGTCTTTGATGAGTTTGAGGACCTTGGAGGTCATTTGCGCTTTCTCCGAATGGTTTTTGGAGGCTTTGGATGCCATCTGGGCGTGTCTCCACGTGGATCTTTAGTGAGCAATTCTTCCTAGGGGAACGAGGCTTCGTCCTGGCCGGGCGATAAAATTTTCAAAAACGAACGGCCATAAGAAATGCAGATACCATGCCATGGCCGACAATCGCGAAAGCGAATCCTACTCCGACCCCGCCCGCCAATCTACCACCAAGCCAACAGCCGCCCGACATGGGGCGCTTCCGAGAAAGATCAATCGCTGACGCGGATGAGCCGGTTACAGATCTGGGTAGGCCGGAGACAAGCCTCGCCAGGTCGGTCCCCAGGTGGACTCGATGGCCGACAACCGGGAAGGGATTGCGCACCAAAAATGCGCATTGAATTTCCTGCTCGCCTCTTTATGGGGCAAGCACTCTGTAGAGCCAGAACTCCCTGGGGAACCAAGCGTCATCGCCAGGCATTGGAGCCCGGGATGTGGTCTCCGGGTTTGGCGACAGGGTGTTATCGTGTATCATCAGCACCTCGCGGTTGGGCTCCCTTCGCTGAGCGAAAAAACGCTCAACCGCGCTGTGTTCCCTGAGGAGAGGTACCGAAGCGGCCACACCGGCGCGGACTCGAAATCCGTTGGGGGCGCAAGCCCCACGTGGGTTCGAATCCCACCCTCTCCGCCATCTCCCTTCCCGACTCGGTAAACCCCGAACAGCTTAGGCGATGGCCGGAAAAAGAAAGGCTAGAATGCGTCGGCGGTTCGTTCGCCTTCCAGGCGCGAGGCCTTTTCCCCTCACCGCCTATCGGTTTTGGCGAGAAAGCTTTCCTCAGCCCCTTCCCCGTTGGAAAAGGATGGAGAAGGCCCCGCGGCCAGGTTGGCTTCGTCAGGGATTTCGCCGCTGTGAACCCCCCTCGATCCCCCCTTATCAAGGGGTGGAAACAAACTGATAGCTGGCCAGGCCATTCCCCATCCCTCGCTGCAAGAATCCCGACAGGTCTTGGTGGAACCCCCAGGCGTTCCGGGCCTGGCCTGAAAAGGGGCTATTTTTGTTCTTATTTCGAGAACAATAAAGCAATGAAAACGGTCTTTGTTCTGTATATGAGAACAAGAACCGGGCTGTTCAGCCTCATGCCCGGATAGCCGGAGACTGGATCAGACTCACTCATACCTCAACGCTTGGATGGGATCCAGGCGTGAGGCCTTCCAGGCCGGGTAATACCCAAAGAGGATGCCCACCGCCGCGGAGACACCAAAGGCCGCGGCGATGGCCCCCGGTGCCAGTTCCGTGGGCCAGCCGAGCAGCCGGGCCACCAGATAGGAGGTCCCCTCCCCCAGCAGGATGCCGATGATCCCGCCGGCGAAGGACAGGATCAGGGATTCCACCAGAAACTGTTGCAGGATATGGCGCGCCTTGGCCCCCAAGGCCATGCGCAGGCCGATCTCACGGGTGCGTTCGGTGACCGAGACCAGCATGATGTTCATGATCCCCACCCCGCCGACCAGCAGCGAGATCAAGGCCACCGCCAGCAGGAGTTGGGTCATGAGTCCGGCGGTGGAGGACAGGGTCTTGGAGGTCTCGGTCATATCGCGGATATTGAAGTCATCGGCCTGACTCGCTCGGATGCGATGGCGCTCCCGCAATATCTGCGTGATCTCGCCGATGGCGGAGGCCAGGCTCTGTGGCCCCCGGGTCGCGACATAGATCTGATCCACATTGACGAAGCGCACCGGGGAAGGGGCATTCTCGCCCTGGCTCGAACTGGACCCCGGGTAGAGATTGCGTTGGCTGCTCGGATAGAGACGACTCGGCGACGAGGCGGTAGCGGTGGAGGATGTGGTCGTCGCGCTCTGGTTGCCGCTTTCCGCGCTGGTGCCCGCGACCCGGTTCTTGATCGTGGTCCAGGGCGCCAGCAGGATGTCGTCCTGATCCAGCCCCATCATGTTGGCCCCCTTAGAGCTGAGGATGCCGATCACGCGGAAGGGGACGTTCTGCACCCGGACCTCCCGGCCCAGCGGTGATTCGTCGGGAAAGAGTTCCCGCACCAGCCGCTGACCGAGCAGGCAGAGCTTGCCCGCGTTGCGGACATCGCCCTCGGTGAAAGACTCCCCGGCGGCGAGATCCCATTCGCGTACACTGAGAAAATCGGGCGTGGTGCCGAAGATATAGGTCGGCACCCAGTTGCGATTGCCGTGGACCACCTGGGTGCGTACCCGCACGATCGGCGCCACCCCCCGTACCGAGGGGCTGTTGGCGAGGATGGCGTCCGCGTCCTGGGCGGTCAGGGTCTTGACGCTGCCGGCGCCGAAGGTCACCCCGCCGCTGGAGGCGCTCCCCGGGAGCACCAGCAGGATATTGGCCCCCATGCTGGCGATAGTCCGTTCAATCGCCGTCGCCGAACCCTTGCCGATCCCCATCATGGCGATCACCGCCGCCACGCCGATGATGATGCCCAGGGCGGTCAGGCTGGCGCGCATGAGATTGCGTCTGAGCGCGGTGAGGGCGGTGCCGAGGATGCGGGCAAGGCCGAAGGCGGAACCGCCTCTGGATGACCCAGCCCCGGAAAGGCCCAAAGCCGCCTGTTTGGCTGTATCAGTCCCCTCGCCCCCTGCAAGGGGGCGAGGGCCAGGGTGAGGGGGAGAAATCGTTGCTACAGCCCCCCTCACCCCTTCCCCCTCTCCCACAAGCGGGCGAGGGGCATGAAGGGGCGCCGGAGCCGGATCATTCGGGATCGAGTCTTCCGCCGCGATCACGCCGTCGACCACGCGGATGAGGCGCTTGGCGTGTTTGGCCACATTGGGGTCGTGGGTCACCAGGATGATGGTCACCCCCTCGCGTTCGTTGAGTTCGCGGAAGACGCGCAGGATCTCCTCGCTGGTCGCAGAATCCAGGTTGCCGGTAGGCTCGTCCGCCAGGAGGACCTGGGGCTGATTGATCAGGGCGCGGGCGATCGCCACCCGCTGCTGTTGACCACCCGACAACTGGGAAGGCTCGTGCCGCAGATGTTCCCCCAGCCCCAGATGTTGCAGCAACTCCCGGGCGCGTTGGAGACGGGTGCCCGCATCGACATGATCCCGGCCATAGAGCAGGGGCATGGTCACATTGTCGATGGCGCTGGTGCGGGGCAGGAGATTGAAGCTCTGAAAAACGAAGCCGATGTTCCGATTGCGCAGTACCGCCCGCGAGTCGCTGTCGAGTCGTCCGACCTCCTCGCCATGCAACCAGTAATCGCCGGAACTGGGGCGGTCGAGACAACCCAGGATGTTCATCAGGGTGGTCTTGCCCGAGCCCGAGGTGCCCATGAGGGCCACATATTCGCCTGGATGGATGCGCAAGGAGATGCCGCGCAACACGGGTAGGCGGATCTCGCCGAGGAGGTAGGTCTTGTGGATGTCCCGCAGCTCGATGAGCGCCTCGGGGGCGGCCTGAGTGGGACAAGTCACTGGCGCGATGACCTGCCGCTGCCACCGAACATCCGCGGCATGAATGGGCTGGTTGCGGTCGTCGGCGCGGCGTCCGCGGTCTGCTCGCCGATCGCCAGGGTCATCCCCTCTTCCAGCCCACCGCCGCTCACCTCGGTCTGGCTGCCATCCGTCGCCCCTATCCTGACCTCGTAGGGATGCAACGAGTCGTCCCGCAGTACCCAGATCCGGCCGGAGTTCGGCGAGGGTTCGGTGCCGCTGTCCTTCTGGCCCTTCGCTCTGGCCGGGCGGTCACGGCTGGTCTTCGCCTCCAGCACGGCGGCGCCTTCGGGCGTGGTCTGCTCCGGCCGGGGTTGCCAGCGCAGGGCCGAGTTGGGCACCAGGAGCACCCCGGGATGCTCGCTGACGAGAAATTTGACGTTGGCGGTCAGATAGGGCAGCAGCTTGCCGTCCGGATTGGCGGTGATGACCTCCACCGTATAGGTGACCACGTTCTGCACCATGGTGGCGTTGAGCCGGAGCTTGCCGACCTCGCCCCTGAACAGCTCACCGGGAAAGGCATCGACACTGAAATTCACCCGCTGACCGGGGCGGATATGGCCGATATCCGCCTCGTTCACCGCCACCCAGACCTGCATCCGGCTGAGATCCTTGGCGATCAGGAACAGGCTCGGCGCATTCAGGCTGGAGACCACGGTCTGGCCGATATTGACCCGCCGGTCGATGATGACCCCCTGGACCGGGGAGCGGATGGTGCAGTAATGCAGATTTTGCTGCGCCCGGCGCCATCCGGCCTCGGCCTGGGCGATGGCGGCCCTGGCCTGGGAAATACTGCCCTTGCCGACCTCGATGTTGGCCTTGGCGACCTCATAATTCGCCAGGGCGGCATCGTAATCGGTCTGGGCCAACACCTTGGTGAGATCCAGTTGCTGCGCCCTTTTCCAGGCCCGTTCGGTTTGCGTCAACTTCGCCTTGAGCTGCCCCATATCGGCCTCCGCCCGTTCCAGACCGGCCTGGGCCTGCATCAACTGGGCCTTGGCCTGGGCTACATCGGCGGTGTAGAGGGCGTCGTCGATCTGGGCCAGGACCAGGCCCTGGGTGACGACCGAGCCATAGTCGATGGGCTGGCCCGCCTGATCCTTACCGAAGGCGAGGATCTTCCCCGCCACCTGGGAACCCACGTCGATGACCTCTTCGGGCTCCAGGGTACCGGTGGCGCTGATGGTGGCCACCAGATCGCCCCGCTTCACTGTCGTGGTGCGAAATTTCGGTGTCGCCGGATCTCCCGCCGGGTGCCAGCCATTCCACGCCGTCAGGCCCAGGCCCAACAACCCGAGCGGCAGGACGAAATACTTCAGGATTCGGGACAACATCGCTGGCATGGACTCGCAATCGGCATCGAAGGAGGCAGTGTACCCGAGGTTCGACCGCGGAAAAGCGGAAAAGCTCAGCCGGTCTTCCGTCCCATCATGGCTACATCCAACCTCGGGGTAAGGCGGATGGGTAGCGGATCAGGGGAGTCGGCGCTCGCTGGCGAACAACTCGGGGATACGCTCCCGACGCCGGATGAGATGGGTACAGCTACCCTCGACCATGATCTCGGGCGGTCGCGGACGGCTGTTGTAATTGGAACTCATGGTGAAGCCGTAGGCGCCGCTGGAGCGCACGGCGAGGAGATCGCCGGGATTGAGGGAGAGTTCCCGTTCCTTGCCGAGGAAATCCCCGGTCTCGCATACCGGACCGACGAGATCGTAGCGACCGGGTCGACCGCCGGCGTCCCGGCGGACCGGGACGATGTCCTGCACCGCGCGGTAGAGGGCCGGACGGATGAGGTCGTTCATCGCCGCGTCGATGATGGCGAAGTCCTTGAACTCGGTGGCTTTGAGATAGAGCACCCGGGTGAGCAGGATACCGGCGTTCCCGGCGATGGCGCGTCCGGGTTCGAGCAGGATCTCGAAGTCCGCGCCCTGGAGGCGCTGTTCAATGGCCGCCGCATAGTCCGCCGGTTCCGGTGGGCGTTCCGAGGTGTAGGCGATGCCCAGACCGCCGCCGAGATCCAGATGCCCGATGTGAATGCCCTCGGCGGCGAGCCGGGAGGCCAGCTCCAGCACCCGGTCCAGGGCGTCGAGAAAGGGACCCAGTTCGGTGAGCTGGGAACCGATGTGGCAGTCGATACCGGTGATCTGAAGATGGGGCAGGTCGGCGGCGCGCCGATAGACCGCCAACGCCTCGCCGATGGCGACGCCGAACTTGTTTTCCCGCAACCCGGTGGCGATGTAGGGGTGGGTCTTGGCATCCACGTCCGGGTTGACCCGCAAGGACACCGGGGCGCGACGGCCCAGCCGCCCCGCCACCTGATTCAACAGCTCCAGTTCGGCGGCGGATTCGACGTTGAAACAGCGGATACCCAGTTCCAGCGCCCGTTCCATCTCTTCGGGTCGTTTGCCGACACCGGAAAACACCACCCTGGCCGGGTCTCCACCCGCGGCCAGCACCCGCTCCAATTCGCCCTGGGAGACGATATCGAAGCCCGAGCCCAGGCGCGCCAGTACATCCAGCACCCCCAGGCTGGAATTGGCCTTGACCGCGTAGCAGATCAGATGGGGTCGATGGGCGAAGGCTTGGTCGAAGGCCCGCCAGTGCCGCTCCAGGGTGGCCCGGGAGTAGACATAACAGGGGGTGCCATAGAGTTCGGCGATGACGTCCAGGGGGACACCCTCGGCGTACAGGATATTGTCGCGATAGAGGAAGTGATCCATGGGTGTCAGCGCGGCGCTTGCGGCGCGGTCTGGCCTTTCTGTTCCTGGTGATCAGGCAGATAGAGCGGCCCCTTGTGACCACAGGCGAGCAACACCGACCCGCTGCCGAGTACCAGAATCGCCCACCACAACAACATCGCCCGCCGCCGCATGATCGCCCCCTTTGGCCCCTATGGATGCGGCGCGAGTATAAACCCAGGCGACCTTGCCGCATAATCGCGCCTCCACAACGAGGAGAGACGGCGATGACAGAACAAAACGGGCTCGAAACCGTGGTACTTGAACCCACAGGGGCGCACCGCGCGACGGTGATCTGGCTACACGGTCTGGGAGCGGACGGCTACGATTTCGTGCCCATAGTGCGCGAACTGAATCTGCCCCAGGAACTCGGCGTGCGTTTCGTTTTCCCCCATGCCCCCCAACGACGGGTCACGGTCAACGGCGGTTTTCGCATGCGGGCCTGGTACGACGTGCGTTATCCGGATCTCTCGGTGGCGGTGGACGAGGCCGGAGTACGGGAGTCGGTCGCGGCGGTTCTGGCCCTGGCCGATCAGGAACAGGACCAAGTCGGCGGCTGGGACAAGGTAATGCTGGCCGGCTTTTCCCAGGGCGGGGCCATCACCCTCCAGGCCGGGCTCAGTAGCGGCCATCCCTTTGCCGGCTTGCTGGCGCTCTCGACCTATCTCCCTATCCGCGCTGGGATCAACCCGGACAACAAGATCCCCATCTTCTGGGGCCACGGCACCTTCGATCCCGTTGTGCCTTATCTACTGGGTAAGAGCAGCAAGGATCTGGTCGAATCCCTCGACTTTCCCCTCACCTGGCGTCACTACCCCATGGCCCACAGCCTCTATCCCGAAGAGATCGACGACATCCGCGACTGGCTACAGACGCGCCTGGCGCCGGTGGTGAAATGAGACTCCGACCCTGGAGCCCAAGACGCCGGTAGATATTGTTATCCGAATAAAGGCCCCATGAAGTTTCCTAGGCTGTGCACCGCACAGCCTTCTCAACCGGTGCGCCGTGCGCACCCTACCGGACTGAAGGGCTGACGCCCTCGCCTATCGAGGCTCCCGGGCATGGGCTATTTTGCCCCCTTTATTGTTCTCTAAAAGAGAACAATAAAGGTCAGCATTAGCATCTTATTCTCAAAAAGAGAACGAAAATGGGCTTTTTCCGCCCTGGCCCGGGAGGTCGTAGGCTGGTGATGAGCGTAGCGAATCCCAGCTCTTAGCCGGAAACCAAGAAGCTGGGTTTCGGCGCCGAGCGCCTCAACGCCAGCCTACTGGGCTGAGTAAAGTCAGGCTGTGGCGAACGAA
>Ga0268298_10002903_pt1 | contig 18158 bp, 16 predicted proteins | sample WWTPWeurt_MetaG_FD_194462 | JGI IMG/M metagenome (GOLD analysis project Ga0268298, IMG submission 194462) | Activated sludge microbial communities from WWTP in Nijmegen, Gelderland, Netherland - WWTP Weurt | ecosystem: Engineered > WWTP > Aerobic digester > Activated sludge | place...
CAGGACGAGTAAAACGTGATGCGATCTTGTCTTTGGTGTCATCGTCGGTGAGGACAACGACCTCCACGCCCGCGTCAAGCAGGGTGGAGACGACGTCGCTTTGCAGGAAGTAGATGATTGCCATGCCATGATCGGCAGAGATGAAGATTCGTTTGGTCATAAATCCTTTTCGGTATGGATAATTTTACCTGCAAGTTCACCCGGCGCTATTTTATTCCCCAAAGCTCTATCAGTCCATCAGCGCCAAAGGTAATGAATCCAGTTCCATCGGGCAGGAAATACACATTGGAAATGTTGCCACTGGGCAATATTTCTTCATGAGCTCTGAAGATGGATATTTGCTCTCCAGTTAGCATATTCCAAATGACGATATATCCATCTCCAAAACCTGTTACCAGTAAATCCCTTTCTGGAGAAAAAGCCGCTGATTCACCACGCACGTCCATTCTAGTCTCAGCGCCGTTTTCCGTATTCCATATATGCATCGTACTTCCCTTTAATACCCCAACCCCCATCAATATCTTCGAATCGGGTGAAAAATTCAAAGTCTCCACATAATATGCCTGCTTTTGGAAGATATTTTTGAGCGGGGCAACCTGCCATAGGAAAACTTCTTTATTCGCTGAATAACCCGCCAATAACGAGCCATCCGGCGAAAAAATAATACCCCCGGGCGTATCATACCCGGCAATATTCTGGATTTCGCCAGATACTTCAGAAACAAGGGAAATTCGGTCGGTCGTCCAAACCGCGAGATTATCGCCATTGGGTGAGAAGGTTATGCCATCACATTTTGGGTGAAGTGGAAGCGGGATAGATTTACGCTCTCCGGTTTTTTCAAATAGAATTACCAACTGACCATCTTTGCACCAAGCAGCCTGTGAACCACCAGCAGAAAAGAAAATACTCTGCGCTTCTGTTTCGGGGAAATTCCAAGTTGCAGGAAAAGCTATATCGCTGACTTCCTGCGGATAAAACTTAACCGTATTTTCAACTACATTCCACCAATAAATCTCTTCGCCGGTTGTGCCCCAAGCCAGACCATTCGACAAAATACTTTGTCCATCCAAACCCTTATAGATTCCAATAGAACCATACTTTTGCATTCCGTCCATAAATCCCCTTTCAACCAGCCAATGATAATCAGGTAGTTCAGGCGGAAGCGGCACGGACACAGTTGCAATAACCTCCCCCGTATTTGCATCAACCGTTAGGCGTTCGCCACTTAAAGGAAAATCTACAACAATACTTTGTCCATCTTTCGAATAAGTAATTTTAGGCGATGCGCCGCTCTTCGGCAGGGAAAAACTTTTTTTGATTTGCAGGTCATCCTGCAATAATGCAATGGTTATTTTGCATTCTTTTTCTTCACAGTAAATCTTGGCGATATGTTCGTCATCCGGCGAAATATCGAAATCTTGAAAATTACCGCTCAACCCCGGCAATCCTTCAACACCATCTTTGTGTAATTTATTTAACCAGAAATTGAACATACTCAAGTAGCGGTCATCTTTAGAGAATACAAAATCGCCGCTCCCCAAAAAACCACCCCAAATAAGTGACTGCATTTTCTGGTTCTGAACATCCCAAACGCCCATAACACCATCACAATAACCAGCAGCAATCAACCTTCCATTATGGGAAAAAGCAAGAACTGTGGGAGTTAAATATTCTTTCCGATCCTGGCACTTCTTATACTTATCCCAAGGTTGAGGTGTAGGGTCCATTATGAAATCCGCAGCCGAATACTCATCGATAAGCCGCAGGTCAACAATATCCCAAACTTTGACTACTCCATCGGTATGCCCGGTAGCCAAAAGCTTTCCATTTTCGGAAACTTGCGATATCACAGCGCCGGGTAGTGAGCTGATTTGTTCCCCACCCTCAGCATCATAAAGAAATACGCCTAAAGGTGTTTGCACAACCATAATATTCCCATTATCTGCATATTGAATGGGCTTCTGAACAGTAAAGGGGTTTTAGCTCCAGGTTGTACTCCAAGGGATTCCCTTTCCCCACGCAGCCAGCAATTTGATGTCTGTCACATTTTCCGGCGTGATCACTTGCGGCGCATTAGAAGATGGAATTTGTTGGAATTTATATTCATTTACTTCAAGGATGGAATTGGGTCCAGCCTGTGCGCCAACTTCCATTTCGCTATCAGGGAACAAGGGGGCATGCAATTTGAAATGCTTAGATGTTCCATTCGGGAAAACAAGATCCAACTCGTTACCAAGCGGATCTTGGAACAAGACTTGAATAGGAGTATCCGTATTATTCTCAAAGGACACAAGAAATTGCGAGTTCTCGCTTGTACCATCATAAAAAGAAATATCACATTTATTTCTATAGCATGAAATCTCCAGAAGAGTTACATCCTGCCACCAATCTTTACCCCAATCTCTGGGCCGCCCATAGATCATTATGCTGGACACATCTTTCGCTTCAAAACGAAGAGAAATAGTAAATGGGTTTTGCGTGGAAATTGGCTCATCATTATTAAACACCAAATAATATCCATCTTTTGTGTCCGAATCAACCGTGTTATCTATAATTAATTTCTCGTCATTTTTCACAATCAAACGGGGATAATCTTCGGAGTTTTTGAATAACGGAATTGCATTGACAGCTTCCGACACCGAAAAATTTGTGGGGTAAACAGATTCTGATGGTTTATTTTCAAGGCTGGTCAGGGCGACAAGCCCGCATACTTCTAATCTATCAGCGTACGCTGTAACAACAGCCATTTCCCCATAACTGCCAAGGAGCGTAAGGGACGTATCCTTTTGCAATGGGGTTACATTTGATAGATTTGAATCGCATGGAAATAAAAAAGTATCTTGCAATAATTTTGTTTCAGTTGCGGGAATCGGCGTAGCAGTAGGCAAGGTTGTCGGCTGTGGAGTTACAACATTCTCAGTAACCGGTAGCTCTGGACCCTGGGTTTGAGTTGTTGCTTGTGGCACACAAGCAGTGAGTACAAAAACAAACAGAAGAAGAGCTGTTATCCTTTTCATTCGTTTCCTTCGTATATGGATTTTTAGAACAAAACCAGTTAAATATCAAATAGCTATTTGTATTTTCCCCCAGTGGACATAATCAACGAGGCGACAAGATTCGCCTGGTCGATTATGAATAATACCAACTAAATATCTTGTTATAAACGGCCAGCAGCATCTTCTTGATCGGCGCGAAGTCAAGCACACGGCGGGCAAGTCCCTTTCCCTTTTTAGCTTTCGCCTGACCCTTGCCCAACTCTCCGCGCAAATATCCCAACGTATTAGACATGTTCATCGCCAGCGGATCGCTCACCATCAGGCGCAGCAGACCCGCATCGTTCATGCGATTGTCGAGTTGACGCACCTGTCCCATGGGCTTGTCCATATCGAAGGGCAGGAATTTTTGCAGCGTGGATTTATACGCCGTGAACTGCCAGTGACTTGCCCCCGCCAGCGCCGTAAGTCCCTTGTATTGGATGCGCCAGTCGCTGGTCTCGGCATAGACTTTTACATTCTCTTCCTCGGTCTGCCCGAGCGAGAGGTTGAACTCCAAAAAGGTTTCCCACGGAATGAACTGACCTTCATCCAACGCAGCGTTCTTCTTCGCCCACGCCAACGTGGAAGAATACAACTCCGGCGAGGTGCGGTACGGTCGCGCCGTGACCATGCCAACATTCGGGAAGTTTTCAAGCAGTTCCACCGAGCGTGAAAGCCAGCTCGGGGAGAATAAAACGTCCGCATCGGTGTAGGCGATGATCTCACCCGGCGCGCCTGCCAGCATCACATTCCACGCACCGCCCTTGCCCATGTTCTTCTCAGAGAAGATCAAATATTGAATACGCCCCTCTTCTTTTTCATTCACTAAAAACTCACGCACTTCCCCGCACGAACCATTGTCGAAGACCATCAAATCGAAAGGCAGCCCCGCATCCTTGCGCATGGATTCGAGTGAGACCTTCAGCACATCGAGAGTCTCGGCATAGAACCCGCTCAAGAAGGGGATGTAATTCAACAGCGCAACTGTGATCCGCTCGGGGCGGGCAACGTCTTTGACGAACTTGGCAGGGTTTTGACCTTTTCTCATGTTAGGTTCCGGATTCCAAGTTTCAGGTTGAAGGCTCGAAAAACTTATAACTTGAAACCTTCAACTTTCAACTCATTTAAAAAATTTCTTGATTCGTTTTTGCCATCGCTTGGGGCGCGCAATATTTTCGATCACATTCTCAGGGAGAAAAAAGAAAACAGCACGCAGGAACAACTCAAGGCGGCGTGTGAAGCGCAGTGACGTCATCCTCGGGCGGGTAAGTTTACCATCCGCAAGTTGATGAGTTGAATCCAGGATCGTGTAACGCACATTCGCCTGCCCGCCCGCGAGACTGATATTCACATTGGTGTCGGGATGTTCGTAATGGGGCTTGGCGCCGGGCAGGTGGCTGTAATCGTGGTTCTGATGCACGATCATCACCGAGGGCGTGCAATCGATCACCGACCAGTTTTGCCTGCGGGCGTTGTAGATCATCCAGTTATCCCAACCGGCGCGCCCAATGGTGAAGGCGGGGACATCCGCATAGCACGATCGCGGGAAGAGGAAAAAATCGCTCCCGGCGGGACGGTGGAGCTGGTTCTGTTTTCTGACATCTTCCCTCAGCCGTGACTGCCAACCTTCGGCAAAATCGATCGGCGAGGTGATGTCGTAATCCCAACGCTGGCTCAAGAGCACGAACTTGTCCTTCAAGGTCGCGGCCTGTTTCGCGGCAGACACAAAGTCTGGCATGAGCACCATGTCGGCATTGATGATGCAAAGCAGGTCGCTGCTGGAATTTTCACGCGCCAGTTTGAACATGGACGAGATCAGCGGTGTGCCGCCTGCGTTGCGCTCCACCTGTGGAATATGCTTCACGCCAAGTTCGCGCGCCGCCTCGGCCAGCCCGGTCTCTTCGCCGAGCAAAATGACCTCGACATCGGGCAGCAGGGTCCACGACCTGATCGCGCTGCGCTGGATCATCGCAATGTGCGGGTTGGTAAATGGTTTGGGGGCAGAGAAGAGAGTAAGAAAGGTCATTGGGGAACAGTGTTCGTTCAGCGCTTCAACGCGCGCTTATCAACATCCTTGTAATGTTTATGCTCAACTCCCGAATTGATCTGAGCCAATTCAGGATGATCGTGAACAAGGTCGAGCACTTCCTTCCAGGTGAAGTCATCGCGCCCGTCAAAATGACCATACACCTGACGCATGAAATCCAGGTCTTCAGGGGTATCCACCGTCCAGCGGTAATCGCCAAAATCAGTGGTGTGATTCAGCAGCGCAACCCGATACCCGCGCGAGGAAGTGCCGGTCTGCAATTGACGGCTGATGGCGGTCAACTCGACACCTTCGTAGAAATACGGCATGGCATGCTCGCGGTGCTGCGGCTCTTGCGCTTCCTTCCACGCTTTTTTCAGGCTTTTGAAGGAACAGGCTTCGACATCCAAGCCGATGGGATAGGTGCGAGTCCACGGCGGCGGAAGACGGTTGCAGACAAAATCATAGTCATCTTCCAGCAGGGTGCCGACCACGTCATCCACCAACTGCGGATCAATGACCGGGCAATCGGCGGTGATGCGGACAACATAATCCGCTTTGGCTTGAAGCGCGGCTTGATAGTAACGGTCGAGTACATCGAACAGGCTGCCCCGGGTGCAGGGAATTCCGCTAAAGTCGCAGTACTCCGCCACCGGGTCGTCTGACGGGTCTGTTGTTGTGGCGAAGACCACTTCGTCGAGAGTCTTTGCACGCGAAGTGCGGGTGAAGACGCGGGTCAACATCGGCTGACCGGCAATATCCGCAAGGATCTTTCCCGGCAGGCGTGAAGAGGACATACGTCCTTGAATAATGGCAACGATTTTTTGTTTCATGATTTTATTGCAGGGGCGGGGTTACCCAACCCCTACGCAGATTGCGCCTCAGATGGAATCGGCTCGGCAGTGACAAATCCCTTGGCGCGGAATTTCTCCACATAATCGCGCACCATGAAATAATCCAACCCGACCTGTTCGGCAATGTCGAAGACCGAATGTTCACCTTCGAAGCGCATCATGATCTTTTCGATGGCGCGGTTGAGCGCCCAGTTATCGCGCCAGTCCACCCACAGCCCATTGCCGCTCAAGAAGACCGGCCCGCGGAAGGTGCGCTTCGGGATGTAATTGGTGGCATAGATGCGGATGATCTGCTCGGCGGTTTCCGCTGCACCGACCAGCATGTCATCGTGCATGATGTCGAGGTTGTCATCGGTGGTGTGATACTCGTCATAAGGCCAGCGGTTGATGGAGATACACGGCACATTCACGCCAGGTCCGTTGATGACGCGCTCATCGTTGGCAGGAGCCGCAGCGAACTCACGTTCATCGTGCGCGACATTCCGCACAATGTGATGGGTGATGCGGTCGAGCAGGTGGGTGTGCTGGCGGGAATGATGCCAGGCGATCTTGTTCTTGTTGCCTGTCATCTCCATGAAAATTCCGCCGCGCAGATTTTGGATCAGATGCTCGTTGTGCGAGAGGTAGACGATGGTGCCGATGGTCTCGGGTCCGAACCAAAAGCGGACGGACATCGAGCCCGCGGGCAGCGGATTTTCCGCAAGGCGGCGCGCCAGCTCAATGGTGCTGACCACGCCAGCGCCGTCGTCATTCGCCTGCATGGGATGGCAGGTATGCGCCTGCACAATGATCTCCCCCGCCCCGGGAGTCGGTCCGCCTTCGGGGTGGATGACGGCGGTCGCCATCTTAAAGCCCTGCCCGGGGTCGGTGATGAACTCAGACTTGATGACCGCGCGATATTTTTTGTCCCGCGGCAGTTTGTCAAATTGATTCTTCGGCAGACAGAAGCCCCAGTTGCGGTCGTAATACTTGAACACCCACGGAATGGTGTGCGGGCGTTTCTCGTTGAAATACAAATGCGATTGAAGTTCGTCGAAGGTGAGGGTCTTATCCACGGGCAGGGAATAGGAAACGATATGCAGCGGATTATTCTTGAAATCCACCACGCGCTCGCCGCCTTCGATCTCCAGATACGCCTCATGGACAACATACCGCTCGGGCACATACCATGTCCACGCTTTTTCAAGCGGAGCATAGCTCTCGATGGTGTAGTTGGCTGAATCGGGCATGTATGAGCCGACGATCTCCAGCGTTTTATCGTGGTCATCGGAAGCGAGTGTGCGGTGCAGGGGGAAGAATTCCGCGAGGACCGATTTCAAAGACGTATATGATTTCATAATTCACCTTGATAAACGTAGATAAACAGGGATTTTATTCGTGCTTTTCGTGCTCTTTGTGGATCAATACTTCGGCTCTTCCACGTAATGCAGCTTCTCGGGCTGCTCGCGCACAATGGGACCCATGTTATCAAAGAATTCATTGGCGGTCAGATAATGCACCTTCGCCGCGCCAACTTGAATCTCCTTGATGACGCCCGCATGAAGCAGGTCGTTCATGCCCGGCACAATGTAGGTCTTCACCCGGTCATTGCTGCGCACGAACATGGTATAGGTCTTCACTTGGGGCTTACGGTCATAGCCCATGTAAATGCCCGCGAATTCCTTGATGCGGCGGTAATCACAACCGACGTTATATTCAATGTAATGATGCATCGAGAACGAGTTGTTGAAATCCAGCCCGATGCTGATAATGGTCGCGTTCAACTTATGGAACAAGGCAAAGGCAGAGTTCGGTCCGTAGGCTTCCACATCCTCGGTCAGCGAGAACTCTTCGGCGCGTTTGCCCAAAACGGAGAAACTGTAGATCGGATGCGGAGTCCGCTTTGCGTTAGGTCTGAGGCGCGCCTGCTCGGTGATCATGCCCATCTTCGAGGGCGTCTCCAGCACATCGAAATAATGTGTCTCCGTCCATGATTGAAAATTGAAGGCGGGGAACATCACCGTGCCATCCTTGCCCATCAATTCCTGCATCACATCGATCACTGTATCCACACCGCCTTCCACGCCGCCAAGCGATTTATACGAAGTGTGAACCACGATCGTATCGCTTTGGATGTGGACCTTCCCGAACCCTTCGAGCAAATCTTTTTTATTGAGCATTTTTTCCTCCGAGACTTCGATAAACATTCATCAAGGCTGCGGCATTTTTTTTCCAATCCGCGCGCATCTCTGCCGCCCTGCGGCTGGACCTGCCGATCTCTGGCAGTTTCTCCCTTTGAGCGATCGCCGCCAGGATCTTTTCGGCGAGGTCATTCGCGTCGCCATCACGGAACAACCAGCCGTTGTCATCATCGAACACCCACTCCTTGTTGGCAGGGATGTCTGACACCAGGCAGGGAAGTCCGCATGCCAGCGCCTCCATCAATGACACGGACGAGCCGTCTACATGCGAAGGCGAGATATACAGATCCGCCTTATGATACCAGTGAGGCAGATCAATTTGCGAGACCTGCCCGCCAAAAGTGACATAATCTTCGACCCCACCGCCCTGCAAAATCCTGCGGATCGCCGCTCCCTGCGAACCGCCACCCAACAATATGAGGCGGACATCTTCACGCTGCTGCGCAACTTTCACAAAGGCGCGCGCAAGCACATCCACTCCGTAGCGTGTTTCCCACGATCGGTTACAGAACAGCACAAAACCTTCGCGGGCATCATTTACATTCCGCATGCTGTAGTGATCGAGGTCAACGCCCCAGGGAAAGACAATGGTCTTTTCGGGATTCATGCCATACACAACCGCCTTGTCCTTTGTGACATTGGCGTCGCTGATAAAGAAAGTGGATCGTTCAAGCGTATAGCGGGTCACCCATTCCCACCATTTGTTACGGTGGACATCATCCATCAGGTCAAAACCCCACGACATGGTGAGCAGGGGACGAAATCCGCTCAGGGTGGCAATGAAGGCGCAGGTCTGAATGGGGCCCGCGTGGATCAGGTCTGGCTGAATCTCTTTGACCACCCGCCGAAAGTCGAGAGTCAATTTGATGAGGTTGCTCCACTTGAACGGTTCACGCCCGCCCTGCCAAATGACCTGATGCACATTCTCCGGCACGGCGCGCGATTCCACCTGCCGTTGATTCCCTTCAAGCTGCACAAAGTGAACTTCATGCCCGCCATCTGAAATGGCTTTCAAAAAGCGATAGTCGTGAGTGGAGTAGCCGAGAGTGAAATAAATCAGTTTCATGGGTCAGGTTGAATGTTGAAGGTTGCAGGTTCTAACTTGAAACCTGCAACCTTCAAGCTGTAACTTTACTCACCTAAATCCACCCAGCGCAATTCCTTGCCAAGCGGCATATCGATCAAAGCCTTCTTGCCGATCACATTCTGGATCTCATGCGGTTTGACCGCGCCCGGGGTGGCCGGCCGCAGCACATCGATCATGTCGCGGGTGATGACTTCGCCTGCCTTGATCTCACGCGCGGCGCGCAAACAACGGCGCTGCACGACCTTGGTCTGCTGTTCGTTGCCCGCGATGAATTTATCTGAGCTGCCAAACGAGCGCTCGAGCAGACGGGTCTCTTCGACCATCTTCGCCCAGTTCGCGGGGTTCATCGCAAACTTATGATCGGGTCCCTCGCGGTCATTGCTGTCGGTAAAGTGGCGTTCGATCATGCGCGCGCCCAATGTCACCGCGCCGAGGACAGGCGCAACCGAGTGAGTATGGTCAGACAGCCCGAGGATCACATCGGGGTACATCGCCGCAAAAGTCTTCAGCACGTTCAAATGCAAATGGTCGTAATTATCGGGGCTGGCCGTGTAATTGGTATTGCACTGCATCAAGACCAACTGCTTATTGATCTTCAGGATCGCCTGCACCGCGCGCTGCACGTCGGCAATATCCGCCGCGCCGCAAGCGATGATCATGGGCTTGCCTTTGGACGCCATGTGTTCCAGAGCTTCGATCCAGTCGATCTCGCCTGAGCCAGCCTTGAAGGCGGGAATGTACGGGTTGACATGCTCGATCGAATCGTAATCGTAGGGCGAGGTGAAGAAATCAATGCCCACCTTGTCGCATTCTTCTTTGAGGATCGGAGTCCAGCTCTGCGAAACGGACGCGGCAGCGTAGACCTCGGTCACGGATTTTTTCCACGTTGCCTGATGGCTGACCTTCGAGTCCATATGGGTAAAGCCGTAGTCCGAGACGATCTTCGGGGCAATAAAATGCTGAAATTTGGCGGCGTCTGCTCCCGCTTCTTTGGCAAGGCGGATAAGGTTCTTCGCCCGCTCCAGGTCGCCGTCATGATTCGCCGCGATGTCCGCAATGAAATAGGTCGGGTGATCCAATCCAATGATGTGATCGTTGATCTTTATGTTCATAACTCCTCCGAATCTGTGGAAAAGGTTGGGTGAATCCTGTGGATAACTGTATTGAAACTGTGGATAACTGCCGCGAAATTTGAGTTTTCAGGGCGCTTCTTGTGGTAAAAAGGCGCATTTTCACTCCCAACCTGTGGATAACCAGCCTGGAAGTGGTGAAAAAGTCTATCCTTTTTGTTGATAACTGCGGATCTTTTGTGGATAGCCCTGTTGATGTTGAGTGTAAAACTCGTCCAAACCTGTGGAAAAGTCGGGGAGAGATTCGCCCAAAACTGTGGACAGCTTGTTGGTAGATAGGGCAAGGTTGTGGGAACGTTTTGCGGTCAGGTTGGAGGTGTGAATCGAGCGCGGGGCGATCTCGCTTTCGCGCAATTTGAACTTGCGGGCAACCTCCACCCCAAACTGATACTTGCTCATGGCCTGCGCGCCGACCACATGATACAACCCCGTCAACCCGCCTCCAAGCATCTTCAGCAACAAGCGGGCGGTGTGATTAACGAGCATCGGACAAAAGATGGCGTCTGTAAAACCGCTCATGCTTTTATTGTTGGTGAGATTGTTAAAGAAAAATTCCGCCAGACTCCGCCGCCCGCCAAGACTCCAGCCGTAGAAGTTCACACGCGCGATCACCACGCTCTGGTTCTCGGTCTGGACCGCCTGCTCGCCAGCCAGTTTTGTTCTGGCATAAACGTTCATTGGGTTGGGTTGGTCGCGCTCGGTATAGAATCCGCTTTTTTGCCCATCGAAGATGGCGTCGGTCGAGATGTGCGCCATGGAGATCCCCCGCATTTTGCACACCTTGGCGATCTGCGCCGGCAGGTCTGTGTTCAATCGCTGCGCCAGATCAGGCTCGTTCTCACAGCGGTCCAGGTCTGCCAGAGCGGCGCAGTGGATCAGCCATGCGGGACGGGTTTCTTCGATCACCCGACCGACCGAAGTCAGGTCGCTCAGGTCAGCCTTCACAACCTTGAATGGAGCATTGACCAGTTTGCCGCGGTCCACGCCGATCACTTCGTGCGAAGACATCGCCTCCTGCGCGAGGTTGATTCCCAGCAGACCGCTGACACCAGTGATGAGAATCCGCGCCATGGGTTTACCCCTCGAGTTTGCCCTGCGCGAACAATTCTTCGAACGGCGCGATATATTTCTTGATACCTTCAATATCAAGCCATTCTGAATTGTTATCGCTCGAATAATAAGTACCTTCGTTCAAAGGCTTGCCCTTGTCCTGCCACGAGTAACCGAACCAGGTGGCTTCGGCGGGCTGAACCACATACATCTTATCCAGTTCGATCGTGTGACGCGCTTCATCTTCTGAAATGAGCATCTCGTGCAATTTTTCGCCCGGGCGGATACCGATAATCTCGATCACCGCATCCGGCGCAATGGCTTTCGCGAGATCGACCACTTTTGTGCTGGGGATCTTCGGGATGAAGACCTCGCCGCCTTCCATCTGTTCGATGCAGGTGATGACAAAGCGTACGCCCTGCTCAAGCGAAAGCCAGAAGCGGGTCATGCGGTCATCGGTGACGGTGACTTTACCGCTACCGCGCTGCTTCAGGAACAGCGGAACGATCGATCCGCGCGAGCCGACTACGTTCCCGTATCGGACGCACGAGAAGCGGGTTGCCGAGCCCCCGGCATACGCGTTGCTTTGGATCGTCAACTTCTCTGCTGCAAGTTTTGTCGCCCCGTACAAGTTCGCCGGGCTGACAGCCTTATCCGTGCTGACCGTGAGCACCTTCTTCACTCCGGCATCGAGCGCCGCCTCAAGCACATTCGCTGTGCCCATGATGTTGGTCTTGATCGCTTCCATCGGGTTGTACTCGCAGGCAGGCACCTGCTTGAGCGCCGCCGCGTGGACGACAATGTCCACACCATGCATGGCGCGCACAAGGCGCTCGCGGTCGCGGATGTCACCGATGAAATAACGCAGGCGCGGGTCGTTGTATCCGCCCACCTGCATTTCGTGCTGCTTCAACTCGTCGCGGCTGAAGATGATGACCTTCTTCGGCTGGTACTCATCCAAAAGAATTCTTGTGAATTTTTTACCGAACGATCCTGTGCCGCCGGTGACGAGCACCACTTGATTTTTCCAGTCCATAAGTTCTCCTATTTCGAGGCTTTGAACAAGCCAGAGTCTTTCGAGATGAATATTTCGCCGTTCTTTTTCATTATCTCAGCAAGTTCGCGCTCCACGGTTTGAAACGCATCTTCCTGCCAATCTGCGGTGGATGTCATCGAACGGATGTACGCCCGGACCGCCGAGAGTTCTTTCACCCGCAGGTTGTCAAGATATTGGGTCAATTCTACACGCGGAAAAAATTCCTGCAATTGTCCGCTTCCATTTTCGAGCGTGAACGCCGATGTGATCGTTTCTCTTTTCACGGCACAGCCCGAATGGTCAAGCATTTCCCACAACTCATGCATGTGATTCATGCCGAGGGTGGAGGCAAACAACGCGCCATTATTTTTCAAGACACGCCGCGCTTCCTTCAACGCCTTTTTACGATCAGCGACATGATACAGCATGTGATTGGCAATGACCGCATCGAAGGTCTCATCAGCATGGGGGATGGATTGGGCGTCGATCTTCTCGAACTTGAAACTGCGTCCCGTTACGACCAGATTCCGCCACGCTGAATCAAGCATCCCGTCGGAAAGATCGGAGAGGTTGATGGTCCAGCCTACGGGGATTCGATCCGCGCATTCCTTCCACATCGTGCCAGCGCCGCAGCCCAACTCCAAAATATTTGCATCGGCAGGCAATGTGACCAGCGCATCGAATACCCAGTTGAACCAGCCCTGCGGATTCGTGCTGAACTTTTGATGGATCGCGATGCGCGCATCGAGGTTCGCAGAATCTTTGTACTGGTCTGTGGTGAGATATTGCTGGTCGGTAAATCTTTGCATTTTATTTCTTTACAACGATCAAGGGATACTGCCCGTTCTCAGCGAAGAATTTCGGGAAGATACCTTCGAGCCAGAAGATAAATTTCAAGAACGCCCGCCCGCCAAAGGGACGGATGAAGTTGCGCAGGATGCGGGTGCTCAGTCCGCGCCAAGGTTTGAGTTCGATGGTCATCTTCGAGCCGATCTCACGCTTGAGCCATGCGGGAGACATTTTTTCAACGAAGGTTCCCGCGGGGGCATCTTCGCTCAACCATTCCTTTTTCTTCTTCGCATCGCGCCCAGTGACTTTGCGCAGCAGACCGATGAACGGTTCTGCCATGCGGCTGATGAGCGGGTCACTCCACCCATTGACGATGGCGGCGGTGCGACCAGGAGCAAGCACACGATGGATCTCGGCATACGCGCGCGGATGTTCAGGCAAAGCAAGGTGATGGATGGCATGCATCGAGACCGCGCCATCAAAAGCATCTTTTTTGAAAGGCAGATTCGCCAGGTCGCCAACCACGAACAAGCCGTGATCGCCGATGCGGGTACGCGCTTCACGCAGGGCTTGAATGGAGATGTCGAGGCAGACGCGTTTTTCGTAGCCCGCTGAATAGGTCTTGTACTCTTCATATTGGACAGGACCAGAGCCCGCGTCCAGCATGAACCGCCCAGTGGGGATCAATCCATTCATCACGCGCAGGCGTGTCTTGTGGATGTATTCGCGCGAGACGGGGCGCAGGTCTTCATAACGGGCATTCTGATAATTGCCGTCATCTTCCTGCATCCAGCCGATCTCGTCGTAGAACTCGCGTACTTTTTGTTTGGTTTCGTTTGTCATATTATATTTTTTTACCATAAAGGGTCACGATGTCGCACGAAGGGGTTTTCTTTGTGACCCTTTGTGATCCTTCGTGGTTAATTCTTCCAGGTAAACGGCTCACCCACCAGAAAGTCAAAGGTGTCCTTGAACTGCGCCTTGCCTTCTTCGCTCAACACACTTTCGAGGGGATGCTCGGCGAGGTCGTCCCAGAAGTTCATCAAACGCCAGGGGAAGGGACGCGGGTACTCAAAGAAAAATCGGTAGGCATAATTCCACGCGAACTCGATCTGCTTTTCGGTCATTTGATGAGCGGGGATGTCGCTCAAAACTTTTTCAAGGGTGGCGTAGTATTCTTCCCATGTATTGGGGTCAATGGTGATGCCGCGTCCGCGGTAGTGGGTCCGACCGCAAGAGATGACGGGACGTCCATTCATCGTGGTTTCAAGCCCGACCGTGGTGGTGTACGCCAGCCCGACATCTGCGATCTCGATCAGGTCATACGTGTTGACCTTGTCCAACGCGCCGATCACATGGATGTGGCTGGGGAGTTCGGGCAAAGCATCCTTCACGACCGTTCCCATCGACTTGGCTTGCGGCACCAACTTCTCGCCAGGATGCACGCGGATGACCAATTGCACATCCGTCCTCTTGGCAAAATATTGAACGGTCTTCGTGATCCACTCGGTCATGGATGAAGCGAAGATGTCCCGCCCGAGAGTGAGGCTGTCACCGAGCACATTCGCGGCGAGCATCACCACTGGGCGGTCATCGAGGTTGAGCATTTTGCGGGTCTCTGCCGCGCCTTGCGAAGAGACATACTGCCAGAGGCGTTTTGATTTACCCCACACACGAGCGCCGCGGCGGGCATTTTCAAGGTCTGCCACGCGCTCGAACATTTCATCGGTCATTGGCTGTGAACAGCGCGCATCAACAAGGTAATCCGTCTCTTGCTGCATGATGGAGGAATTTTGCGCCAGCCAGATCTGTTCGCGCTGATCGTTGAATTCGTATGTGACCGCATCAATGCCGAGGTGGCGCGCCACACGGAAGACCATTCCCATTTCGAGGATCAAGCCGTTGGGAATCAAAACCACATCGGGCTTTTCCGTCTGCATGAATTGAAGCGCGGCTTTGGCGGCAAAGGTGTTGCGCTCGATACGCAGGTCATAGAGCGCGCGGTCGCCTGCATCGTTCATGTCCACTTCTTCGCGCATCAGGGTGTATTGCACATCCCAAAGAGAAACCTCTTTGATATCCGCCAGGATCTTCTCTGGCAGGTCATCATGCTTCACTGCGCGCAGCGTGCCATGCGAAACCCGCGCAGAAGATTGCATATCCAACATCGAAACGTGCTTCACCAACGGCGACAACACCGCAAGAGAATCATGCGTGTGCAGCACACGCTGACGCTGGGTGAACTTATCCTTTTCCTTGTGCCACTCGGAATAAGGCAGGGTCAACAATGTGACATCGTGCCCCAAGCCCGCCAGCACCAAACCAAGATAGGCAGATTGCTCGATCCAATAGTGCAGGGTGGCAAAGAACAAAACTTTTTTGCCGCGAGGCGCCTTCTCAGCGAACGGTTTGACCACTTCCACCGCCGCGGGCAGCGACTTTTCCAAACGCCCAAGGTTGTAGTGATCTTTGCGCGGACGATTCTTCGACCGAAGCATCCAGTCAATTTCGGCAGTGAAGGGCAGGTCGCCCAGAAGGTTGCGGAGGGTGTTTGTCATAGGGTTTCAGGTTGAAGGTTTCAGGTTGAAGGTTTTAACTTGCAACCTGAAACTTTCTAACTAATTTTTTCGATCTTCCAATTCAATCGCGGACGGACAGGTCCCACGCGAGGCTCCGCCCATTGCGTGCCAGGCGCGCCAGAAATATCCACATTGAAAGCCAGCGCATTTTCATCCATGAAGTATCGGCGCACACCGAACGAACTCGCGTTCACGCCCACGGTGTAGCGACCTTCATTGAAAATATCGGCGGGCAATTCCGCGCGGCTGATGTAATGACCCGCATTGCGCGAGTCGAAATTTTCATAGAGTTCGGGGCTGTCGGTGTCGAAGGAGGTGAAAACATATTCGCCGCGCATTGTGCTGACGTAAAGTCCCACCCGCAGACCTGTGACAGGCGCGCCGAGCTTGTACTCGAACTCGACCGTAACTGGCTCGGTGGAGCGGATCGTATCGACGACCTTCCCGCTTCTTTCTTTAATCTTCAAGCTGATCGGCGTAAAAGGCATTGCCGCCGCTGGGACATCTTCCACGCCCCAGGTGCGCTCACCCGCCTGCGATTGCCCCGATGACAAATAATAGTCCACGGCTTCCTGGGTCGGTCCACGCATGATGAGCTGACCTTTATTCAGCACGATCGCTTCCTGCGTCAGACGAAGGATCGCGGACATGTTGTGGCTGACGAACAAGACCGTGCGTCCCTGCTGGGCAACGTCACCCATCTTGCCGAGACACTTCTTCTGGAATTCGGCGTCACCCACCGCGAGCACTTCATCCACAACGAGGATCTCAGGCTCAAGATGCGCAGCCACCGCGAACGCAAGCCGCAAATACATGCCCGAAGAATAGCGTTTGACAGGGGTGTCAATGTACTGCGTCACTTCGGAGAATTCCACGATCTCATCGAACTTTGAATCGATCTCAGAGCGGCGCATCCCGAGGATGGCACCGTTCATGTAGATGTTCTCACGCCCCGTCAACTCGGGATGAAAGCCCGTGCCCACTTCAAGCAGCGAGCCAACCCGTCCGCGCACAGATACGGTGCCCGTGGTCGGTTCTGTCACTCGGGAGAGGATCTTCAACAGCGTGGACTTGCCCGCGCCGTTGCGCCCCACAATGCCGAGCACCTTGCCTTCTTCGAGGTCAAAGGAGACATCCTTCAACGCCCAGACAAAGTTCTGGTTCAGGCGGCGGTCTGACCTGCCGATCATCGCCTTCGCCAGACGAATGGGCGCAGAGACCGTATCCACGATCACATCACGGAGCATGTTATAGCGGAATTTCGTCTCCGCTGCTCCGATCTTGTATTGCTTGCCAATGTTTTTTACGCTGATTGCTGTTGTCATAGGTGGTATCAGGGTTCAGGTTTCAAGTATCAGGTTATTTTGTGAGCGAGCGTTTGAAACCGCCAACAAGCGCTTTGGTTTTCCGTGCTTGCTCATAATGTATATCAAACTCATTTTGGTCAATGTATTCCACATCCAAAGCTGCATAGAGCATGGATTGCACTTCAACAGCCGAGCGGCGGGCAATCCCTAGAAAACGGGAAAATTCGATTTTAGATTCACAATCAAAACCCTCTGCAATATTATTCATCACAGAAACGGACGCGCGCCTTATTTGATCTCGCATTCCAAAATCTTTAGAAAACTTGTCTTTATTTGTAAGCTGATAAACCATCTTTACCAGTGTTCGTGCTTCCTGCCAGGCTTGAATATCTTCAAATTTCTGGATCATTGCCATGATATTCTCCATTACTCAGGCGGCTTGACACGTGACACCTGAAACCTGGCACTTTATATCGTATCCGCAAAGGTCTTTTCCATGCTTCTAAAATAGAAGAGACCCGAGATAAAGATCAAAACCGAAATTCCAACCGAAACCCACAGGGAGAGATCGGGACCATTGCCTGTGCCGAGCAATGCCCAGCGGAAGCCGTTGACTACGCCCGCCATCGGGTTGAGGGAATACACGACCTGCCATTTTTCAGAAATGACGGAGGCAGAATATGCCACGGGTGTGGCAAACAGCCAAAACTGAGTCAGGAACGGCAGCGCCTGGTTCACATCCCGATACTGGACGTTGATCGCTGACAGCCAGAGAGCAACCCCGAGCGCAGTCACAATCGCCAGCAGGAGAAAGAGTGGAAGGGTCCAGATCAAATTCCAGGCGGGGGTGACATCGTAATAGAACATCAGCCCCACGAGGATGAAGAACGCGATGACAAAATCCACCAAGCCCGCAAAGACCGAAGACATCGGCAGGATCAGGCGTGGGAAGTAGATCTTCGTCACCATGTTGTTGTGTGCCACCAGCGAACGGCTGCCCTGATTGAGAGCGGTCACGAACAGACCCCACGGCAGCAGCGCGGCAAAAGCAAAGACAGGATAGGGAATTCCTTCGGTGGGAAGTT
>Ga0268298_10002906_pt1 | contig 18152 bp, 16 predicted proteins | sample WWTPWeurt_MetaG_FD_194462 | JGI IMG/M metagenome (GOLD analysis project Ga0268298, IMG submission 194462) | Activated sludge microbial communities from WWTP in Nijmegen, Gelderland, Netherland - WWTP Weurt | ecosystem: Engineered > WWTP > Aerobic digester > Activated sludge | place...
TGCCCTGGTACTTCGGCGCGTCGGCGAGGCTGACACTGCGGATGCTGCGCACGCTGGCCGGGGCGCTGTAGTTCAGCAGGATGCCGATGCCGCTGCGGTCTTCGGTGAGCGTCTGGTAGGCCTTGGGCGCGTCCTCGAAGGCGAAGCGATGCGTGATCAACGCGCTCACGTCGAGCCGTCCGCTGGCCATCATGTCGAGCACCGCCTCGAAGTTGCGCTGCTCCGTCCAGCGCACGAAGCCGAACGGATAGTCGCGGCCCTGCGCCTCGTAGGCCGGGTCGTAGCGGCCCGGGCCGTAGGAGCACGACACCTGGAAGCTCAATTCCTTCTCGTAGAAGTCGGCGCGGCTGAGCTCCAGGCCGGTGACGCCGACCAGCACGATGCGGCCGCGCTTGCGGCTCATGCGCGCCGCCTGCGTGACCGGATCCGACGACACCGTCGACGCGGTGATGATCACGCCGTCCACGCCCTGGCCGCGGCTGAAGGCCATGCCGGCGGCGACCGGATCCTCGCCCTTGGCGGGGTTGCAGGTGTCGGCACCGTACTGGCGCGCCAGCGCGAGCTTGGTGTCGTCGAAGTCGATCGCCAGCACGCGGCAGCCGTGCGCCCGCAGCAGCTGCACCGTCAGCAGGCCGATCAGGCCGGCACCGGTGACGACGAAGGCCTCGCCCAGGGTCGGCGCGGCCAGGCGGATGCCCTGCAGGCCGATGCTGGCCACCACGGTGAACGAGGCGGCGTCGTCGCTGACGCCGTCGGGGATGCGTGCGCTGAGGTTCTTCGGCACCTTCACCACGTCGGCGTGCGGGCCGTTGGACACCACCCGGTCACCCACCGTGAACGCCTCGGCGCCGCTGCCCACCTCGGTGACCACGCCGACATTGCAGTAGCCCAGCGGCAGCGGCTGAGCGAGCTTGGAGCGCACCGCCTCCAGCGTGGTGGCCAGGCCGTCGGTCTGCACCTTGGCCAGCACCTGGCGCACCTTGTCGGGCTGCTGGCGCGCCTTGTCGATCAGCGAGGCGCGGCCGAAGTCGACCAGCATGCGCTCGGTACCGGCCGAGATCAGGCTCACCGTGGTGTGCACGAGCAGGTGGTCGCGGCTGACGGCGGGGGCGGGCGCGTTGACGACGATGGTCTCGCCGCTGCTCATGTCCTGGAGGATCTGCTTCATGGATTCGGGGTCAGCGCTTCAGCCGTGCCGGCCGCGCGTAGTTGATGAGCACGGCCCGGTACGGGCCCTTGAAGACGAAGAAGCTGCCGGCCGCCGCGCCGACCGTGCCGACCGCATCGATCAGCCCCTGCATGTGCTCGGTGCTGCCGGCGCCGCCGAGCATGGTCATCGGCGTATCGATCGCGGCGCGCACCTGGCGGGCGAGCTCGAGGTCGTAGCCGGCCATCTCGCCGTCGCGGTCGATCGAGTTGATGACGATCTCGCCCGCGCCCAGCGACACCGCCTGCTGGCAGAACTCCAGCAGCGGCTGCTTGTGCTTCTGGCGGCCGTTGTGCGTGTAGACGGTGTGGCCGGCGAACAGGCGGTTGGCCTTCACGTCGATGGTCACGACCACGCTCTGCGCGCCGATCGCCTCCGACATCTCCTTGATCAGCGCCGGCCGCGCCAGCGCCGCCGCGCTCACCGACACCTTCTCGAAGCCGGTGGCGACGATGCGCGAGGCCTGCGCCGCGCTGGTGACGCCGCCGCCGTAGCAAAGCGGCATGCGCGACTCCACCGCCAGGCTGCGCAGCAGCGGCATGCGCGGCTCGTAGCCCTCGGCGGTGGCGTCGATGTCGACGAACATCAGCTCGTCGACCTCCTTCTCGTTGAAGATCTTCACCGCGTTGAGCGGGTCGCCGACGTACTTCGGATCCTTGAACTGGCGCGTCTTGACCAAGCCGCCCTTGTGCAGCAGCAGGCACGGAATGATTCGGGAGCGCAGCATGGTCAGAGCGTCGCGAAGTTGCGGAACACCGCCACGCCGTTGGCATGGCTCTTCTCCGGGTGGAACTGCAGGCCGAACACATTGCCGCGCGCCACGCCGCAGGGCAGCTCGCCGCCGCACTGCATCGTCGCGATCACGCTGGCCGGGTCGGTGGCGTCGAAGTAGTAGCTGTGCAGGAAGTAGAAGCCGCGCTCCAGGTCCACGCCCTCGAACAGCGGGGAGGCTGCCTTCAGCTGCACCGAGTTCCAGCCCATGTGCGGCAGCTTGGGGCGCTCGGGGATGGTGGCCGCGTCGATGCGGCGGATGTGCCCCGGGATCCAGCCCAGCCCCGCCAGCGAACCCTCGTCGCTGGAATCGCCGAGGATCTGCATGCCCACGCAGATGCCCAGGATCTTCTTGCCCTTGCCGTGCACTTCCTCGTTGAGCAGGTCGACCAGGCCCGACTCGCGCAGCGTGCGCATGGTGGTGTCGAAGGCGCCGACGCCCGGCAGGATGTAGCGCTCGGCGGCGCGCAGCTCGGCATGGTCGCGCGTGATGGCGTGCGGCAGCTTCAGGCGCTTGAAGATGTCGGCGATCGCGGCGACGTTGCCGGAGCCGTAGTCGACGATGGCGATCATCGCTTGATGGACCTTTCCACGCCGAGCATCTTCAGCGCCTTGGCGCCGAGATCGAACATCCACTCGCGGTTCTTGTAGTCACGGTAGGTCTTCAGCGGCATCTCGTGGTAGCCGCGCAGTTCGGCCACGCTGATGCCGAGCTTGGTGGCGATGTACTCGAAGTCCTCGTCGATGGTCGCCGGGTCGTAGGCCGGCTTCTTCAGGCGCTCGAGCGCCTCGTCGCGCGTCATCTGGCCGGTGAGGATCAGGCTCGAGTACTGCACGCGCCGCGTGTCGTAGCCGAACCGCGTGGGCAGCCAGTAGCCCTCGTAGAAGCGCGTGAAGCGCGACTCGAAGTGCTTCTGCGGATAGGGGCGCCAGCCGTAGGTTTCGGCCAGCGTCTTGCTCGCGTGCTCCTTCGTGTAGGGCAGCAGGTTCAGCGGCTTGACCACTTGCACACCACGGATGTAGCGAAGGTAGACCTTGTGGAACAGGATGGAGCTGAACGGGTAGGTGCGCAGCGGGATGGTTCCGAACCGGCGGTGGATGTCGCGCAGCTGGGCCATGTCGGTGCCGTAGTACAGCCATTCCAACGGATTGCGCACGCACTCGGTGGCGAAGTTGCCGCCGTTGAGGATGTACTTGATGTTGTGCTTGTGCGCGAAGTGGTAGAGCGTGGCGACGAAGGCGTGATCCTGCGGGATGTCGAGGTGCGGCACGCCGGCCTTGAAGAAGGCGAGCTGGAAGTCGCGCATCTCCTCCCAGTTGATCACCTCGGTGTAGAGGTCCAGCCCGAGCTTGTCGACCAGCACCTGGATGTTGTTGACCGCGATGTCGGTGTTCCAGCCGCCGTCGACGTGGAACACCAGCGGGCGCAGGCCGAATTCCGACACCGCCAAGTGCAGCAGGTAGGAGCTGTCGAGCCCGCCGCTCATGCCCATGATGCAGTCGAAGGGCTTGCCCTGGCCGGCCGCCTTGATGCGACCGACCATCTCGCGGAACATCGCCGCGCCCTTCTCGTCGGGATGCCAGTTGGGCAGCACGTCGCGCTTGAAGCCGAGGCAGTGGTCGCAGACGCCGGCGTCGTCGAAGACGATCTGGCTGTCGCTGGTGTCCATGACGCAGTGGCTGCAGATGCGGTAGGGGCGTTTCATGAAGGCTCGTTGGTAAGGTCGCGCTGAAAGAGCATCGGTGTCGACAGGTCACGCGTCGGCTGAACGTCTGACGCTGCCCAGCCCGACAACGGGTACATCACCTGGGCATGGTCGCGATGTCGTCCGATAGGAGAGAGCACCGTTGAAGGCCAATATCAGCCACAGCGCTGCAAGCGTTGCGTATGTACTGTTGTACATGAGCAGACTGGAAAGAAAGGAGTGCACGAAGACGCCCGTCATGACGATGTAGGCCGCGACGGCAAAGCGGGGCCGCTTCGAGCCGAGCAGAAGCAAGAACACGACGTGCGCCAACCAACTCGCCAGCAGCAAGAAGACTAACGAGCCCGCGAGGCCGAAGTCCATCAAGAGTCCGCGATAGATCGTGTAGATGTTGCTCGCAAAAACTCCTTCCACGGTGAAGTACTCGTCGTATACGCCTTGCGGCAGTGCGGGCGGGTCGCCCAGCAGCTGGAACAAGCCGTAGAAGGTATAGAGCCCGAACCGGGCACCATTGGGTGCGTACTCCAGTGATGCAGGGTCACCGAGATAGGCGCCGAACCAATCGGAGAATGCGTAGAGATGCGCGAACATGTAGGAGGAGAAGTAGTAGCGCAGCGTTTCACCGATGTCGCTCGCTTCGTCGGTCTCCGACATGCCGCGCGCGAGGAAGGAGAACGCCACCAGCGGCACCAAGAGAATCGTTGCCTTCGTGAGCTGCTTGAGCCCCTCACTCGAGCCGAGCCGCGTCTCTCCGTTGAAGATCCGGCAGACGTTGATGGCGCCCCAGAAGTAGGCGATGCTCAAAAAGAGCACGCCCTTGGCCGACTGGGTGACCATGATCAACACGGCAGGAACGAAGGATGCAAGCGCAATCAGCCAGCGTTCCCTCGCGCCGGGCTGACCGGCAAACAACAAGCCGCCGAGCGCCGTCGCGACGTAGCTGCTCAGGAGACTGGCTTGGGTGAATGCCGTCGGCGTGAGCTCGTCCGCGTAACGCATGCTCGCGAACTTCGCCGATGTCGCAAGCAGGTTCAGGAACAGATCGTCCCAGGAGAATCCCTGCGCAGCCAACGCACCGCCGATAGAGGCGATCGAAGCCAACGTGGCGACGGCGAACGATGTCCAGATGACAGGCGTGGAGAAGCTCGCGCGCGCCCTTGGTTTCGCGAGATTGGCATTCACCGCCGTTCGCCACGGCAACAGCGCCGCACCCAGTGCGAATGTGACGCAGGCCGCCAGGACGTAGATGAGCGCCAGCAGATTCACGGGCATCGTCGGGGCCATCAGCAGCGGAATCAGCGTGAAGCCGGCCCACAGCAGGCAATAGACGCTTCCGGGCGCGAGCCAGCTTCCCGCATGCAGCCTGACGATGTAGGCGATGAGAACCATGCCGGCCCCGATGCCGACGCCGATCAGTTTGCTGACGATCAGTGCCGCGTCGATCATTTCAGCGCGTCCCTGTTGACCGGGGGCGCCGGTTGTAGCGAAGAAGGATCGCGGACAGGAGCAACGCCTCCGCCAGCGTGAAGCTGACGGCTGTCCCCTCTGCGCCAAGAGTCGCGCTGAGCGTCGCGCATGCGGCGATGCTGGCCGCGCCCACGATCAGAATCGATCGATAGAGGTATTCGCGCTCGCCCAGATGGTTGAGGCCTGCCGTGCCCAGCATGAAGTTTGCCAGCCCGAAGTATGTGGCCGGCAGCATGACAGCCATCAACGCGGCAATTCGGTCAGCTTGGGGCAATCGACCGCTGGCTTCGAGATGCCCGCGTCCCGCAAGAAAGGCCAGCCCGGCAACGACAATGACGGCAGTCAGCGCGATGAACTGCGGGTAGAGGAATCCGAGTACGTCGCGAAGGCTGACCCGGTCTGCACGCCGACCATCCCCGAGCTTTCGCAGTGTCTTGGGGAAGTAGATCTGGTTCAGCGGACGCATCGTGGCCTGCAGTCCCTTGACCAGCTTTTCCGCGATCGAGTAGGCCGCCACGGCCTTCGCGTCGCCTTGCACCGCGCCCAGGATCACGACATTGAAGTCCCTGTAGAGGATGACCGCGAGACTGCCGATGAAGACGTGCCAGCCGTGGCGAAGCGACTCGAGAATCTCGCCGACCGGCGCCCGGTGCAGCCGGATGCCGAGTGCGCGTCGCGCGTACCCGAACGACATCAGCGCCGCCGCCAGATAGCAGGCGCCGAGGATCACGGGGATCCGCGCGACATCTTCGGTGTTCTTGACTGACGTGAACACGAGAATCGCCGCGCCGACGCGACTGGCCACCGTCACCGCGGCAACGAAGACGTTCCGCTCGACGGCTTGGAACAGCCAATTGGCCTGCAGCGCATAGCTCAGCGGCACGGCCAGCCAGGCCAGCAGCAGGTCGGACGTCGTTCTTTCGAGAAAGGGCCGGGCCAGGCTGGCTGCCGCGAGGCAACCGCCGAACAGGGCCAGGCGGGCCCAAAGGACGGTGCCGAAGACACGCGACAGCGCGGCTTTCTCCCGCCGCCAATCCAGCCTCACCACGCGCGCGACGCCATCGACCTCGAAGCTGTAGAGCACGATGCTCAGCGCCGCGATCATCACGGCCTCCGTCATCGCCAACGTCGCGTACGGGCCGGCGCCCACAACGCTGAGCGCATAGGGGAAGACGAACAGCGGCATCAGCGCGTTCGAGACCTGGATGGCAGCGAGCGCAGCCAGGTTGGGGACGTCTTGGCGTCTCATGGCGCCCGGCGACTCATGGCCACGTGCCATCCAGCCCTGCACACGGGCAGGCCGGAGTCGCGGTTGGATCGCAATCGCCGACATCTTGCGCGGGGCACATCGTGGCAGGAGCGCCCGGATTCAACCAAGCACCCGCACATGCTGGCGGTAGATCTTGTGGGCGTCGCGCGCGAACTCCCAGGCCTTTCGGCTGGGCAGCGCCGCGAGGCTTCCATGGCAACAATGCGTCAGCTGGATGGTCGGCGTGTAGAACGTCTTCATCCCCTTGTCGGAGAGTTGTTTGCTGAGGAAGTACTCCTCCCCCATCAGGAACGTCGGCGCCCACAGCTCTTCGAAGTGCCGGAAGAACTGCGGCCCGATCAGGTAGCACGACCCGTGGCCCTGGTAGATCGGCTGGGCCACGCCATGTTGCTGTTCATCGCCGCGATCGCTGAATGTCCGGGTGATCCGGGCGGCCCAGCGGATCGCCAGGGCCAGGGCGTAGCTCGCGTAGTACAGGTCGTAGACGAGTTCGCGCTTGCGGCTGATGGTGTGAATCACGTGCGGATTCTGGTGCTCGCCGTCCAGCGTCAGGATGTCCGGTGAAACCACGGGGTGCTGCTCGAACAACGCGAGTTGCTGCTGCACCGCGTCGCAGAACCCTGGCGGAAACAGCAGGTCGTTGTTTCCGATCACGAGGTGCTGTACGTCGGGATGGCGCTCGCGCAAGCGCCGGATGCCGCCGTTGAGGCCCTTGAAGTACCCAACGTTCTCGTCGTTGAGAAGCAGATCGACGCAGGGAGTCGCGGCAGCCAGTTCGCGCAGCGTCGCCACGCTGTCCGGCCCCGAACGGTTGTCGACGACCACGACGTGCAGTTCGTGCCCGGCGCCCGCGCTGAGTACCAGCGAGCGGACGGCCTCCACCGTGTGGTGGCTGTTGTTGTAGTTGGTGCAGACGTAGCCGAGTTTCACGGTCGGGTCTCCGTTCGTGCCGAACCGGCCCGAGATCGGCAGGACTCGGGGACGCGGGGTAGTGTCGAGGTCATGGTGTCGGGCGCTCGCTGTCCAGTTGTGCTCGCAGTTCGGCAATCTCGCGCTGCAGCTGTTCGTACTCGTGCTCCTTGCGCACGAGGAACGATCTCATCAGTTGCGCCTTGCGCTTCCCTCCCGCGGGTGTCAACACGTACAGATAGCCCAGCTTGCGTTCGCTGCGCTGGAAGTTCTGTGCCTTGACGAGCCCCTTGTCCAGGAGCGCTCGCAGCAGGTAGTGGGCCTTGCCGAGGCTCACGCCGAGAGCCCGAGACAGCTGGCGTTGCGAGTACTCGGGGTGAGCCTCGAGCAATCGCATGAGTTCGAGATGGACTCGCTGGTCGGGATCCTGGGGCGCGGACAAGGGTATTGCGTTCAGGCGGTGAACAAAACATTCTAGCCGGGCGCACTTGCGGAGCCGACCTAGAATCGACTAATGGACCGCTTGCTGTTCGCCTTCTTGACGCTTGCACTGCTGCCGCTGCCTGCGCATGCGTATTTCGACCCCGGCGCCGGGGTGGTGATGCTGCAAGTGTTGATCGCCGCCGGACTCGGCGTGGTCTACAAGTTCCGCGCACTGCTCGCGAACCTGTGGCGGGCGATCGTGAAGGTCTTCCGCAGATGAGCGCAGGCGCAGGACGCCTGTCGTTCCACGACCCCGACGGTTCGGTCTACTTGGCGAAAGACGCCGTGTGGCGGGCGTTGAGGCCTGCAGCCGCCGATCGAATCGACGCGTTCCTGGCCAGCGAGCCGGCGGCCGCATTGACGCGACGCGGCAACCTGCCCGCGACCATCAAGGCCACGCCGCCGGATCCTTCCTGGACGGAGTCGGCAGGCGCGGACGCACGTTGGTACCGGCACGAGCGCTTGTCGTTCGTCAACTACCCTCACGAGTGGATTCCCGAGCAACTTGCCGAAGCCTGCGTCTTCACGCTCGGGCTGGCCGATGAATTGAGAAAGTCGGGTTGGGACTTGAAGGACGGCAATGCGCGGAACGTCCTCTTCGACGGGTTACGCCCCGTCTTCGTGGACTTCGGATCCTTCCAGGAGCGCGACGACAGCGAGCCCGTGTGGCGTCCCGCGGGGCCGGTGCAGCGCCACTTCCTGCTTCCGCTGTTGGTCCATCGGCACCTCGGACTCGCACCCAGCTCGGTGCTGCTCGGTCGCCCGGACGGGATCTCGCATGCAGAGGCATTCGGGTGCCTGCGTCGCTGGCGCTGGACTGACAGGCATGTGTTCTGGCTTTGTACGCTGCCGACGCTGCTCTCGCGTCGCCGCGATGCTGCGACGAGGCCGGTGCGGCCTGCGATGGATCCGCAACTGTGCCGCGTTGCGGTCGATCGCACGATCCGCGGGCTGCACGCTCGAAGCGTCGCGATGCTTCGCGGGATGGCCGATCCGAATTCGGAATGGGCGGCCTACGAGACTTCCCGCGCCCACTACGCCGAGACGCAGTTGCAGCGCAAGCGCGATGCAGTCACGCGCATGCTCGACCGTATCCGGCCCGCTCATGTGCTGGATGTCGGGACCAATGGCGGCGAGTTTGCCAATCTGGCTGCACGAGGCGGCAGCCGGGTGGTCTCGATCGACATGGATCTCGACGCACTGCGGGCGGCGCGTTCGGCGGCGGTCAAGCAGGAGCTTCAAGTCCTGCACCTCCACGTCGACTTCACGGCACCAACGCCCGCTCTCGGATGGAACGGCGCCGAATGCCTGTCGTTCGATCAGAGAGCGCGCGGAGCTTTCGACTTGGTGCTGGCGCTGGCGGTGTTGCACCACGTCCTGGTGTCCGGACGGATCCCCCTGGACGAAGCACTGTCGAAGCTGGCCTCCTACACGCGCTCGCATCTGATCATCGAGTATGTCGACCCCACCGATGTGATGTTCGGCGCACTCGCGCGCGAGCGGCGTAGTGATTTCTCGTCGCTCGATCGTGAAAGCTTCGAGCGCGCGATCTCTCGGCATTTCAGGATCGACGAGCAGGTCGAGATCATTCCCGGCCGCCGTACCCTGTACCTGTGCAGTCGGAGCTCTGTATGACCTTGTCGGCCAGGCAAGGCCTGGCTGCCTCGCTGGGCCTCGGGTCCCTGGCGCTGTTGCCCGCGTGGGATGCCGTGCTTTCGTTGCCCGGCGCGGCGCGAGGTTGGACTCCTCTGGCGTGGGTGCTGGGCGGGACGTTGACCCTGACGATCGCGCTGGAGATGTGCCGCCGCGCCTCGCGACCCGCGCGCCTGATGCTCGGCCTTGCCGTCGGGGCGGTGCTCGCCGCACTGCTGTTCGAGACGCTGGCGTTCTTCTACGTCGACCTGAAGAACAGTCTCGCCGTCGTTGCAGGGCCGTGGTATCGATGGGCGCGCGATCTGATCGCCGCGGCCGTGTTGCTCGCCAGCGGCTTCTTGCTCTGGCTGGGCGTGCGCAAGGGTGCATCGTGGATACGCGGGCTGCTGAGCGAAGCGCTCGCGCTTCTTGCAGCCTTGCCCGCTGTGCTGGTCGTGTCGTACCTCATGCCGGGCGCGATGCCGCCGCAGCATGAATCGGCAGCGCAGGCCAGGCGCGTTGTGGTCGCCCTCGTGCTGGACGAACTCGACACCAGCGCGATCGATGCCGACATCGCCAATCTGCCGAACTTTGCGGCGATTCGAGCGCGGGCGTTCAGCGCCTCGCGCATGTACCCTCCGGCCAACTACACCTCGGAGTCGCTGCCCGGAATGATCGCCGGCGAGAACTTCGAGCAGGCGACCTACTCTCGACGTGACGTTCATGTGCTTCCCGCGGGAAGCTCGGACTGGCTGAGCCTGAGCGGGCGCGGAACCCTGTTCGAGGACGCCAGGCAACGGGGCGCGCGAGCGGCACTGATCGGCTGGCACCTTCCCTATTGCACGATCGTCCGCACGGCGTACCCGTGCTGGGACGATGCCGCCTACCGCGCGCCGGGACACAGCATCAGCCTGCCGGTGTGGCTGCTGGGGCACAGCCGTCTGTATTCAGCAGCCGAGAATCGCTGGCTGGATGGCAAGGCCGCCGATGTACGCGAGTACTCGCGAGCGTTCCTGTCATCAGCCCAGAACTACCGGCTGCAGCACATTGGCGAGATCTTCGCGGACCAGCACAACGCGCTCCTGCAGACGCTCGAATCCGGCCGCAGCGAACTGGTCTTCGCTCATCTTGCCTGTCCGCACGCACCTTCCCTGCACCGCGACCAGGTCGCAAAGCTGGACATGTTTCAGGCATACGCCGCCAACCTGCGTGTGTGCGACCGGCTGCTGGGGGAGGTACTCGGGCTTCTCGAGCGCGGCCGCTACGCGGATGGCTGGGCGCTGGCCGTCACGTCGGACCACTGGTTCCGCGGTCGGGACTGGCTGGATGCCGGCCGACCGTTGTCAACGCCCTCCGCTCGGCGGCCGGTTCCCTTCTACCTGCTGACCGCAGGGGCCGCCGCGCCGGAGACCACCGACGTGACCTCCAACTCCCGGGTGTTGCGGCGCCTGGTGATCGACGCACTGGACCCCGGATTCATGCCGGCCCGCGCGCGAAGCCTCATCGAGAGCCAGGGAGACAGCCCGACGATCCTTCGCAGGTTCTGAACCGGCCGATCCGACTCAGGCCGCGAGTTCCCGGGCCAGAACTTCCACGATCCGCCGCGCCGCATTCCCATCCCACAGCGCCGGTCGTCGGCCGCGCTTGGCGCGCCCTTCGATGGCCGCCGTGGCGAGCTGGATCACGCGCCGTGGCTCGGTGCCGGCCAGCTCGTTGGTGCCTTCGTCGACGGTGATGGGGCGCTCGGTGTTCTCGCGCAGCGTCACGCAGGGCACGCCGAGCACGGTGGTCTCTTCCTGCAGGCCACCGCTGTCGGTCAGTACCACCGCGGCGTCCTTCCACAGGTGCAGGAAGGACATGTAGGCCTGCGGCGGCATCAGCTCGATGGACGGGCCGAGGTCGATGCCGAACCTCTCGAGGTTGGCTCGTGTGCGCGGATGGACCGGAAAAGCCAGCGGCAACGTCTTCGAGATCGGCACCAGCGACTCCGCAAGGCGCTGTAGCCCTTCCTGGCTGTCGACGTTGGAGGGGCGGTGCAGCGTCAACACGCCGTAGCGCGCGTGGCGTTGCTTGAAGGCATCGGTCTCGTAGCTCGACGTGTCCATGCCCTCCAGCTTGTGCGCCTGGAAGAGCACGTTGTCGGCCATCACATGGCCGACGTCGTGGACGCGTGACGCATCCTTGCCTTCGCGCAGCAGGTGCTGCGTGCCGCTAGGCTCGGTGACGAAAAACCAGTCGGAGATCGCGTCGGTGACGAGGCGGTTGATCTCCTCGGGCATGCTCATGTCGCCGCTGCGCAGGCCCGCTTCGACATGGGCCACAGGAATGCACAACTTCTTGGCGACGATGGAGCAGGCCAGCGTCGAGTTGACGTCGCCGACCACCACCACGGCGTCGGGGCGGTCGCGCTGGCAGAGCTCCTCGTAGGCCGTCATGATCTTGGCGGTCTGCGTCGCGTGGCTGCCGCCGCCGGCGCCCAGGCGCACATCGGGCGTGGGGATACCCAGCTCCTCGAAGAACACGTCGTTCATGTCGCGGTCGTAGTGCTGGCCGGTATGCACCAGGCGCCAGCGCAGCCGCCCGTCCTCGCGCAGCGCGCGCACGATCGGGGCGATCTTCATGAAGTTCGGGCGGGCGCCGGCGACGAGGTCGATGCGGGGTGCGTTCATGCGGATTGGGGAAGCGAAAGTCAGGCGTTCAGGCGAAGGTCTCGGCCTGGTCCAGCAGGGGGGCGGCGGCGTCCTTCCCGCTCAGGGTGGGCGGCAGGGCGGCCTCGGGCCAGGCGATGGCCAGGCGCGGGTCGTCCCAGCGCACCGAGCGCTCGGCGTGCGGCTCGTAGAAGCCGGTGGTCTTGTAGAGGAAGTCGGCCGAGTCGCTGGTCACGATGAAGCCGTGCGCGAAGCCTGGCGGCAGCCAGAGCTGGCGGTGATTGGCTTCGCTCAGCCCCACGCCCACCCATTGGCCGAAGCTCGGGCTGCTGCGGCGTACGTCGACGGCCACGTCGAACACGCTGCCGCGTACCACGCGCACCAGCTTGCCCTGCGCATGCGGCGGCAACTGGTAGTGCAGACCGCGCAGCACGCCGCGGGCCGAGCGCGAGTGGTTGTCCTGCACGAACTCGACGTGCGCGCCGACCGCCTCGTCGAAGGCCTTCTGGTTGAAGCTCTCGAAGAAGAAGCCACGCTCGTCGCCGAACACCCTCGGCTCGAGGATCAGCACCTCCGGGATGGCGGTGGGTGTCACTTTCATATCAGTACACCCGCTCCTTGAGCAGTCGCGCGAGGTACTGGCCGTAGCCGTTCTTCAGCATCGGCTGCGCGAGCTTGTTCAACTGCTCCGCGTCGATCCAGCCGGCGCGCCAGGCGATCTCCTCGGGGCAGGCGACTTTCAGGCCCTGCCGCTTCTCCAGCGTGGCGATGAACTGGCCGGCCTCCAGCAGGCTGTCGTGCGTGCCGGTGTCCAGCCACGCGTAGCCGCGGCCCATGATCTCGACGTCGAGCTGGCCCTGCGCGAGGTAGCGCGCGTTGACGTCGGTGATCTCGAGCTCGCCGCGCGCCGAGGGTTTGATGCTGGCGGCGATGTCGCACACCTGGTCGTCGTAGAAGTACAGGCCGGTGACGGCGTAGTTGCTCTTGGGCGCCTTGGGCTTCTCCTCGATGCTCAGCGCACGCTTGTCGGGCCCGAATTCGACCACGCCGTAGCGCTCGGGGTCGGTCACGTGGTAGGCGAACACCGTGGCGCCGGCGCTGCGCTGGGCTGCGTTGGTAAGCAGGCGCTGGAAGTCGTGGCCGTAGAAGATGTTGTCGCCGAGAACGAGCGCGCTCGGGTGCCCGGCTACGAACTCGCGGCCGAGGATGAAGGCCTGCGCCAGGCCGTCGGGGCTGGGCTGCACGCAGTAGCGGATCGCCAGGCCCCATTGCGAGCCGTCACCCAGCAAGGCCTCGAAGCGCGGCGTGTCCTGCGGCGTGCTGATCAGCAGGATCTCGCGGATGCCGGCCAGCATCAGCGTGGCCAACGGGTAGTACACCATCGGCTTGTCGTACACCGGCAGCAGCTGCTTGCTCATCGCCAGCGTGGCCGGGTGCAGGCGGGTGCCGGAGCCGCCGGCGAGGATGATGCCTCTGCGGTTCATGTGAATATGCCTCCGGAAGATGATCCCCGTACCGACCTGACGGTCAGGCTGAGGCGGGCCAGTCGTCACGACCCGCTCGAAGGCCCTGGCCGACAACGTAGGCACAGGCCGCCAACAGGCCGACCAGCGCTGCAACGGCCGTGATCCGGACCCGTCTGGGTCCGGAGCGCAGCTCCGGCGGCTGAGCCACGTCGACGACCTGGATCAGAGCGCCTTCCCGACTCTCGTCGACCTTCGCCAGCTCGAACTGCTTGACGAAGATATCGAACAGCGCTTCCTGGTACTTGAACTCGCGGTACTTGTCGACGTAGTCCGAGCCGCCCTTGGCCTGATTCTGCTGCTCGGCACGCGCAACCTGCTCGCGCAGTGCACTGAGGGCAGCCTGCTGCTGCATCACTTCCGGTGTGTTCTCGGCCAGCATGCGGCGCAGCGTCTGCAGCTTCACTTCGGCAGCCGTGGCTTGCGCGCGCAGCCGGGCGTAGCTTTCGGCGGCCGACTTGGGCTCGACCTTCAACGCGCCCTGGCCGATGCCGCTTTCCTCCAGCGCGACCTGAGCCTTGGCCAATCGTTCCTTGGTCTGGGCAAGCTGCTGCTCGAAGAACATGCGGCGCTGCTGGGCTTCGGACACGGCCAGGGCATTGCTCATGCGGCGCAATTCGTCGACGTAGGCGTTCGCAATCGCTGCCGCCCGTTGAGGGTCACTGTCATCGACTTCGACGCTGATCATGCCGTCCTTCTTGCCCACGGTGATTCGCACCACGTCCTTGAGCTGCTTGCGCGTCTGCTGTCGGAAGTCGGTCTTGTAGACGGACTGAAGACTGAACTGATCGATGATGCGATCACTGACAGTCGTACTCTGCATCAGGGCCACGTACTGGTCGGCTGGGCTCTTGACGCTGGCGATGCCACCAGCAAGTCCGGCGAGCGCGCCGAGCTGCGCGATTGCCGAGGCAGCCGCGCTTTGTTGCTGCTGCGGCGGGAGAATCACGGTCTTTGCGGTGTACCAGACCGGAATGAGATGGGCCACAGCGAACCCAAGCAGCGCCGCGGCAACGAACGCACCGACGATCAGCCGCCATCGCACGGCAGCCATCGAAGCCAGATTGGACAGAGTCAGTGTTGGCACGTCGTCGGCACGATCACTCTGCACGGACTCGCACGTCTTGTCGGTCATGGGAGCCGTCACTTCAGCGTCTTGATGGCCGCCGCGCCCAGGCCGAACTGCGCCAGGATCTGCGTCCATTCCTTGGCGTTCTGCACGAAGGTGGTCTTGCCGACTTCCTCGGGCACGAAGATGGTGTCGCCGGGTTGCGCGCCGAGGCTGGCCAGCGAGCCGCCGCCGAACCAGCGGCCGTCCTGCCGTGCGCTGATCACGCTGCCGTTGGCGCGCAGCACGAACACGCTCTCCGCGTCGGCGCCGCGTGTCGGGCCGCCGGCGAGCTTGAGAAAGTCGTCGATATTCTTGCCTTGCGTGAACAGGTAGCTGCCGCCGTTGAACACGCTGCCGAACACGCCCACGGTGTTGGGGCGCGCGGGCACGTAGAGGCGGTCGCCGTCTTCGAGCGCCATCGCAGGCAGTTGCGGGGCCGCAGGGTCGAGTTGCAGCACCACGCGTCCGGTCGGCTTCACCTCGCGCAGCCGCTGGATGAGCACCGAGGAGCCGCTGCCGGCGGCGGCCTGCGCGGCGGCTTCGTCGGCGGTCAGGGCCTTGCGCGTGTAGGCGGCCTTGGCGAACTCGACCTCGAGGTCGCGCAGCGCGCGCTCGTAGTTCTCCTGCTGGGTGTTGCGCACGCTCTCGCGGGCGAACTCGGCGCCGAAGAGATAGGCCAGCGGCGTCAGGCCGCCGGCGGCGCGCAAGGCATCGGCCAGCGTGCTGTCGGGCGGCAGCACATATTCGCCGGGCTGCGCCACCTCGCCTTCGACGCGCACGCGCTTGTTCTGCAACTGCGCCGACAGGCGCGCATCGACCTGGCTGAAAGCGCGCAGCACGTCGCCGCTCTCGAGCGCGCGCTTGCCTTCGTCGGGCCAGCGCAGCTGCGCGATGCGCTGGCCGTCGCGATCGGCGAGGCTCTCGATGGTCAGGCGGCTGCGATCCGCCACGGCGGTGAAGCCGCCGGCCATGGCCAGCACGTCCTGCGCCGTGTCTCCCGGCTTCAGCTCGAACACGGCCGGCTTGTTGACGCTGCCGATCAGGCCCACCTGCGGGCCCACCGACCCGATGTGGATCACGTCCTCGGCCTGCACGATGCGATCGGCCGACTTGTCGCCCTTGAGCAGCAGGTCGTAGAGGTCGAAGCTGGCGACCGTCTGGCCGCCGCGGCGCAGCTCGATCTTGCGGTAGCTGCCGGCCGACGACGGGCCGCCCGAGCGCATCAGCACGTTGACGATGGTCGACAGGCTGCTTACCTGGTGCGCGCCGGGCCGCTTGGCGAAGCCGGTCACGTAGACGCGCACGCTGCGCAGCTGGCCGAGGCCGACGCTGAGCTGGAAGTTCTTGAACACCTGGCCGACGCGGCGGCTGATCACGTCGGGCAGATCGGCATAGCGCGTGCCCGCCACCATGATGCTGCCCACGCGCGGCAGGCTGATGCGGCCGGAGCGGTCGACCGTGGCGCGCACGTCGGCGTCGACGCTGCCCCACAGCGTGATCTGCAGTTCGTCGCCGCTCCCGACGATGTAGTCGGCGGGAACGAGCGCACCGTGGTCCACCGAGGCCAGCGCCTGCGGCGCGGCGATCACCTCGGCGCCGAAGCGGCGGATGTCGAGCTGGCCGCCGGGCGCGACCACGGCACGCGATTCGTCGAGGCCGGCGAGCCGGCGCACGTAGCGCTCGAAATCGTCGGGCTGGTAGGGCGGCGGTGGTTCGACGCTGTGGCGTGGCTGGGTCTGCGGCGAGTATGGCGCCTGGACATCAGCAACCGGCGCACCATCGCGGTTGGCAGGCATGGTCGACGCGGGCACCGCCTGGCGCAGGCGGATCGGCGAACCCGCCGCGGCGGACGGTTCGTTGGCGACCTGCAGCGGGTCGACCTGTGCCTGTGCGGCGCTTGCCGCGAGCAGCAGCATCCAGATGATGTGACGCATGGTGTGCGAGTGCCTTCAGGTCTGAGCGAGACGATGCCGCGAGCCGGGTCGGGATCGACCCCGGAGCGAAGCGCGGATTCTAGTTCGGGGGCTCAGCGCGCCAGCACCTCTGTCAGCATGCGCTCGACGCCGGCGCGCCAGTCGGGCAGCACCAGGCCGAAGCGCTCGCGCAGCTTGTGCGTGGCAAGGCGCGAATTGAGCGGCCGGCGCGCCGGGGTCGGGAAGGCGCTGGTCGGCACGGCTTCGATGGCGCCTTCGGCCACCTTCAAGGGCACGCGCGCGGCACGCGCGAAGGCGATCACGTGGCTCGCATAGCCGTGCCAGCTGGTCTCGCCCGCGGCGACCGCGTGATAGCTGCCGGCCAGTGAAGCATCGGCGCGCGCCGCGCGGATCATGTGTGCGCTCAGGTCGGCGAGCAGGTCGGCGCCGGTGGGCGCGCCGATCTGGTCGACGATCACCTTCAGCGCCTCGCGCTCCTGCGCGAGCTTGAGCATGGTGCGCGCGAAGTTGCCGCCGCGCGCGCCGTAGACCCAGCTGGTGCGCAGGATCAGATGGCGGCAGCCGCTGGCGCGGATGGCCTGCTCGCCTTCGAGCTTGGTCTGGCCGTAGACGTTGAGCGGGCCGGTGGGCGCGTCTTCGTCGCGCGGCGTGCTGCCGCTGCCGTCGAACACGTAGTCGGTGCTGTAGTGCAGCAGCCAGGCACCGCATGCCGCGGCCTCGCGCGCCAGCACGGCGGGGGACGTGGCGTTGAGCGCGCGTGCCAGCTCGGGCTCGCTCTCGGCCTTATCGACGGCGGTGTGCGCGGCGGCATTGACGATGACGTCGGGCGCCACGGCACGCACGGTGGCGGCGAGCGACTCGGGTTTCGAGAAGTCGGCCGAGAGCGGGCCCGGGCTGTCGAAGTCGAGTGCGATCACTTCGCCCAGTGGTGCCAGCGAGCGCTGCAGTTCCCAGCCGACCTGGCCGTTCTTGCCCAGCAACAGGATCTTCATGCGGCTCATGCGAGGTTCAGCGCGCCGCGTAGTTGGTCGCCACCCAGTCGCGGTAGCTGCCGCTCTGCACGTGAGCCACCCAGTCGGCGTTGTCGAGATACCAGCGCACCGTCTTGCGGATGCCGCTCTCGAAGGTCTCGGCCGGGCGCCAGCCGAGCTCGCGTTCGATCTTGCGTGCGTCGATGGCGTAGCGGCGGTCGTGGCCGGGGCGGTCGGTGACGTGGGTGATCAGGCGCGCATACGAGCCCACCGGATCGGGCCGCATCTCGTCGAGCAGCGCGCAGATGCTGCGCACGATCTCGATGTTGGGGCGCTCGTTCCAGCCGCCGACGTTGTAGGTCTCGCCGATGCGGCCCTTGGCCAGCACGGTGCGGATCGCCGCGGCATGGTCCTTCACGTAGAGCCAGTCGCGCACCTGCATGCCGTCGCCGTAGACCGGCAGCGGCTTGCCCGCCAGCGCGTTGACGATCATCAGCGGGATCAGCTTCTCGGGGAAGTG
>Ga0268298_10002907_pt1 | contig 18149 bp, 10 predicted proteins | sample WWTPWeurt_MetaG_FD_194462 | JGI IMG/M metagenome (GOLD analysis project Ga0268298, IMG submission 194462) | Activated sludge microbial communities from WWTP in Nijmegen, Gelderland, Netherland - WWTP Weurt | ecosystem: Engineered > WWTP > Aerobic digester > Activated sludge | place...
CAATCGATAAATATAGGATGAGGTACCGGAATCTATTTAATCCAACTTTTAAGATGCTTAATTTCTACTTAATCCCAACTCTTATAATTTACCTAACACTATTAATTTAAGTGCGTAGAGGGGAGAGCGATAAATAAATGCTTTTACAATTATGAGAAGTATTATTTAAATTGAAGATAAGCACCTGCAATTTAAAATCCATGACGGAAAATAATATGCAGATGCTTGGAATATTTATTCTATTTTTTTCTTAAGCTGGTAATCATTCTTACTGCTTCATTTTCGGCAACTTCATCATTGTCCGCAAAAGTGATAACAGCAAAAAAGTTTGTTGCAGATTCCGGATCAATAAAACCCAGAGTAACTATTCTTTGTCCATCTTTATAACCCTCAACATAGGATCCCTTAAGTCCATTCATTTCAATGACATCCACATCGTCCAATTGCTCCATATTCAAAGATTTTGCAATGGCAAGGGTATAAGAAATCATATCCGTTTGTTCTACTGAATTATCGTTAAATGGAAAAATGCCAAAATCCATTCCATCTCCCTTGGCGGTAAATTCATCTGCTGTGTTGGTTACCACTTTGAAATCTTCTGCAAGGGTGAAAATAATATTATGATGTGTCCACTCAAAATCCCAATCCTGCTGGGCATTCAAGGAAGAGAGGGTCAGACTACTGACCAATACAAGGATTAAATTCAAGATTTTTTTCATTTTAATAAGTTGATAAGTTGACTAAAATTAAATTTATTTACAATGCTTTAAAAAGCTAATTCAGTCCGAAGGTAATACTATTTTTACATAAATTTGGGACCATAAGTCGGGAATTCTAATTTGGCATTTCAAAATTGTAAAGCCTCCATTTTTACGCTAAAACATTGAATTAAAGACCTTAAGATCCATTAAGTACAAAGTACAAATTTTGTGATAGTCCATTCACATGGATACCGTAACGTTTTAATTCGGTTGAGTAAAATTCAACAGGTGATTTGTGATAAATTTAATCATTTCTAAAGCTAAAATTTGCTTCACGACATAAATCAGAATTTGTACCAATGAATACTTTAAAATCACCTGGTTCGGCAACATATTCAAGCTTGGCATTAAAAAACTTCAGGTCTTGTTCTGTTAAAGTAAAACTTACTTCCTTGGATTCTCCTTTCTTAAGCAATATTTTTTCAAAACCCTTTAGTTCCTTAATAGGTCTGGTCACTGAGGCTTCAAGATCTCTCAGGTAGAGCTGAACTATTTCTTCGCCATCGAAATCTCCGGAATTGGTAATTTTGCAGGATACTATTAAGCTATTTGATTTGGTCATAATTTTTTGATTTAAAATAAGTTCACCATATTCGAACTTTGTATAACTGAGACCAAACCCAAAAGGAAAAAGTGGAAAATTGGATGCATCCAAATAGTGCGATCTAAATTTTTCAAATTCGATTTTAGTCGCTGGTCTGCCCGTATTTTTGTGATTGTAATAAACGGGAATCTGCCCAACACTGCGGGGAAAGCTCACGGTTAATTTTCCAGAAGGATTATACGCACCAAACAAAACATCCGAAATGGCATTTCCAGCCTCAGTTCCTGGGTGCCAACTCAATAGGATTGCATCTGCTAAATCATGCTCTTCATTCAGTATCAGAGGTCGGCCACTCATCAGAACAAGAATTAAAGGTTTTCCGGTTTTTTTTAATGCACGAATCAATTTTTTTTGACTTTCCGGGAGCTCGAGATTTGTTCTGCTCGAAGATTCCCCACTCATTTCCGATGCTTCACCAATTATGGCCACAATCTTTTCAGAGAAAGCAGCAACTTTAAGTGCTTCTTCAATCATTTGATCAGAACTTTTCTGATCTATATCTATGCGGGTTCCAAAAACGTTTACATTTTTTGCCAATATGGTATCATCCGATATATTAGCCCCTTTGGCATAAACAATATTATCTGCAGAGCTTGCATTTTGTTTCATTCCTTCATAAACTGTTATGGATTGTTGAGGATCTCCTGAGACAGCCCATGTTCCTAACATATTATTCTTATTGTCGGCTAATGGTCCAATCAACGCAATTTTATCTTTTTTATCCAAGGGCAATAAATGGTTTAGATTCTTCAAAAGCACACAGGATCTTGCAGCGAGGTCTCTTGCAAATTTTCGGTTTTCGACAGTCATAATTTCCATAGCGGCACGATGTTCATCAATGTAACGAAATGGATCATCAAAGAGTCCTAAAGCATATTTTGCTTCTAAAATTCTTTTGCATGCCAGATCAATTTGCTGTTTGCTTATTTTTTTTTCATGGAGTAAACTTTTGAGATGCTTCAAAAATCCTTCTCCAACCATATCCATATCCAGTCCTGCGTTGATGGCTTGTTCCGTTACTTTTTTTAAGTCTCCCAAACCATGATCCGACATTTCATTAAGGGCAGTATAGTCACTTACAACAAAACCATCAAACTTCCATTGATTGCGCAAAAGTTCAGTGAGTAACCATTTATTTCCTGTGGCCGGAATACCATCCACATCATTAAATGAGGTCATCACACTGGATGCGCCTGCATCAATCGCAGCTTTGTATGGTGGGAGATAATCAGAGTACATTCTGATTTTACTCATGTCTGTAGTATTGTAATCTCTGCCGGCCTCAGATGCACCGTACAATGCAAAATGTTTGACACAAGAAAGTATGGTGTTGTTTTTAGCGAGGTCATTACCCTGATAGCCTTTCACCATAGCCTTGGCTACCTGACTGCCATAAAAGGCATCTTCGCCTGCACCCTCTGCAATTCTTCCCCATCTTGGGTCCCTGCAAATGTCCACCATGGGTGAAAAAGTCCAATTGATTCCATTTGCGGAGGCCTCTTGTGCGGCAATTCTTGCACTTTTCTCAATCCATTTCATATCCCAGCAAGAGGCAATGCCAAGAGGAATAGGAAAGGTGGTCTGGTATCCATGTATCACATCTGATCCAAAAATTAATGGAATCCCCAATCTGGATTTTTTTACTGCAAGGTCCTGAGCCTTGCGAATTTTATCTGGACCGTGTATGCCAAAAAGAGCGCCAACGTTACCTTGAATAATTTTTTGTTCGACGTCTTTACTCACCACCGAACCGGTAGGAATTCCTGAGCCAGCTGTTAGTAGATTCAATTGTCCAATCTTTTCATCCAGTGTCATTTTTTTCATTAAGTTACTAATGAACTTTTCCTTTTTATGGGCATTTGATTGCGCATTTATGGTTAAAAGACCAATTAAGAAAAAGCAGATTAGGATTGGACGCTTTTCCAAATTAATCCATTTAAAAAGGGATAATAATTGTTGGAACATAAATTTGAATTGAAAGTATAATTACACAGTTTTATTTTGTCAGAAACTTAAATCAATGTAAAGTTCGTATGTGGAAAGATGTTGTGACCATTATTCAAAAGATTCCATGATTTATTCAGATTTAACCACTTCATGTTGCGGAGAAACACCAGCTTCATTTAACGCTTCAATACTGAAATAATATGTTTTTAGTGCATCGAGTGTTTTTAGCCAATATTCATTTTGGTCATGGACGAGGATGGAAGTATATTTTTTGTCCGGAGCAGTACCATAATGGATTTGATACGCATAAGAATTGTCTACCGGATTCCATTTAAGCCATGCTGAACGTTTATCCTTTTCTGTTCTCAAGACCATAAAATTTTTTACAGGTTCAGGTTTAGCAATTGCGGCATGTCCAAAAATTCGAAATCCGCTAAGGGCAAATTTGCCTGTAGGCATCTTTCGGTTTTCGAGTTTTACATAACGGTATTTTTTTGGATTGGATAATTGCAAGTAATCATGTGGTGTGTCTTTGCGATGATTTCTTTTATCCACCATGATCTCCCATTTATTCCCATCTACAGAACCGTAAAGGATGTATTGATGAAAAACACCGGATGATTTACCAAGAAAATCTACATCCTGATCGGCATAATTAATCTGTAAAGCAAATATCTCTGAAACAGATCCTAGGTCTGAAATGATCCATTCTCCGGGTTGATCGGTCATTGCACTCCAGTATGTTTTGATGTTTTCATCTACTGCGAAGTTAGGGTAGTGAGCCCCATAGGTACTAGATACCCGCACTGGTTTGTTGTAGTTGAGCAACATCCAGCCTGTGAATAAATCTGCTTGATTTTTATTTTCTTTTGTCGGTATATAATGCGGATAGTCACCGAATGCGGTATTGCAAAACATCACATCATCTTTGTCAAATCCTGCAGGCCACAATCCAATGCGTCGTTCAAAATTATTTTTGACAGAAATGGCTATGGTGGATGTATGCCAGTAATTGTCAAAGTTATCCTTAAATGTAGCGCCATGACCAGCACCGCGTGCAAAACCACCGGACTTCATACTCAATGGATCGGATTGGTTGCCGAACCAGCCTAATGGTTCATTTCCTACTGCCACGCCATCTGAGTAGCCGCTAAATTCAGTACCAGGAGCACCATATTGCAGATAATATTTTCCATGGTGTTTGGTCATGAAAGCACCTTCAATAAATGGGTCCAGAAAAGTATTGTCCTGATGCTCTCCAAATCTTTGCCAGCCATATCTCCACGACTCCAGGAAGTATAATTCTTTTCTTGTGCCAATGGGTTTAAAGGTTTTGCGATCCAGTTCGATGCCATACAATGGCCAACGATTGCTGCTACCATTGTACATATAGAATTTGCCGTCGTCATCTGTAAAAAATGCAGGATCCCATCCGCCAATTTCAAAACTGTCTACCAGAGGTTTCCATTCATTTTTTTTTGGATCAGTACTCATCCAAAGGGTAAAATTACTGGTATATGTTGATCCAAAAACAATCATTGTGTCCCCAATGATGCCCACACCTGGTGCACATAATTCATCGTAGGATGTATTCCATGGACGAAGAAATTTTCGGGCTATAAAATTCCATTCCGTCAGGTCATCGCTCCACCAATATCCCCATTGATTTGTGCTGAATAAAAAATAGCTGCCCTGATAATTTAATATCACAGGATCTGCAGTTGCGCGATGTTTTCCCCAATTGGTAAAATTTGGAATTGGCGTATACCCATAATCCAGATTTATTGGATTACAGTATGTTTTAACTTGAGCGTGATGATAGCTTACAAAAAAGAAGTAACACACTAGGAAAAAAATATATTTGATCATGCCAGGTGTTGATTATAGATAAGGGGCTTTAAATCCAAGTTTTTTCATTCCGGATTTTACCTCAGGACAAGAGGTAAATAAATTCCACAAAAGACCGGATCGGTAATTTTCTATCATGACAATAATAGGACCCTGATCAATGGCCAGAAAGGAATTTGCAAACCAGTATTCATCCAGGCTGAAAGCATCAATGAATCCATATTCTTTCCAGGTTTTATTGCCTATCTGATGATAAAAAAACCTCATGGCCTTTAAGCTTTCATCCGGAGTAAATGGCAATGAGGATATTGCTGCAGTAGGACTTATGACCCCTCTGTCGTTATTGGGTTCATGGGCGGTATAACCACCATAAGTATCGCTGGCGGTCAATCCCCAACAGTCTGCAGAATAACCAAAATATTTCTTTGGATTTGCAACACAGTAGGCATAATTAATAAGACTGTGGTTCTTTGTTTGAATTTCATAATCTGCGAATTCATCCTTCAAACCATTAGGATTCATGCCCAGAAAAGAATAATGTTCAAAAAACAATGGACCTCCCAACGTTGGCCCTAGTGGTAGAGTGTAACCATAATAGGAATTTCCGTTTTTTATGCCTCCGTTTTTTGCCCATCCGTTGACATAGGTACTTCTTGGTATGGCATGCAATTCAGAGGAAGCGGCAAGGACATAAGTAATCAGGGCTTCATTCCATCCTTGAATTTTAAAATTCATTTTCCAACCATATTTTTCACTCCAGTGCCAATATAAAACCTCTTCATTTTTTTGAAAATAACTCCATTCTACCCGATTAAATAAAAAATCAATTTTGTCGCGCAAAGATTTTTCCAAGATATCATCCTCCTTAAAAAATTGTCTTGCGCACAATAATCCCATCATAAGATAGGAAGTTTCCACAAGATCTGCACCATCGTCGAATGGACTGAATGGAACAGTTGCGCCTGTGGAACCATTGAACCAATGAGGGAATGCACCATGATAAGTGGTGGTTTTGTCAGACAAAAAATTTGTCATCAAAATTAATCTGTTCAAACCATCTTCGCGGCTGATAAATTTTCTGTGCATGCCAACAAGAATACTCATGATTCCAAAACCTGATCCACCGGAAGTGCAGATGTCGCCGGAGGTATTTCGTTCTCGGGAAAGACCGCTTACGGGATGCCCAAAATCCCAGAAATATTTAAAAGTTTTTTGTTGAACTTCGGTCAGCAAGGAATCATCACTCATTATTATAGGTTTTGGATTTGGGTTCAATGAGGTTATTAATTTTATGTTTACCGAACTTTCAAGTGATTTACCAGAGATTGATTTCAGACTTGAAGTAATGTAAAGATCATACGAAGTAAAATATGCCAAACTGTCTAGAGGGCTGACCCATAAAGTGCTGTCGCCGTCAGCAGTGGTTAAATTTAATTGCAGGTCCAATCCGGATTCTCCACGAATAAAAATACTCTTGCGCGCAGAACCAGTATCTATTGGTTCGGAAAAATTGAATTTAATTTTGGGTAGGGGACCAACATTGGTAAATTTTTTATCACTGCTTTGCCCATCCAATGTAATTTCCAGGTATTTAAATACAGCATCGTCAGCATTTAATTCTTTTTTAGTGCAGCAGAAGCTGAATAAAATGATCAATGGAAAAAAAGAAAAGGATTTAATGAACATTAAAAGTCTGATTAAGATGAATGCAAATTTGCTTTACGGACATTCATCGTGGCTAAATTTTTTAACTGGATTAATGATTTCAAAAGTAATGCATTTGATGAAATTGATTGATCCATTTGGATAAAAAAAAAGAGGGGTTGTAAAGTACAACTCCCTCTTTTATACTTTTTAGCTTAAAGATTATCTTCCAGCTTTTTCAAGTTGGTATAAAGCATCAATTTCCTGAGCAGATAAAGCTTTCTTCCAAATTCTTACTTCATCCAGTTTTCCGGTCATTGGGACTTGCCAAGGTTCGGTGGTTCCGTTTCCTGGGACATTAGTTCCAAAAGCACCGAGCACGACGCGGCTAACTCCGGAATTGAAAACCAAATCACCTACAGGGCTTCCTGCATGTAATCTGTTCTCCCATTCAGGATTTGAAACTTTCTTTCCATTTCCGAATACTAAGAAATTGGAAGTAGCGGCATCCCAGGTGATCACGAGGTGAGACCATGTGTTTGCACCTTTGAATGCCTGATCTCCGCCTTTAGCCGGATCGCAACGACTATCTTGCCATGAATCGGTAGCCGGATTTCCTTCTCTGGAAATTAACAGACCTTTGGCAACTAAAGTATCCACTGTGGATTTAAACCATCCGGTTTCAGCCATCAGGTTGAAGTTACCTGCCCACTCTGTAGGTCTGGTTAAAGTAACAAAACAAGTTGCACTGCTACCATTATTGGCAACATTAACCCAAGCACTGATAGAATAACTAGCGGTATTGGCAGTAAGCGCAGCAATTGGATTGTATGCAAGATATCCAGCATTCAATTGAGCACATTGGCCTTTAGCGCCTGCTGTAAAAGTAGTTCCTACAGTAGAAGCCGGAGCAGCTCCGGAGATTCTCTCGTTGCCATTACCATCTAACGGGAAGTGCGCTAAGAGGTCAGCTTTTCCAACTTCATTAGCATTGTTAAATCCACCGATCGGCGGAAGTGCCACATCATCCTCCTTACAGGAATTGATTAAAACAATGGAAAATCCTAAGAGAAATAACAGTTTTAATTTTTTCATAATTTACTTTTTTGTTAATAATAATTATTCTTTTTTGTTTTGATTGGTATCCTAAAATTACAAAATACATTCCAAATTTATCAATACATAGGATTTTGAACAATCTTTCCGCCACTTAGATCAATTTGTCTTTGTGGAATAGGAAATAGGTCATGTTTACCATCTATGTAAGCCTTACCCTGCGCTCTTAAAACTGCCCCCGCTCTGCCAGTTCGCCTCAAATCAAAAATGCGATCGTGCTCAAAGGCCATCTCTACAAGTCTTTCGTGATAAATCTTTTCTGTAAGCTCATTTTGAGAACCTGCAAAAACCGGAGACAAGCCTGCTCTAGCCCGCAACTCATTTAACGCACTTAATGCAGTTGTGGTATCCGACATAAGATTATATACTTCAGCCTTCATGAGTAATATTTCTCCATATCTGAATATCCTGAGATTTTTATTGGAATTGATACGTTCAAAATAGGTTTCATGCGTCTTGCTTACATAAGCTTTATAATTGTAATAGGGATTAGGCAGACTTGAGCTGGATGGATATCCATCCCATAAAGTAGTACCGGAAACGAGTATGGTGCCATCCTTTCTTTTATCTCCAGGTTCATAAGCATCAATCAAACTTTGAGATGGGACATTAAATCCCCATCCAAAATCTCCATCTCCGGAGCCTCTCATGCCCTGAACTTCCGTGTAGCCGGTGATGCCTTTGGGTGGGTTGGTCGCGATACAATTTATTTCCCAAATGGATTCCTTGGAGAATTCGCCTTCTTCACGCCAGATTTTTGAATAATCAGGAAGCAATTCATAAAGTCCTGAATTAACTACCTGATCAATCATGGTTTTGGAAAGGGCATATTTATTTTGATACAAATAGACTTTAGCCAGGAAAGTCATAGCAGAATATTTCGTAGGTCTCCCTTGTTCTGATTTTGAAATTTGACCCGGCAGGGAATTTAATGCTTGTTGAAGGTCATCTTCCATAAGCATGTAAATTTCTTCCGCACTGACTCTTTTACTGGCTTCTTCAATATCTGATTGGCTGGCAAGAATTTTGTTGATCTTTGGAACACCGCCAAAACATCTCACTAAATTCCAGTAAAAATATGCTCTTAAAAAATGGGCTTCTCCGATATATCTTCTTTTTTCACTTTCATCCAGTTGCATTTGAGAAATAAATTCAATGGCATAACATGCCCTTCCGATGCCTTCAAAATTACCTTCCCAAATTTCATTGAAGGATAGATTTGTAGGTGAGAGTAGCCAATTGTCCATTTCAATTTTATCTGCGCCACCATCTCCTGGGGTGCTACCCTTATCGGCTTCATCAGAAGTAATGCTTGAAACACCTATCCATGAAAATGAATGAATGTTCCAATCATAAAACTTATTGTACACCGCACCGAGAATCCTTTGTGCGCCATTTGCAGGATTATTGATTAAATCATTTATGGTTACCGTGCGGGAAGGTTCATCCAGAAAGCTTTTACTGCAAGAAACAAAAATAAGAATTGCAGTAGCTAAGAGAATTATAAATGTGCAGAATGAATTTTTCATGATCTATTTGAATGTAACGTTTAAGCCAAATAAGAATACAGCTGAAACAGGGTATATGTTTAATTCAATGCCTGCCTCATTTTGGTTTCCCGGAAGTTCTGGCGTGAAACCTGTGTATTTAGTCAGTAACAATGGGTTTTGTGCGCCGATAAAAAATCTCAGGGTTTCAATGGATCTCCAGAATTTGTTTGCATCCAGTTTATAGCCAATGGTCACATTATTGATTCTGAAAAAAGAACCTGATTCAACAAAGTAGTCAGAAGGAAAAGGTGTAGTGTTGCTTGCTCTTGGATTCTTATTTTCATTGGATCCGGGTACCCAACGATTTTTGGCGACATCCAGTTCGACATTGTAATTACTGCCGAAGCGAATTCCTTTTTTGGCATTATACACTTTATTGCCAAGCAGGCTGAACAAATCTATGGAGGCATCCCAATTTTTCCAGGTGACTGCGTAGTTCATTCCGATCATAAATTTTGGTTGATATGAACCTATATGTTCTCTGTCGAGGTTGTCGATAATACCATCGTTGTTTAGATCCTTTAATCTGAGATCACCGGGTTTGGTGTTGATGATGTGTGGGTAAGCTTTTATTTCTTCTTCATTCTGAAATATACCATCCGTGCGGTAGACCCAAAAGGATCCTATTTCGTAACCTTCCAGGGTTTGTGTTGCGGTTGATCCATTCCCGAGACTACCAAAATTCAAAGCCCTGCCAAGACCAACATTGTCCACGACATTTTTATTGTAGGTAAAAGTGGAAGAGACTACTTGTGTAAATTCATTCTTTGCCGGTAGTCTGTATTTTATTCCTAATTCAACACCGTAATTCAATACATCCGCAGCATTGGTCAATAGAGAATTGCCAAATCCCAAGGAAGCATAAGGTATGGTATATAAAGCATCCTGGGCTTTCTTGTGGTAAAAATCTAGTTCACCTACAAACCTTTGTTTGAGTAAAGAAAATTCAATACCAAAATCATATTCTGTAACTACTTCCCACTTCAGATTGGGGTCTACGATACCTGTAACAGTCGCACCATCTATTCTGTCCGTTCCGAAATAAGTGAACAGTCTTTCTGTGGGGCGAAGATCAAATTGTCCGGGACGAATTACATCATTTCCGACCAAGCCAAAACTTACTCTGATTTTAAGTTCATCCACAATGTTTACGGACTGCATAAAATTTTCCTGACTCAATATCCAGCCAAGACCGATGCTGGGAAAACTTGCCCATCTGTTGTTTGCCGGAAAATTACTGTTGGCATCTCGCCGGATGGTAGCATTAAGCAAATATCTTTCGAGCAGTTTGTAATTTAATCGGGCAAAATAAGACTCCCTTCTAAAGTAATTTTCGATTGGGTCACGTAAATTCTGCTGTCCTCTGCTGGTATCTGTAAAATTTAATTTCCAGTAAGATTCATCATTGGGAATATCGTAATTGGTTATGGTTGCTTTGCTCATCCAGCCGTCCCTGCGTTCTGCTGTATGACCCAACATAAATTTAAATTCATGTTCAGATCCAAAAGTTTTGGTAAAGCTCAGAGTGTTGTCCCAAACCCATTGATAAATGGTATCTCTGTTAAATCTGAGATCAGCTTTTTCATTTTGCTGACCACCTTGTATGCCATTTGCCTGATAGGTATAATATTGCTCCAGATATTCCCAGCCATTGTTATTTTCTATATCTAATCCAACCTGTGATTTAAAGTCAAGGTGTTTTAGAAAATGATAGGTGCCAAACAAAGTCCCCTGATAACGGTTGCCATAACTTCTGTCATTAACTGTTTTTATGGTTGCATAAGGATTGCCTACATTGTTGATCACGTTAGAAGTATTGCCAAAAGTTCCATCCGGATTAACAGCATTAAAAATTGGTGCTGCAATGTATGCCTGAGTAAAAACAGAATAGGGTTTATTGTTTGCAATAAATCGCGAATAAGACAAGGTATTTCCCAGTTTGATATTTTTATTCAATTTATATTCATGGTTATAGCGCAAAGTGTAGCGATTGTAATTGTTGTCCAGAAGAATTCCATTAACCTGCAAAAGTCCACTGGAAAAATAGTAGGTGTAATTATTTATTTTGCCGGACATGGATAGATTATGATTGTGGAAGAATGCCGGTCTGGTAATTTGATCATACCAATCTGTAGTTCCTGTTACATCACCTTGCGTTATTGCAGGAAATTCTGCGGCATCATTGGCATATTGTGCATAATATCCCGGTGGGGACATTTTTACACTATTGATGAGTAAACGCATACCCAACTGATTGTCATAATTTACCTTGAATTTTTTCTTGCTGTCGGAAGCTGTGGTGATCAGGATTACCCCATTGGCAGCTCTTGCGCCATAAATGGCCGTAGAGGATGCATCTTTGAGTACATCAATCGTCACGATATCATTTGAGTTGAGATTTCGAATGTCTGTGGTAATAACACCATCCACAACATATAATGGATCTGCACCACCCAAAATGGATCCAACACCCCGAATACGGACTTTTGGACTGGTGCCTGGTGCACCTGAATTGATGATGCTTACCCCGGCTACTTTTCCCTGAATGGCCTCGGTAACTGTCAAGCTGGGGATGTTTCGAATGTCGCTCGCTTTGATGGTCGAGGAAGAACCGGTCAGGTCAGATTTTTTTGTTGTGCCATAACCAATGACTACTACCTGATCCAGTAACTTAGAGTCTTCAGCCAAATTGAAATCATAGTTCCCTGCTACCCGAATTTCTTTCTCCTGTGTAATGTAGCCGGTCATACTAATTTTCAGGATACAGGGAATGGGAATTTCCAAGATATAATTTCCTGACTCATCTGTCAAGGTTCCCTGTGTTGTCCCTTTAACCGCAATGGTTGCGAAGGCTAATTTCTCATTTGAAGCACCTGTGACAGACCCTTTTAGAATAACATTTGTGGATTGAGAAAAAGCCTGCATGGTAAGCACCAAACTCAAAATGAACAGGCCTGGGAATTGAATTTTTTTTGTTCGCATTCAAGTTAATTTAACTTTTAAGAATGGCTAAGTTAATGCAATTAGTGCAAATAAAATTAATCCAGTTATGTTGGCCTGGATTTAGCTACCAATTGTAAGCTCACAAAAATAACAAACTTTGCTTTTGTTCGTATGCCATGAAAGCAACTGTTTAAATTTGAATTTATGCTCTCTTACCAATTTGACAACTTCGTACGCATTCTGGAATTTTGTTTTGAATGGATACTTACCACAGAATATGCCGAATTGTTACATTGTATCTTACGGTAGTTACATTATTTTTGGTTATTGCGAATGAAATTTGATTTTATCCTTAAAATTGCTTATATTCACATCGATACTTTATTTATTCATGCAAAAAAAGAAAAGATGAGCAATTTACTTTATTTAGTGGCCGTGATTCTTGTGATTGGCTGGGCCTTGGGATTTTTTGTTTTTCATACCGGAGGAATCATTCACGTTTTATTGATTATTGCACTGATTGCAATAATTCTCCGATTGATAAGAGGCGGGAGTCTATAGTCTATAAGAGCATATTTTGGTTTCAAGGGCATGACACCTGTTCTGGTGTATGTGCTCTTTTTTATTTAAAATATACCGTTGTGGCTTCGAAACTAAATTTTCTTCACCTGAGTTTAGGCTATTTTATTTCTGGAAAATATTCTGAGATATTTAATCACTTCCAAAATTCCAAGCATGATCAGTGCAGCAATTAAGGAAGTTTTAAAATGTGCGTAACCCGGATGTTCAAAACCAAAAAGTTCCCTAAAGGAAGGAACAGTTATGGTGAGCATCAACAAGGAAATTGCAAGAAAAAGAATAAAGAGTGCAGCTTTGTTGGTATAGATAAAAACAGAAAGGAAGCTTCTGGTTTTTGACAGATTGTTCAGAATGAGAAAAATATTACCAATTATCAGAGCAGAGAAGGTAATTGCCCTCACTTCACCCTGGGAATGTCCCTCTGCTATGGAAATAAAATAAATGGTGAGTACCATCGACAGTAAAATCAGTCCCTGCAGGATGCTAAACATCATTTTTCTGGTTCCAAAGAAATTTTTATTGGTTTCTCTGGGTGGTCTTCTCATGATGTTTTTTTCTTCTGTTTCGGATTCAAATGCAACGGAACAAACCGGATCAATAATCAATTCCATAAATACAATATGTAAAGGCATCAGAATGGTAGGAATGGAGGGAATGAATGCAGGTATAAGACTTAAACCTATGATGGGAATGTGTATGGCAATGATATAAGACATTGCTTTTTGTAAATTGTCAAATATTCTTCTGCCGGAACGAATGGCAGCGACAATTGATGCAAAGTTGTCATCCAGCAATACAAGAGAGGAGGCTTCCCTGGCTACATCCGTACCCTTGTTACCCATTGCGATACCAATATTCGCAGCTTTCAAAGCGGGCGCATCATTCACGCCATCCCCGGTCATGGCGACAATTTCATTGTTTTGCTGAAGTGCTCTAACGATGCGCAATTTTTGTTCCGGTATCACTCTTGCAAATATGCTCACCCCTTCAATTTTTTCTTTTAACTCTGCATCAGATAATTTTGCAAGTTCTTCCCCGGTCATTATTTTACCATCTTTTGGTAAGCCAATTTGTTTGCCAATGCTTTTTGCAGTAACCGAATAGTCGCCTGTGATCATGATCACCCTTACACCTGCATTGAGACTTTCTTTAATTGCATGGCGAACCTCCGGTCTTACCGGATCTTCCAAACCAAGAAATCCAAGAAACTGATAATGAAATCCAAACTGCGTCTCCGGTAAATCATTGGGGACATTTATTGCATGCGCCACAGCAAGAACGCGATAACCTTGTTCGGCAAGCTGGTGTAAGGCGTTTAAATGTTTTCTTTTCTCCTGACCGGATAGTTTGCATAAGTCAAGAACGGTCTCTGGCGCCCCCTTTAAAGAAATGCTGATCTTATCTGCAACATCCTTCAGCACCCTGGTTGTTGCCATTAGGTTTTTACTAAAGGCATACTCCCTGATTAATTGGAGTTCGTGTGTATGATCCCGAATGACTTCTTTATAAATCTTGATGATCGCAGATTCAGTGGGGTCAATGGAATCAGGAACAGAGGCTTTATACCCTGAATAAAGTAATTCTCTTAATTGAAGATGATTGTCGTGAAAAATATTTTTATGCAGGATCCTGTTGCCATCATAAATGGCAGTCACCTCCATTTTATTCTGTGTGATTGTCCCGGTTTTATCGCTACATAACACTGTTGCGGAACCCAGAGACTCAATGGCGGATGCATTTCTGGTCAATACTTTTTTTTGAGAGAGTCTCCAGGCACCCAGAGCTAAAAATATAGTCAGCACTACCGGGAATTCTTCGGGTAGTATAGCCATGGCAGAAGCAAGTCCCGTAAGCAATGCATAGATTAAATCTCCTTTGGTAAAATAATATGCCGTGACTACGGCTATACTTAAGATTCCCCCAATGATAAACAGATTGCGAATCAGAATTTTCATTTCTTTCTGAAGCCGTGTCTGTTCCTGGGTGATATCGGAAAGAGCAGTGCCGATTTTACCAAATGCAGTTTGAGGTCCGGTGGTTAAAACTTCTGCAACTGCAGAGCCTCGCACTACTAAACTGCCACTAAATACTTGCCCCTCGCTCTTTTGTTTTTCTACCTGTACAGATTTACGAACAGGTACAGATTCACCAGTAAGAAGAGATTCATCTGCATGAAGATTGTTTTCTTCCAAAAGCTGTGCATCCGCAGAGATCCTGTCCCCTTCATTCAGTATTAAAATGTCCCCCGGGACGACCTCTCTTCCCGGGATCCGGATTCTTTGACCGTCTCGAATGACAATTGCCCGCGGAGATGCTAAGCTTTTTAATGCATCCAAAGCCTTCTCTGTCTTTTGGTATTGGTAGAAGGTTATAAATATGATGATCAAAATGGAGGAAAGCAGTACGATCCCTTCTCGGTAATCACCCAAAAGCATGTACAATACACCACAACCGATTAATAAAGCAAACATCGGCTCCTTCATCACCTCAAGCGCTATATGCCACAAACTCTTTGGCTTTGCAGAAGGCAATTCATTAAATCCGAATTGTGTAAGATTTGCTTTGGCGGTAGATGTACTTAACCCTTGATGATTCATTCTTTTACTAAATCCCCAAGTTACGTCTTTTAATTCCTAATCCATTGATCTTAATCACCAAAATGTTTGATTTTGGTTTTATTACTGCTATGTACAACAATACATCGACACGTTGAATTCAAAGTATTCAAATCTAAATCTGAATTTTTATTTTTTTTTACGTTATTCAAGGAGGATCTGTAATTTGTGTAATGTGGATTCATGGAGGAAATCTTTTGTTAACCAAAATATTAATTTATCCATAGAGTGCATTTATTATTAAATTTTTAATGGGATAATTCATTGGAAAATAGTGTAGGCGTGATCTGAAAAAAGTATATCTCCAACATTATAATCAAATCATTATTTTGTGCCGACTAATGGTTCAACCACTGCTTAGGTCAAGGTATATGATGGTAATAAAAAAAGTACAATCGTTTTTTAATCCGGAGCGATTTCAGGGTTGGGGAAAGGATAAAAAGTATTTTGAAGGTTGGTATTTTAAAGTGGTAGATGCTTCGGAAAAATTTGCTTTTGCCATCATTCCAGGTATTGCCATAGATGAGAATGGGCAGCGTCAGGCATTCATCCAGATACTGGATGGTAAAAATCATAAATCTGATTATCACCGTTTTGATTTTGGCGAGTTTGTACCTTCCTCCAAAAAATTTATGGTTTCCATAGGTGATAATAATTTTTCTGATCACACACTCATTTTGAAACTACCTCAGGTAAATGGAGAATTGCGGTTCCGAAACACAGTATCCTGGCCTAAACCCATTTATTCTCCCGGAATCATGGGACCGTATGCATTCGTTCCGTTTATGGAATGTTATCATGGGATTGTCAGTATGGATCACTCTATCGAAGGCTTTCTAAATGTAAATGGAGAACACATTGATTTTTCTGGTGGCAGAGGCTATATTGAAAAGGATTGGGGCAGGTCCTTTCCAAGAGCCTATGTTTGGATGCAATCCAATCATTTTACTGCATCCGGAATTTCTGTAAAAGCCTCCGTAGCAAAGATTCCGTGGATTCGGAATTCGTTTGTAGGATTTATTGCCGGTGTTTGGCTTGAGAACAGGCTTATCCGATTTACTACCTATAACGGATCCAAATTAGTTAAACTGGCCATTGAAGAAAAAAAACTGGACCTGGTCCTAGAGAGCAGAAAATATCAATTTGAATTGGAGGCAACAAGAGGGGAGTCCACCATACTCGCTTCCCCGATTCAGGGAATGATGGATGGAAGAATCGAAGAAAGCATGACCTCCACCATGGAAGTAAAAATTACCGAGAAGAAAAGTAATTCTATCTTGCTGCAGGATTCTGGCAGAAATGCAGGACTTGAAGTCGCCGGAGATATCCGTCAAATTATAACAGGAAAATCATTAAATAATTAATTATTGGAATTGCTTCGTAAAGCTTAAACGAAGAGGAGATTTATTGGAATGGTACAAAGATTCTTACGAATCAAAATAGAGATTACCAAGTCATATCATCTTCTTTCTTCTCCGTGTTTCCTTCGTTGTACTCCTCATCTCTTTTAGCAAAGGAATCATAATCAAAATCAGGAAGGTACTTGGTTTTAATTTCGTTTACAGTGTCCTGCAGGGATTGGACAAATCTGTTAAAATCTTCCTTGTAAATAAATATTTTATGACGCTCAAATCCATCGCCATTAAACTTTTTGGTGCTTTCGGTGATGGATACGTAAAAGTCTTCTCCTTTTGTTTTGCGGATGTCAAAAAAATAAGTCCTCCTCTTTCCAGCACGCATTTTGTTTGAGTAGACAATGTCTTGTTGTCGATCTTTTTCCACAGTTCTTTATTTAATTGGTCATAAATTTAAACACAAAATCCTAAAATCCTAATCTGTTTTTTGTCAGGACTTCAATTAACTACCAAATTGGTTATGGACAACAATTACCGTTCTTTTAATATTATTAATATATTTAATGTATATATTGCTTTAATGCAATGGATTAAAATAAGTAATCTGCCTATCTGACCGCAATCAGGTAATCTTCATTCCTACCTGCAATTTCTGTCTGATACATTTTCCAAAACAAGCCTTTCGCTTCAATCAGCTCCTCAAAATTACCCCGCTCCACAATTCTGTGGTGATCTATCACTAGAATTTCGTCCATTTCTTTGGTTTGGCTTAAACGATGGGAGATGAGGATCAAACTTTTATTCTGAAGTTCCTGATTCAGTTCTCGGAGAATATGCTCCTCCGTATTTGCATCCACAGCAGACAAACAATCATCCAGAATAAAAATGGAAGCAGGTTTCATCAGCGCCCTGGCTAAGCTAATTCTTTGTTTTTGACCACCGGAAAGCGTTACTCCTCTTTCCCCCATGATGGTTTGGTATTGGTTAGAGAAAGATTCAATTTCTTTGTCGATGGCAGCAGCTTCACTGGCTCGCTGGATTTTTTCCATGGTGTTCACCACATGATTGTCTTCACCAAAAAGGATGTTCGCTGCAATGGTGTCAGAGAACAGGAAGACATCCTGTGGTACATAGGAAATTGCTTTTCTTAATTGGATCAGGTCAAGATTTCTAATGTCATTACCTCC
>Ga0268298_10002909_pt1 | contig 18140 bp, 15 predicted proteins | sample WWTPWeurt_MetaG_FD_194462 | JGI IMG/M metagenome (GOLD analysis project Ga0268298, IMG submission 194462) | Activated sludge microbial communities from WWTP in Nijmegen, Gelderland, Netherland - WWTP Weurt | ecosystem: Engineered > WWTP > Aerobic digester > Activated sludge | place...
ACAACACGAACACCAGCCGCGAATCGATCGCCGGACACGACGGCTCCGCGCTGCTCACCTCCCGCTGCCCGAGCGAGGTGCCCTTCGCGTCCGTCACCGAGACCTTCGCCTTGAAGCCGCCGCCCTCGGGCACCACCTCGCCTTCGATGAACGCCTCGGCTGGCTCGCGAAAGACCGGCTGGCCGAGCTTCACTTCGAGCGCGCGTTGGAGCTCCGCTGCTGACGAACAGCCCTCCGGCGCCCGCCAGCTGAGCCGCCAGGCCTGAGGACTCTGCGAGAGGACGAGGAGCGTGAGGGAGGTCAGCATCGGCCGCTCACGCCAAGGCGAACAGATAGTCGACGTACGACCGCACCGCCGCGTCGAAGCCCTTCACGTTCGGGTTCGTCGAGTCGATGAGGAAGTACTCGTCAGGCGCGTGCGCGCGCTGGCCGTGCCCAAGGCCGAAGTGCCCCGCAGCGAGCGAGAGCGGCGCTCCGGTGAAGAGGTAGCCCGGCCACGACCCGCCGAGCCGTGGGTTCATCACCGGAGTGAGGCCCGCCTTCTTGTACGTCGCGACCTGCGCGGTGATCAGCCGTGACGACGCGGAGGTCGTCGTCGGGTCGTACGCTCCCGAGACGCGCACCTCGAGGTCCGAGAACCCTCGCTTCGCCAGGTGCGCTCGCAGCTTCGCCTCCGCGTCACGCGCCGTCATGTCCGGCACGAGGCGAAAGTCGAGCTTCGCGGTCGCCCGGTTCGGGAGCACCGTCATGCCGCCGGGACCGGTGTACCCGCCGACGAGCCCTTCGATGTTGACGGTCGGCCGCGCCGCGAGGTCCGCCAGGGCCGTCTTCCAATCGGAGTCCCGCGCCCAGGTCGTCACCCCGAGCCCCTTCTTCGCCTGCGCTTCATCGGTGCGCTTCGCTGCGTCGGCGATCATCGCCAGCTCGGTGGACGAGAGCGGCTTCACCTTCTCCAACCACCCGTCGATCGCCGGGTCGCCCTTCGCGTCGATCAACGTCGCGAGCGCCTGGACGAGATGGAACGCCGGGCTGTCGAGCCGCGCCCGGTTGGAGGAGTGCACGTCGTTCGTCGCGCCACGGCCCCACTTCTCGGCGCTGGCGATGAGCTCGCACTCGACCACGCCCTTGGCGCCGAGGTTGATGATCACCGAGCCGTCCTTGTTCTGCGAGGCGAACGGCATGAACACGCCGTCGGTCTTCGCGAGCGCGGCCTTCACCTCGTCGACCGCGAGCACCTGATGGAAGTGGGGCGAGCCGATCTCCTCTTCACCTTCCGCCACCAGCACGAGGTTGACCGGCAGCTTCTTTCCGGCGCCCCGAATCGCGTGGAGCGCCGCGAGGAAGGCCGACTGCGGGCCCTTCTGGTTCACCGCGCCGCGGCCCATCACCGCCTTGCCGAGCTCGGGCAGGTCGACGACCCTCGCCTCGAACGGAGGCGACGCCCACTCGGCCGGGTTCGCCTGCTTCACGTCGTACATGAAGTAGAGCCCCACGGTGCGCTTGGCCTTGGCGTCGAGCGTCGCGAACACGCCTGGCACGCCGTCGGTCGGCACTTGCTTCACCGTGTCGAAGCCGGCCGAGGTGAGCAGCTCCGAGAGCAGCTTCGCGCCGTCGGCCACCCCTCGATTCTCGGCCGCGATGGTCGGAGAACGGATCCACGTCTGCAGGCGCGCGAGCGCTTCGTCGTGCCGTCTGGCGATCTCGGCGTCGATGGCATCGGGCGCGCCCCAGGACGGCCGAGCCCACGGCTGCACGAGCCCGGTCGCGAGGGTTCCGAGCGAGACGGTGCGACGAGAGAGTCGGGCTGCGCGCATGGGAGGCTCCGCGGGGGAAGGTGACTTCGATCGTCTACAGCGCCACGCCAGCGAGATCGACTCCAGCTTGTCTCCATCACCAAGTCCGCAGGACGGGAAACGACGGCGCCTCGCCATCGGAGAGCGGACCAGCTCGGTGTGGAGTGGTCCGAACGCCTTCACCTTCTTCGACCCGGTCGGCTTCATCGCGAACCGCTGGGCGCTCTCGTGCGGTTGCGTCATGTCGCCGTCGGAGACATAGTGTCTCCACTGGAGACATGGTCATGACCGAGACTCCGATGAAGCTGGCGGCGCGCGACGGGTTCCAGTTGGCGCTGAGCCACTTCCTTCCCGAGGGGAAGGCGCGTGGGGTCGTCTTGATGCTCGGCGCGACGGGTGTTCAGCGCCGGTTCTATCGCCGCTTCGCCGAGCTCCTCGCGGAGCAGGGGCTCGAGACGGTGACGGTCGACTATCGAGGCATCGGCGATTCGCGGCCGTCGACGCTCGCGGGCTTTCCTTGCACCTACGCCGACTGGTTCGACCTCGACGTGCCCACCGCCTTCGACTTCGCCCGGTCGCGCGGGCCGGTGGTGGTGGTGGGGCACAGCTTCGGCGGGCACGCGTTCGGACGGCTGCCGTCTCCCAACGACGCGCTCGGCCTGGTGACGGTCGGCTCGGGCGCGGCTTGGAGCGGCTACATGACGCCCGGCGAGCGGCTCCGGGCGGAGTTCTTCTGGAAGGTCGTCGGGCCACTCGCGGTGTCGGTGGCCGGCTACGTCCCGGGGAAGGTGTGGGGCGGAGAGGATCTGCCGCTCGGCGTGTATCGGGATTGGCGGCGGTGGAGCCAGTTCCCCAACTACTTCTTCGACGACGCGACGCTCGACCTGAAGCGCGTGTTCGCCCGCGTGACGGTGCCGGTGTTGGGGCTCACCGCTCGAGACGACGCGTGGATTCCTCCGACGTCGATGGAGGTGTTCCTCTCGCATTACTCCAACGCGCCGCTCACCCTCGAGACCCTCGAGCCGCGCGAGTGGGGCGTTCGCAGCATCGGCCACATGGGGCCCTTCCGCCGCGATGGGTTGCCGAAGGTGTTTCCGCGGTTGCTGCGCTTCATCGACGAGCGGCTCGCCGAGCACCACGGTTCTCGCGCGGCTTGATCAAACCGCTCCATCGGCGCCCGAGCCCGAATCGAGTCAGGGGAGCAGCGCGTCCAGGCGAACGAGATGCGATGAGGTCGGCCACTTCGCGCGGAAACGAGCGAGCCGCGCGCGGGCCTCGTCCGAACGGCCGAGCGTCACCAACGCCTCGATGGCGATGACCTCTCGCTCCTGTGACAGCGAGCTCTCGGGGAACTTCGCCGCGTGGGCTTCGACGGCAGCCAGCGCGTCCTTCGCCCGACCGGCTCTCGCCGCGCTCATCGCGTCGTCCAAGCCCTGGAGCTCCTCGTCAGTCGTCGCAGCTGCTGGCGGCGGGGGCTTGGCCTTCGGCTCCTCCGGCGGCGCGCTCGGCTTCTTCACCACCACCGTCGGCTTCGGCGGCGGCGGCGGCACGTTCACCGGTTCCTCGGGCGGAATCGGCGGCGGCGGTTCCTCCTTCGCCACCACGCTCGGGGGCGGGGCCACGACTGGCGGCAGCGGCTCCTCGCGCTTCGAGTTCCTCTGCGTCGCGTAGAGCCCGACGCCCGCTGCGCCCAACACGCTCGCCGCGATGAAGGCCTTCACTCCGACGCCGAGGCCGGTCGCTCCCACCGTCGCGCCGACACCACCTGCCGCACCAGCGCCCGATGCACCCGCCCCCGAGCCACTCGTGGGATCCGGCGCGCTCGGACCACCCCCACCATCTCCACCCCCGCCACCACCACCCGGCGGGAGGTCGAACAGGAACGCCACCTTCGCAGTCAACCGCTCGAGCTGCCGCTCACTCGGCGCGTCCACCTCGGCGCTCTCGAGCAACTCGCGCAACGTCGGGTCGCCGCCGTCCTCCGACAGCCACGGCTTGAGCTCGTTCGTCATGCGCTCACCTGCCGTTCCCGAGCCACGAAGGCCTCGATGTGCTTTCGCGCCGCGTACAGCCGCGCGTACGCCGTCTGGAGCGGCACGCCCACCGCCTCGGCCACCTCGTGCATCGAGGTCTGCTCCAGCTCGAAGAGGACGAACACCGCGCGCTTGTCTTCGTCGAGCTCGTTGAGCGCCACCTCCAACCGGGCGCGGGCCTGCCGCAGCGCAATCTGCCGCGCCGCCGTCTCCCCGCTGTGGCTGCGCTCCGGCGCCTTCTCGTCCGTCGTCTCGCGCTTCACGTACGCCTTGCGCCGCCAGTCCGAAGCCACCCGCAGACAGATGCCGTACAGCCAGGTGTCGAGCGACGAGCGCCCTTCGAACTCCGGGAGCCGCCGGTGCACCACCACGAAGACTTCCTGGGCGGCGTCCTCCACTTCGAGCTCCCGCACGCCGAGCCGCCGCATCGTGCGCCACACCATCGGCGCCTTCGTCCGATAGAGCGTCTGGAAGTCGGGCGCAGCTCCGCGCGTCGCCGTGGCGGGCATCAGCGCACCCGTCCGAAGACGCGTTGCAAGGTGAGCGGCGCCTCTCCGGTGAAGCGCGCGAGGGCGAGCCAGGCGGTCTCCGGTGCCTGGCTGGAGGCGAGACACCGCGCGGCCTCGTCGGGTGTCTCCACCGCCGCACAGAACGTGTCGAGCCAGGCCTGCTCGAGCGCCGCGGCGAGCCGACTGGAGAGCCCCTTCACGAGCTTCTCCTGGAGCGACTCCGCGGTGGGAACGACGGCGCGATGGGCGGTGAGCCCCGCGGGGCGGTGGGTGACGTCGTGGTCGAGGTCGTCGCCCTGTTGCCGTTCTTCGGTCTTCACCGTGAGCGGCGCCTTGGTGCCCGGGAGCGCGAAGGACACCTCCAGCGTCCCCGCGTGCTTCGCGGTCACCTGCACCGCCTTGAAGTCGAAGCGCTTCGACACCGGGCGTGTCTTGTACACCGTCTTCGTCACCGTGCGGGTGGCCGGGCGCGTCTTGCTGACGTACTCGTTGCGGTACTCGGTGACGGTGCGAGTCACCGGCCGGGTGCCGTAGCAGGTCTGGTAGCGCGTGCCCGAGCCGCACGAGTAGGTGTACGACTCGGTGGTGGTGACGGTGCGCGTGTACGGCCGCGACTCGTAGGCCATGTACGACTCGGTGTAGTTCTCGGTGACGTTCTCCGTCGTCTGGTAGCTCTCGCTCTCCGTCCAGGTGACGAAGGTGTCGATGGGTTGGCGGCGAACGTCGCTCTCCACCGCGCCAGCGACGCTCACCGGGAGGCCAACCGAGGGCTCTGGCGAGAACCAGACCGAGCGCTTGAAGGTGTCGTCGAGGCCCCCACGCACCGTCGAGGCGAGGCTCGCGCTCCCGCGCACCGATTCGGTCAGCTGCAAGGCCGCCCGGCGCTCGGGCATCGGCGGCACCACCGGCGGAGCGCCATGAAAGTGGTCGCAGTACTGCGCGAGGAAGCGCGCCAGCCAGGGAGTCTTCGCCAACGAGCCAAGCACCGCGCAGCGGCGGGCGCCGACGGCCTGGGTGGCCGAGCGGGCTTCGATGCCCACCGTGACGAGCCCGGCACCTTCGAGCCGTTCTCCGAGCGCACCGAGCCGTGCCTCGGCCTCGAGCGGTTGGCTCACGGTGAGCGGTTCTTGAAGCCACGTCGCCACCGCCTTTCCGACCTCGGCGCGCTCGGACTCCAGCGCCTCGCGTCCATTCGCCCCTCGACGAAGGAGCGCCTCACCTGCCTGCACGCCGTCGAGCGCGGCCTCGAACCGGTGCGCCGCCCGCGCCGTCTTCACCGCCTCCAGTTGCTCCGCGAAGACCCGCTGGAGCGCCTGCGTCCTCCCGGTCTTCGCCCGCGCGTCCGAAGGATCCTCCCCGAGCGCGGCGTCGAACGACGCGAGCGCCTCCGAGGCCCGGCCCGAGCGCAGCGCGTCTTCTCCACGCAGGGTGGCCGCCGGCACGCAGGTCGACAGCAGCAAGAGGCTCAGGAACGACCGCACCCCTCGCTCCTTCCCATGCTCGGGAGCGCACGCAAAGCTCGGGCGTCAGCGTGCCAGGCTCGCGCCTCGCCCGACTCGATGGGCGCCCAGCCTGATGGAACGGTTGAGAGAATCGGAACGCATCGCGCCTCACTCGAAAGGGACAGCCGTGAGTGGGAACACGAGCGCGCGATTTTGAGACGCCTCAGGCAGACCCGCATCGCCCAGCTTCAGGGCTTCACGACGGCGAGCGGGCTCACCAGGCGCACCACGCGCTCCTCCGAGTCGCGGGTGACGACGCCGAGGTCGAACGCGGCCGTGTAGTCACCTGACAACAGCCCTTCTGCGTAGGGCTCCCCACCTTCCACCCTCAGGCTGCCAACTTGTCCCGGCCACCAGTCCCTCCCGTCCGAGACCTTCAGGAAGGTGAGGGGCAGCTTGTCGCGGTCGAAGATGACGAGGAAGGCGTCGGCGAACTGCGCGCTCGGGTCGAACGCGTCGGACAGCTCGAACACCACCTCGACCGAGGAGGTCACGAGCAGCTGACAGGTCGGGCACCCCGAGCCCCCTGGCTGCGGGCCGAGCTGGCCGAGGTGCACGTCGCTCACCGACGACCAGAGGCGCATGGGCGCGAGGATTCGAGGGCCGGTCGCCGCACCCCACGCCAATCGACAGCTCGAGGCGCCCCCGAACACCCAGGGAGAATAGGGCGCCTTCCACGAGCTCTCGCGAAGGGACGAGGGGCAGCCCTGGAAGGTGGGCAGCACGCAGCTCTCCGGCAAGCTCCCGCAGTCCGAAGCGGTCAACCCATCGACGAGCCGGCCGCGTGAAGCGCTCCCCACGCACGCGCGCAGGTTCGAGCACGCCGTGCTGCTTCGCTTCATCATCTCTTCCGCGCGCGAGACGTCGAGCCGGCGTTGAGGTTGAGCCACCCCCTTCGTGCAGAGCGGTTGGCCCGACAGGTAGAGCAGCCTCGCCATCGTCGACGCTCTCCAGCCCGAGGGGACCGGCCCCGCAGGGAACGAGCCGAGCAACCGCGCCGCCGCGCCAGCGACCAGCGCCGACGAGGCCGAGGTGCCCGTCACCGACGCAGGCATCTCGAGGCCACGGCCCCGGCTCACGAACGAGCTGCCGCACTCGAGCGCGGAGGGCGCCCGAGGCAGCGCTGGGTGGTTGGCGAAGACGCGCTCGCCGGGCGCCATCAAGAAGGGCATCGAGCCGCGGAGCGTCACCGTCGAGAGCGCGTCGCCGTAGGTCGTCGCGCCGACCGGCAGCACCGGCGCCCAGCGAACCACACCGCGGCACGAGGCCTGCTCACCGAACGCGGCCGGGAGGAAGGACGACTGCGCCGGCGCCGCGTCGAGGCCAGCGCAGGGCGTCTGGGCCGTCCCTCGGTTCTCCGACAGCTTCGCCGTCGTCGCCGCCCGCTCGAGCACCGAGTTGCCGCTCGAGGCGGCGATGAAGACCGCCGGGCCCGCCGCATCCATCTCGCCCGCGACCGCGAGCACGTACCGGAGCGTCTCGCCCGCGCCGTCTTCCCACGTCTCACAGCTGTCGACGCCAGTGAGCGCGGCCGGCTTCGCGAACTCGGGCGGCGCTCCGACGCTGAGGTTCACCACCAACGGCGCGGTGCGGGAGAAGGCCCGGCCGTTGTCGAAGAGCGCGAAGTCGACGCTGCGAGCGACGCTCGACAGGCTGCCCTGACCGTTTCGGTCGAGCGCCCGGTAGGACCAGAGGTTCGCCGTCGGCGCCACGCTGCGAATGAGCGCCGCCATGTGCGCGCCGTGCGGGTGAACCGGGCTCGGCAGGCCCGTCTCGAAGGGCGGCAGCTCTCGCTCGACCACCACGCCCAGCGTCGACTGCCAGGTGGGGTCGACGCCGGTGTCGATGAGCGCGACGTCGACGGGCGCGGGCGTGCCCGGGGGAGGAACGGCAGCTCCGATGCGTGTGTTCGCCCAGCTCACCGTCGACGAAGGGAGCGTCGCCTCGACGTCCTGCACCGAGGCACCACAGCTGCGCGCCACCAGCACTGGCGGCTGCCGGGTGCATCGCCCGTTTCCGTCCGGGGCGCAGGAGAAGGGAGCGAGCCCCAGCATCGCCGCCGCGGTTGCCCTGAGCGTCTTGACGATGGCGCAGCTCTGCTCCGGCCGGGTCCTCGCTGGCTTCCACTCGGGCCGCCCTTCGTCGCGATGCTCGAAGGAGACGAGGTAGCTGCGCCGATGTCCGTCGCGCCGCATCGCCGGCACCGCCGCGCCAACGCTTCGGTCGTGCAGCACCGAGGTGAGGACCGTTCGGAAGTCGCCGGGGCTGGTGGGCTCGAACCACCTCGGCTGTGGCACCACCGCCGCTTCCATGGTGGCTTCGAACGAGGCCGGGAACGCCCCAGTCCAGAACGCCGTCTCGAGGGTGAAGGCGTCGCTCCGGCACGCGCGCTCGGCGCCAATCGTCTGTGGCAGGTAGTAGGGAGGGAGCTGCGCGAGGGCAGTTCCCCAGGCGACCGAGATGAGGGTGAGGGCAGACGTCACGCAGACCTCCGGGCAAGGGCTCGACCCTGGTACTCGATGACGACGGAGAACCTTTTTCTGGGACTTTCGAAAAAAGAGCCGAGCGAGGCGCGAAGTACCGAGGACGACGACGATGCGCGACGAAGAAATCGACCAGCTGCTCCAGCACACGGAACGCGCCACGGCAGGCGTGGAAAATTCCAACGAAGCGCCCATCGACGAGGGGGTGCTGCTGGCGTACCGCGCGAATCGGCTGAGTGAAGCCGAGGCCGAGGCGGTCGAGCGCCGGCTGGTGCGGGACCCAGAAGCCCGGGCGCTGCTCCGCGAGCTCTCCCAAGACGTCAGCCAGAGCGAGGTGGACTCGGTCGTTCGCGTGCTGCCGACCAACGTCATCTCTCTCGCGAGCCGTCGGCGCCGGGTGGTGACGTTGACGGTGGCGACGCTGGCGGCGGCTGCCGGGTTGACCGTCATTCTCAGCCTGCGCACCACGCCCCAGGCCGGGTACCTCTTGGAGGTGGAGGGCGGCACCTCGGCGACCCGCGGCGACGTGCGCCCGGCCCTCGTCCTCACCGCCGAGAACCGGCTCCTCGTTCGTTTGAGAGCGGAGCGGGCCACCACCGAGCCTCGCGTCATGGGCGTCTTCGTCGAAGGCGAGCAGGGCCAGTTGCTCGCGCTTTCGCCCGAGGTCGCTCAGCACGCTGGCTCGTTCGAGGCGACCCTCACTCGGGCCAACCTCGGGCTCGCTCCAGGGCCCCAGCGGCTGTGGCTGCTGGTGGCCGAGGACCCAGCGGTGCTGCGCGCGGTGGTGGGCCGCCCGCAACGCGCCGTCGCCGGAGATGGCCTCGCCTGGCATGGGCTCGACCTCGAGGTGCGCTCCGAATGAAGGCGCTCCTCGGCAGCGACGAGGCGGGCACGCTCGCCCTCATCGACCGGGTCTCGCGCTCGGAGCCAGCCGCCGTGCGCACCCTCACCGAGCGGCTCCTCCCGGTGGTGCGCGCGCGGGTGCGTCGACTGCTCGCCCGTCGTCCCGACCTCGCTCAGCTGGACGCGAACGACGTCGTCCAACACGTCTTTCTCCGCCTCCTCGAGAACGGGGCCAGCCAGCTCAAGAAGTGGAGCCCGGAGCGCGGCGCCACCCTGGAGGGCTACGTCGGCATGGTGAGCGAGCGAGAAGCCGGAAACGTCGGCCAGAAGGTGGCCTCGAGAGAGCGCTTCGAGGCGCAGGAGGGAGACGTCGAGGCGCCCAGCGTCGAGCCCTCGCCCGAGAGCCGGGTGGTGGAGCGCGACACGGCGAACCGCCTGACCGCGTTCCTCTCGGCCGAGCTGCCACCCAAGGGCCAGCTCGTCCTCAAGTGTCTGTACGCCGATGGGCTCGACGCCGACGAGACGGCGCGAATGCTCGGAGTGAATCGGCAGGTCGTCTACAACTGGCAGCACCGCATTCGGGTGCTCGCACGGCAGTTCCTCCCGGCCGCGGTGGGGTGAAGCAGGACCGTCGGAGCAGCAGGCCCAGCAGCGGCGAGTTGAAGGCGGCGAGGGGCTCTGGAATAGACCGGCCTCGTGAACCGGCTGGTCGCCTTGCTGGTGTTCGCCGCATGCGCCCGTCCCGCCGCGCCGCCGCTCGAGGTTCGGGTGCTCCTCGCCTCGTCGTTCGAGTCGTCGCCCGAGGCCCCGGAGCGTTGGTGGTTCGACGCGCCGGTCGCGCCGGTGCTCGTGGTGTCCACGGCCAGCCCCGACGAGCTCGAGCTGCGGTGGCAGAAGGCGCCCCTCTCGGCGAAGCGCCGCCCGGTGGACGGTGGACGCGCACAGGTGATGCTCGAGCTCGAGCGGCCGGCGGACGGTGAAGGGGTGCTCGAGGTGTCCGATGGCGTGCGGACGCGCTCGCTGCGCTTCGTGTTTCGTCCCTCGACTGTCGTGGTGACGGAGCGGCTGGCGAGGTTGGCCACCGAGCACCCGGAGCAGGTCGACGCGGCGTTGCGGGCGCTCCCGCGTGAAGACTGGCCGGCCGGGTGTATGGGCGCGGCGCGGCGAGCCGAGCAGGACGCCAAGGTGGACGCCTACCTCGCCTGCGCGGAGGGCGCGGGGCAGCGAGGGTTTCCCAGTGAGCGCCTCGCCCGCCGCGTCGCCGCCTTCTTCTGGGCGCGTCGCCTTGGCCACTGGGCCCGCGCGAGAACGCTGATGGCCGAGCTCGAAGTCGAGACGACGCGCTTCGGCGACCCGCGGCTCCGCTCACAGTTCGGGTACCAGCAGGGCGTCTTCCTCGCCGACACCGGCGACCCGCGGCTGGCGGAGACGGTGCTCCAGCGCGCCATCACCGACGCGGAGGAGGCGCTCCAGCCCCACGAGGCCGCGCTCGCCCGCGGTTACCTCGCCGTCGTGCTCTCGGAGTCGGGGAAGCACCAGGCTGCGCTCGAGCTCGTCCGCCGCCTCGACGGCCCACCGCCCGCTGGCCTCTCCCGCGCGGATCAGCTCGTCGTCCGCAGCAACGTGACGTGGGTGCGGCTGCGGGCCTTCGCGCAGGACGCGCCAGTGGAGCCGACCGCGCTGCACGCCGCCCTGAGCGCGCTGCTGGCCGACACCCGCGCGGCGGGAAACGACCTCGATGCCTCGAACATCGCCGCGAACCTCGCCTTCCTCGAGCTGCTCCTCGGCCGGCTCGACGACGCCACCCGCAGCGCGGCCCTCGCGCGCACCCTCGCCGCCGGCACCGGCACGGTGGAGTCGTTGTTCCTCGACTGGCTCGATGGCCGGCTCGCGCTCCGGCGAAACGACGGCCGAGCCGCCCTCGCGGCCTTCGAGGCGATGCAGCGCCATGCGGAGCACGCGACGCCAGGGGTCTCCACCGATGCGTCGTGGCGCGCGCACCTCGGCCGGGCGGAAGCCGCGCTGTTGTCGGGCAAGAAGGCCGACGCCGCCACCGCCCTCGCCGCCGCCAGGAGAGCGCTCTCGAGCCAGGGCCGCCACTTCGCCGAGCCCGGGGAACGCCTGGTCTTCTTCGAGGACCGCCGCCGTGCCGTCGCCGACGCCGTGGAGCGCTTCGCCGCGGCCAACGCCTGCGAGCTCGCCTGGCAGCTGGCCGACGACGGGCAGGCCTGGCTCGCGCGCAGCTTCGAGTCCGACCGGAGGTTTCGGCTCACCGCGCTGTCGCCCGAGGCGCGGGCCAAGTTTGGAGAGGAAGAGGAACGCTACGCCCGCGAGCGGGAGCGGGTGCTCTCCGATGAAGCGCCCCACCTCGCGTCGGTCGAGGAGCTCGAGGCGTGGAAGGTGCGGCATCAGGAGGCGATGGAGCAGCTCCGCGCGAAGGCCGGACAGCTCGCGAGGTTGCTCGATGACGCGGTCGGCGAGCGCGCGCACCGGTCCTTCGAGGCGCGCGACCTCTCGAGTGACGAGGCGGTGCTCGAGGTCTTCCAGACGCCCGTCGCCCGGCGCGCCTTCCTGGTGCGCTCCAGCCGGGTGAGCTGTCTCACCTCGCCCGAGGCGCTCGAGGGACGAACGCTCGACGGTGTCGCGCACCTCTATGTCGTCGAAGGTGGAACGCGGCTGTGGCCGTCCGCCGCGCTGGTGAAGGTGCTCGAGCGGGCGACGGTGAGCGTGCTGCCGAGCGCGACCTGGCTCCATCAGGAACGGGCGGCTCGCGGAGCCGGTGCCTTGGTGGTTGGTGACGCGCGCTTCGACCTCCCGCACGCGCGCTCAGAGGCGAAGGCGATGGCGCAGCTCCTCGAGGGCGAGCTGCTGCTTGGAGACGCCGCCACCTTGTCCGCCGTCGTCTCGAAGTGGAGCGGCCGGGCCGTCTTTCACTTCGCCGGGCACGGGCGGCTCTCGCGGGAGACGCCATGGGAAGCGCGCCTCGAGCTCGCCCGCGGACAACAGCTCGACTTCGAGCTCTTGCTCTCGAAGCGCCCCACCCCGTGGCTCGCGGTGCTCAGCGGCTGCGACACCGGGTCGAGCCAGCGCGCTCCGGCCGACGGCATCGGGCTCGCCGAAGGGTTCCTCGCTGGAGGGAGCAGCGCGGTGTTGGCGACGACGGTCGAGCTGTCGGACTCGGGCGCGGGCCGGTTCGTCGAGCGCTTCTACCGGCACGGAGGAGCGGAGGATCCACCCGCGGCTTTTCGGCTCGCGGTGCTCGAGGCGGTGGCCCAGGGCGACGAGCGCTGGAAGGACTGGAAGCTCTTCGGCGGACGGACCGCGCCGCCCGAGCCCGTCATGGAGCCCGCCAGAGACCTTCACTGAGCCCAGCGCATGCCGTCGAGGCCGTCGGCGATGGTGACGCCCTCTGCCTGCAACGCGTCGAGCGCTGCGGTCCGTGCCTTGTCCGTGCCGGCCGCCACGCCGCTGCGCACGAGGGTGACGCGGTAGCCGCGGTTGAGCGCTCCGCGAGTCGTCCACGTCACGCAGCCGTCGGCGAAGACCCCGGTGATGACGAGGTGGGTGACCTGCCGCTCGCGCAGGGCCGCATCGAAGGCCGGGTTGGTGAACGCGTCGGGAGCGTCCTTCTCGAACATGGCGTCGGCGTCGATGGGCGCCCGCGGATCCCACGTCGCGCCCGGCGTGCCCCGCACCGTGGCGCCGTTGCGGAACGGATTCCCCACGTCTGCCGAGGTGTAGAGGTTCTCGACGCGAATGATGGGCAGGCCCTGTGCGCGGGCAGCCGCATGCAGCGCGGTCGCCGTCTCGAGCAACGGCTCGACCTGTGACTGCTTCACCGGCAGGCGGCCATCGGCCTCGAGCAGGTCGCGCTGCAGGTCGAGGACGATGAGGGCCGTCGTCGGCGTCTCGTAGGGGCCGATGGGGGCACCTTCGGAGGCGAGGCAGCCGGTGAAGGCGAGGAGGATGATCGAGAGACGCAGCATGGTGACTCCGTGGGTGTCCGAACAGTGTTCGGAAATTGGCGCGACGAACCCGGTCGCGTGCGGGGTGAAAGGTCAGGTCGCGAGGTCGAGGCCGCGAACGAGGGCTTGAAGGCCCGCGCGGTCAGCACTCCCGAAGTCGGCGTCGAAGCCGTGCAGGTGGGTCACCTGGAGCATCGCCATGCCATGGGCGGCTGCCCACAACACGTACGACACCTGCTCCACGGTGGCTTGCGTCGCGCGCCGGCCTGCTGCGCCGAGCGCTTCCCGAACACCGTTCATCACGACGGCGTAGGGCGAGGCCGACGACACCGACTCGGCGAAGCTCTGCCTGCCCGACTCGAGGCGGCCGAAGAGCAACAAGAAGTCCTCCCGGTGTTCGCAGGCGAAGCCGACGTAGGCCAACCCGACCTCGACCAGCGCGGCGGCCGGCGTCTTTCCCTTGTCAGCCGCCTTCAGGAGCGCCGCCCCGAGCCGGTTCGAGGCCTCTCCCGCGAGCGTCGCCAGCAGGTCCTCGCGGCTGTCGAAGTACTCGTAGAGGCTGGCGGGGCTGAAGCCGGCCGCAGCCGCGACGGCGCGCAGGCTCACCTTCTCGTGGCCCCCTTCGACGATCAACGCGCGCGCAGCCTCGAGAATGGTGCGGCGCGGGTCGTCACTCTTGTTCGGTCTCGCCATGCGGTCCGTCCTTCCCGAACACTGTTAGGAATAAGCCGAACAGTGTTCGGCGTCAAGGGGCGGAGTGGCTGAGGCGCCCGAAGACGGCTCGTTTGGGCAGTAAGTGCGCGATTTCGCTCGGTGAGCCAGCCGTCAGTCGAGGTCGAGGGGCGTGAACTGCGTCGGCCACGCTTCTTCGGGCAGATCGTCGAAGAAGACGGGCGCGGTCGAGAGCGCGGAGAACCGTTCGTCATCGCCCCAGAGCGCCAGGGTCTGCGCGAGCTCGTCGGCGGGAATGTCGTGGGGCTGGGTCGGGCGCACCGCGGTGTCGGCGTCGGAGAGGAGCGTGCTGGCCGAGGTGAAGCCCATCAGCTCGAGGGTCGCTTCGGCGTCGGTGGCGAACGCGGTCGGGAGCTCGACGGCCCGGCGCTTCGTCACCTCTCGTGGTGCCGGCTCGGGCTCGTTGGCGAGGTCGAGGTTCAGGTCTCCGAAGAGCGACTCCAGCGTCAGCGTCGTGGTGCTCATGCCACCTCCCGGCGAGGGGTGACTGCCTAGCACGGCCGAGCCCCGATTTTCAGGCCCCGGCGGCACTTTCGACGCCGGCCCGGTCGAGCTGATCAATCAGCCCGCGCCGATCAATTCGACGACAGCGGCTTTCGGCTGCTCGACGGCGGAGTCGCTGGCGTGCCCGCGTCAGGGCTGACCCCGAGGTAGACCTCTCGATCTTGGGTGGAGACCGACTTCTGCACCATCGCTCCATCGACGACGGCGAACGCGGTGGCGGGGCTCGTCAGCGGTGGAATGCTCACGCTCGGTCCCGTTCCCACCGTCTTGCCGTTGACGAAGATGGGCACGTTCGGCGGCGCGAAGAAGGTGAGCGTGTCGGACGCGGTGCGCAGTCGGGGCAGCGACTGAAAGGCCACCGCGAGGTCGATGCCGAAGTTCATCGAGTTCGCTCCAGAGATGCCGGCGGTGACGATGCCGACGACCCGGCCGTGGCGGTCGATGATGGGTCCTCCGGAGTTGCCCGGGTTGACCGGAATCTGGGTCTGAAACACCCGGCGCTGCGAGTTCGACGAGTACACGTTCGTCACCATGCCGGTGTTGAAGGTCCACACGCTCCCTTCGCCGTGACCGATGGCGCTGACCCAGGCGCCGACTCGCAGCGCGGGCGTGTGGAGCAAGGGCGCGACCGGGAGCGGGTCCTTCACCTCCACCAAGGCAACGTCCACCTTGTCCTGCCCGAGCTCGACGACCTCGCCCTGAACCACCCGGCCCGTGCGCAGCACTACCTTCACCTTCGAGTTCTTCGCCTCCTCCACGACGTGATGGTTGGTGAGCACGAGGGTGGGGCTCACCGCGAAGCCCGAGCCGAAGGCCTTGCCGGTGCTGATGAAGACGACCGACGGCGCCACCTTCTCGAAGAGGTCCTGCTGGAACGTCTCCTGAGCAGCGATGACGTCGTCTGGCGCGAGGCCGAGCACGAGCACGGCGAGGGTGGAGAGCATGGGTGTTTTCCTCAGAAGAGGCCGGAGAAGCCGAGGGAGAAGGAGGGGTGCCACGAGACGATGCCGCCGCGGGTGATCTCGACGGCCTGCTGCGCCACCGTCTGGCCGTCGCGCGCGAGCAAGGAGGCTCCACACGAAGGGCTCACCAGCCCGAGCCGGCGGTCCGCGCTTCGCGCGAGCGAGGTGAGCTCGGCGTTGCTGCACGGGCCCACGTCATTGGAGGTCGAGTCCATCACCAGGTTCTGCATCTCGAGCGACAGCGCGAAGTGACGCGCGAGGTGCCAGCGCACGCCGACGAGGCCGGTCGCGTGTGGCCGCACCGGAATTGAGTAGCGCGCTCCGGCGACCGCGAAGGACGACCAGCTCGCGCCGCCGAGCACGCCGAGCACCGGGCTGACGGTCCAGTCTCGTTGAACGAACTCGAGCCCGGCTTCGAGCGTGCCGTCGTAACGAAGCGCTTCGTGCGACGCGACCGTCTTGCCGAGGTCGGCCGGTCGCTCGTCGGTGAAGTAGGGCACTCGACCGAGCGCCTTGACGCTCAGGAAGCGGGTGAGCGCGAACTGGTAGCTGAGCGAGGCGCCGACCTGCGTCGCCGCCGAGTGCGCCATGACGAAGGCCGGGTCGACGCGAACCTCGTGACGAATCACGCTCGGCTCGGGAGGAGAGGCAGTGCCTTCGACGGCTGTCCCTCCGGTCGCCGCGACGGTGTCTGCGCTCGCCGGTGCGCTCGCCGCCAGGCCTCCGCTCGCCGTCACCGTGGGCTCACTCGAACTCGGCGTGGTGGTGGACGTGCTCACCGGTTGGTGCACGACCCGCGGCGGCTCGGGCTTCACGGGCTTCACCGCCGACTTGCGCTGCGAGAGCACGGTGCCGAGCGGTGTCGCGCGCGCCCGGAGGAGGTTCCCCGCTCCATCGACCCAGCTGAGCATCGCGTACGGCTTCGGAGCACCGTCGAAGACGCGCACGATGAGGGCTCCGTCGGCGAGCGCGCCGGCCTTCTTGCCAATCGCCCCGTCACCCAACGCGTTCACGTCGCCCAGCACCGCGCCGTCGAGCACGACCGAGCACCAGCCCGCGTTCTTCAGGTTCTCGAACGCCGCCGTTCCCGCTTCGGCGCCGCCCGGCTTCGCGCTCACCACCACCAACCGCTTGCACGGGCTCGGGCTCCAGGAGCCCAGCGAATCGCCTGGCAGGGTGTTCGACCAACTCTCGCCTGCCGCCAGCACCATCAAGGTCACGGTGAGCATGTCAGCGCGCCTCGTTGGTGATGGTGGTTCGACCTGCGAGCGTCGCGGGCACGCCCACTCCGATGAGGACGCCGCCAAGCAGGGTGGTGAGGAGCCCGCCGACGAGCGCGCCGGTGTCGCCGTAGTGCGGAATGGAGGTGTACCGCCCTCCGAGGAAGCTCTCGTACGGCCTGTACGCGACGAGGCCGTAGACGGTGGCGATGGAGCCACCGAGCACCGCCATGCTCCCGGTCAGAATGCCCATGAGGCCGAGGACCGCGCTCGACGAGTTGCCGGTCTTCACCGTGAGGTCGACCCGCCCGCTCCTCGCGTACTGACTCAACCGGAACGGCTCCGACGGCATCACGTTCTTGCCGGCGATGACGTATTCCATCGACGGGTTGGTGACCTCCTGGCTGCACGGCAGCGTGCAGACGAAGCCCGAGACGCTCACGTCGTAGCCGCCGATGGTGCCCCGCGCGACGCGGTGGAGCTCGGGCCGGAGCTCGCCTGGTTTGGACTCGGCGATCGACACCAACACTCGGGGCGCGTCGTCGTCGGCGGGCGCTCGTTCGACCTCTCCGCGTCGACCTGGACGCTCGATGGGCTGGCGCTCCTGCTTCATCGTCGACGAGACCGCGTCCATCGTCACCGTGCTGATGGAGAGCGGCTGCGAGTTGGGTGAGAGTGCAGCGCTCGAGGGCGTCGAGAAGGACGAGATGAGCGCGCCCGACCCCGAGAAGACGCTCCCGACGACGAGCGCACCGGGCGATTGGGGGAAGACGCGCAACACCACCACCGTCGGCGCGTACTGCCCCGCGTGCTTCACGATCTCCTCGTCTCGAAGCGCAGAGACGTCTCCGAGTGGCTCGTGCGTGAACACCGCTCTCGGCCCGGGCGTCCGTCGCACCGCGCTGGCGAAGGCGTCACGGGCGGCGGTGCCGTCGGCGGGGAGCTGGCCGGCGAGCACCACCATCACCGCCTGGTCGTTGGGCAGATAGCTGCCGACCGAAGAGGAAGGAAACGCGCTCTGCCACTCGGAGAGGCTCGCGATGGAGAGTGAAACGACGATGCTCAACATGGGGTTCTCGTTGAAGAAGGAGCCGCACCTGCAGCACGGAGGGATGAGTGGGGCCTCGCCCCCCGAATTTTGATTCGACAGACGAGGCGCTCGACTGGCTGGTTGCAGGTGGGCGTCGAGCTCCGGAAGGGCTCGATTGAGTTGAGGTTTCGCGGCGACCTCGAGCGAGGGCCGAGACGTGACAGCGAGGAGGCGCCTGTCCCTGACTCGTGCGCGAGTGCTCAGGCGCGAACGGCACGGCGACGACGAACCGCGAGGACGATGGCGCCGACGAAGGGGCTCCAGGTGAAGCTGGTGCACCCGCAGCTGCCGACCATCGGTTCGCCGGTTCCACCGTCCATCGAGACTGATCCGCCGGCCGTGCCAGCACTGGAGCCGCCAGCAGTCGATCCGCCGCTGACTGATCCGCCAGCCGTCGAGCCACCGGCACTCGAGCCACCAGCCGTCGAGCCTCCGCCAGCCGAGCCACCGCCAGCCGAGCCACCGCCAGCCGAGCCACCGCCAGCCGAGCCACCGCCAGCCGAG
>Ga0268298_10002911_pt1 | contig 18129 bp, 12 predicted proteins | sample WWTPWeurt_MetaG_FD_194462 | JGI IMG/M metagenome (GOLD analysis project Ga0268298, IMG submission 194462) | Activated sludge microbial communities from WWTP in Nijmegen, Gelderland, Netherland - WWTP Weurt | ecosystem: Engineered > WWTP > Aerobic digester > Activated sludge | place...
CCGGGGCCCGCGTCGCTCGGAGCCCCGGAGTCGAGGCCCCCCGCGTCCCCATCTCCGGCGTCGCCGAGGAGGGCCGCAGCACCAGTGGTTTTATTGGGGTCGGCCGTCGTGGTGCTTTGCGAAGCGCTGGGGCCCGCGGGCGCGCTGTCGCTCGAGCCGCCGGAGGGAGAGGAGCAAGCGGCGATGACGAGACAAACACCGAACAAACAACCCCAAGAGCTGAGGATTCGCATTGGAGTCTCCGGAGAGGGATTGGGCCCCTCCCATCGCGGGCGAAGCCAGCGATTTGGGAGGGGACGACGGCGCGTCCGCGCCGGCGGGGGTGGGCATCGGAGCGAGCTGGAGCTTTTGGAAAAGGCTCCGCCGAAGCCGCCGTGCCCTCAGGCGCCGCTCTTCGAGAAGGTCTCGGCGACGCGATCCCGCACCCACGCCGCAGCGGCTTTGGTGCCGAGCTTGCCGCCGACATCGACGGTGCACATGCCTTCGTCAAGAGCATGGGTGACGCAACGCTCGATGCGCTTCTCCTCTTCCGGATAGCCGATGTGGGCGAGGAGCATCCCGACAGTGAGCAGCGACGCGAACGGGTTGGCGATGTCCTTGCCCGCGAGCGGCGGCGCGGACCCGTGCACAGGCTCGAACAGGGCCACGCGCGCTGGATCCGAGGCGTGCACATTGGCGCTCGCCGCCATCCCGAGGCCGCCCTGGAGCGCCGCGCCGAGGTCGGTCACGATGTCCCCAAAGAGGTTGTTCGTGACGATGACCTCGAACTGCGACGGATCCTGGATGACGTAGAGGCACAGGGCGTCCACGTAGACGTGCCGCGACTCGATCTCCGGGTACTGGGCGCGAACCTCGTTGAATACGCGAAGCCACAGCTCGTGGGCGTGCCGCATCGCGTTCGACTTGTCGGCCATCGTGAGGCGCTTGCGGCCAACGGACTTTGCGTATTCGAACGCCGCGCGGATGATCCGCTCGACGCCCTTGCGCGTGTTGATGTCCTCGTTGATCGCGACCTCGTCGGGCGTGCCGCGCTTGAACTGGCCGCCCATCCCGGCGTAGATGCCCTCGGTGTTCTCGCGGAACACCACGAAATCGACGTCCTTCGCCTTGCGGCCGCCGAGCGGGACGAGCCTGTCGGCCAGCGCCTTCACGGGGCGGATGTTGGCGTACAGGTCGTATCCAAAACGCATCCCGAACAGGATGGCCGCGGCGTGCTCCAGGTTGGGGACGCGCGGATCGCCGAGCGCCCCGAGCATCACGGCCGCGCACTCGCGCTGGATGGCGACCTGGATCTCCTTCGGGAACGTGGTGCCGTCGCGAAGGTACCTGTCCGCGCCGAGGTCCAGCTCCCAGAGGTCGAGCGGGAGCCCGACCTTGTCCCGATAGTATTCAAGGAGGATCTTCGCCTCGCGAATGACCTCCGGCCCGATCCCGTCGCCCCCGAGGATGGCAATCTTCTTCCGCTTGCTCGGCATTTGAAACGTCACCTGATGAGCTGAGATGGGGAGTGGGAGAGCGCCTGTTTGTGTGGGCCCGTGCCTTTGATCGCGGGCCCGGCGGCGATCACCACTCGGGCGAGGAGCGGGGCGCGCGGACGCCGCGGGGGACGCCCGGGCTCGACGTCGCGCAGCGTCGGGACTCCGTCCCCCAGCGGGTGGCGCGCGCGCCCCACGGGATCAGCCGAGCGCGCGATCGATCGCGACGTGCTCGAGCTTGTGCGCCTGCGCGACGGGGCCGTAGGTGACGTGCCCGCCGTACGTGTTGATGCCGAGCCGGAGCGCCCGATCGCCGCGCGCCGCCACCTCGAGGCCCTTGTTCGCGATCGCGACGGCGTAGCCGACCGTGGTGTTGGTGAGCGCCCACGTGGAGGTGTGCGAGACGGCGCCCGGCATGTTGGCGACGCAGTAGTGAACGACGCCGTGGACCACGTACGTCGGGTGATCGTGCGTGGTGGGACGGCACGTCGCGATGCAGCCGCCTTGATCCACCGCGACGTCGACGACGACGCTGCCCCTCTCCATCTTGGCGATGAGGTCCTCTGTCACGAGCTGAGGAGCCTTCGCGCCGGGGACGAGCACGCCGCCGATCACGAGATCCGCGCGCTCCACCATCGTCTCGATGTTCTCCGCGTTGGAGTAGAGGGTCTCGATCGCGCCGCCGAAGACGTCCTCGAGGTAGCTCATCGTCTCCGCGCGCACGTCGAGCACGGTCACCTGCGCGCCCATGCCGACGGCGATCGTCGCGGCGTTGCGGCCGACCACGCCGCCGCCGAGGATCACGACACGACCGCGCCGCGTCCCGGGCACGCCGCCGAGGAGCACGCCCTTGCCGCCCTTCTCTTTTTCGAGGCACGACGCGCCGACCTGCACGGCCATGCGACCGGCGACCTCGCTCATCGGCCGCAGGAGCGGGAGCGATCCGTCGTCGAGCTGGATGGTCTCGTACGCGACGCCGCTGACCTTCTTCTTCGCGAGCTCGCGCGTGAGCTCCGGCTCCGCCGCGAGGTGCAGGTACGTGTAGAGCACGAGGCCCTCGCGGAAGTAGCCGTACTCGTCCTTGAGCGGCTCCTTCACCTTCACGACCATGTCGCCGCTCCACGCGTCGGCGGCGGTGTTGACGATCTGCGCGCCCGCGCGCGTGTAGTGCTCGTCCGTGAGGCCGCTGCCCTCACCGGCGCCCGTCTCGACCATCACCTTGTGTCCGTGCGCCACGAGCGCCCGCACACCCGCGGGGGTCATCCCGACGCGGTACTCGCGTGTCTTGATCTCCTTGGGGACTCCGATGAGCACGATCCGACTCCTCTGGGCACTCGGCCCGTCTTTTCCACGCGCGGAGCCGTATGGCGCCGGCCATGGGGCGCGCGACCATAGCAGAGGAAGGCCGCCGAACAGACGGGGATGGAGCCCGCGATCGCACGACGCAGTGCGCAACCGGAGGGCCTCGGAAACGGTTGCGTGATCGCGTGCTCGGGTCGGGGACCGTCCGATCAGGATCGCCCTGTTTTCAAGGGATTTGCGGCGCGCTCACGGCGCCGGGGATCGGGCCCGCGACGGCCGCCGGAGGGACGGAGAGAGCCCGGAGGAGGAGCGTGGCGATCGTGTCCTCGCGGCGAGCGAGCGCCTCGTCGTCGGAGGGCACCGATCCGGGCAGCACGGCCTCGAGCAGGAGGCCGTCCACGAACGGGTGCACCGCCATGCTGAGCGTGAGCACCACGACGTCGAGCGGCCGCACGTCGGTGCGCAGCTCGCCGCGCGACTGCATGTCCGCGATCATCGCCACCACGGCGTCCGCGAGGGGCGTCATTCGCTCGCGCAAGATCTCGGGCAGCACCTCGGAGCCAGTGACGGCCTCGTGCCGCATGATCGCGAGGAGGTGTTTGTGCTTCGCGTAGAAGCGGATGAGCATCGCGACGAAGCCGCGCACGAGGCCCTCGAGATCGCGGTGGACGCGGAGGAGGTTCCACGACTCGGTCTGCTGAGGCGCGAGCGCGCGATCCATCACCGCGCGGTAGAGGCCGCGTTTGTCGGCGAAGTAGTGGTGGATGAGGGTGGTCTGCACGCCCGCGACGGAGGCGATGTCCTTGAGCCTGGCGCCGGCGTACCCGCGCTGCGCGAACTCGCGCTCGGCCGCGTCGAGGAGCCTTATCTGCGTCGCAGCGGCGTCGCGGTGGCGCGGGATCGAAGGCCGTGTCGCGCCGTCATGCCGAGGCATCCCAGGATTCGTAGTGGAGGACCCCCAGCTCCTCAAAGCCTTTTCGCACGGCGGGCGTGAGCAGGCCGAGGCGCTTCGTGTTCGGGACGATCTTGGAGAAGAGCAGCGATCGGAAGAGCTTCATCGACTCGCTGGCCTTCGCGATCTCGACGCACTCGGCCACGGGCAGGCCCATGTGCTCCCAGACCTCCTCCATCATGAAGCGGTCGTACATGAGCCGGGAGGCGCCGACGATGAACTCCTCGCGCTCGCGCAGCTCGGAGGCGGTCATGTCCTCGTAGACGCCCTTGAGCGACAGCACGCCGAACGCGACGTGCCTCGCCTCGTCCTGCATGATCATCTTCACGATCTCGCGGATCAGGGGCTCCTGCGACGTCTGCGAGATGAAGCCGAACGCCGCGAGCGCGAGGCCCTCGACCATGATCTGCATGCCGAGGTACTTCATGTCCCAGCGCGTCTCCTGCAGGATCTGATCGAGCAGCTTGCGCAGGTGAGGCGAGATCGGGAAGGTCACCTCGACCTTCTCGCGGAGGTAGCGATCGTAGGCCTCGACGTGGCGCGCCTCGTCCATCACCTGGGTCGAGGCGTAGAGCTTCGCGTCGGGGTTCGGGACGGCGGCCACGATCTGCGACGTCGCGAGGAGCGCGCCCTGCTCGCCGTGCAGGAAGTTGGAGAGCATCCACGAGGTGCCGAGCTGGCGGAGCTTGGGGATCTCGCGCTTCTTGTCGAGCTTGTCCCAGAGGTAGGTGCCGAAGATCGGGAGCGCTTGATCGGGCGTGTTCTCGGCCTCCGGATCGACGTTGGTCTCCCACGGGAGGAGCGTGCGCGCGTTCCACTGCATGTCCTTCGACTTCTCGTAGAGCTGGCGGAGGTCGGGGCGCTCGACGTCGTAGGTCCACGTGTAGATCGTGTCGAACGCGACGGGGACAGAGCTCGTGCCGGAGGGCGCGACGGGCATGCGGATCGGGAGACCGATCGCTGGGCTGTCGGCCGTTGGCTGAGGAGCGCGCGCGGGAGACGAAACGGCGTCGGAGACGATCATGAGGACCTCCAAGGGCGACTGAGGAGGGGTCCAGGATCGCGTAACTAAAAATTTAGTCAATAACGAAACCCACCGGAAACACCGCGAATCGTGAGCACAAAAAATCCGAACCCCCCCGTCCCGGCGCGAGCGGAACGGAGGGGTCGGAAATTTTCGGGGGGCCCCCCCGCCCTCCCTGCGTCTCTTTTTACTTGCCAGCCGGGGCGAAGCTGATCGGGTAGGTGACGGTCACCGCGCCGCCCTCTTCGCTCTGCGGGAACTGGAGCCCGCGGAAGGCGCCGACGACGCACGAGACGACGCCCGCGTCCGGGAGATCCGAGCCGCCGTTGGCCGCGCTCATGACGCCGCCGTCGCGACCGATGACGAACCGCACGCCGACGCGCCCCGCGAGGTTCGGGTTGTTGCGCAGGCCGTTCTCGTAGCAGAGGCGGAAGCGGCCGAAGTTCTGGCGCACGATGCGCTGGATGACCTCGGGCGGGATGTGTCCGCCGCTCGCCTCGGTCTTGCCCTGGCGCATCGAGAGATCCGCCGCCTTGTGGCGAGCGCGACCGAAGTTCGATCCGCCGTGGCCGTTGCCCCAGCCGTCGCCGTCGCCGAGGCCGTTGCCGTGCCCGTAGGTGCCGACCGTGCCGAGGCCGATGCCGCGACCGTTGCCGCCCGCGCCCTCGCCGACGCCGGTGAGCCCGAGGCCGCCGCCGCCGTTCGCCTCGCCGATGTCGCCGCCCCACATGTTGCCGAGCGCGCTCTTGGAGTCGCGACCCAGCGTGTCGAAGCCGCCCCACGGCACCGTCGGCGCGTTCTTGTCGCCGCCGAGGCCGGAGTTCAGGAGGCCCGCGAGGCCGAAGTCACGCGCCATCGCGATCGCGGACTCGCGCGAGAGGCGCACCTCGGGGTTGTCCTTCGGGCCCTGCGCGCCCCACTTGCCGTTCGTCGCGCGGCTCGCGTCGGAGCCCATCTTGCCGCTCTCGCCGGACGCCGCCTGGCCCGTGCCGCCCTCGCGCTCGCCCTTCACGTCCTGACCGTCGTCCTTCACCGCTTCCTGCTCGCGCTCGGCCGTGGTGTTGAGGACCATCTTGAGGCCCTCGATCTGGTCGTGCGAGAGCGCGTCCTCGGAGGCGAGCGCCATCGGGGGCATGAAGACCGCCGCCGCGCCGAGCATGCCGAGGTGGAACGCCATCGAGATCGCCTGGAAGGGCAGCCCGCGGCGATCGAACGAGAAGCGGCCGGACACCTTGCGACCCGCGTTCACGCTCGCGACCTCGAACTCGACGTCGCCGATCTCGAACCGCGCCTTGGTGCTCGCGCGGAGGGGGATCTCGATCGCGCCGGCGAGCTCGGTGGAGGCCTCAGCCTGCGCGCTCTTCGCGAGGTCCGAGATCTTGACGACCTGGCCCGAGATCGTCGCGGTGCCCTTCGCGCCGGCGGGGATCACGACGCGCGCCGAGCCGTCGGCCGCCTTGCGCACGACGGGGAAGCGCGTGGCGCCCAGCTTCTCGGCGGGCAGCGCGAAGTCGACGTGCGCGTCCTTGTCACCGGCCTCGCCGACGACGAACGAGCGGGGGGGCGTGAGGTGCGCGACGTTGAGCACGGACGCGCCCCAGCGGATCACGATCTCGACCGACGCCGCGTCGACCTCGCACTCCTCGGCGGGGACGCTCGGCGCGCTCTGCACGAGGGCGTAGGTGTACGAGCCCTCGGGCGCGTTCTCGGGGACGTCCGCGGGATCGGCCGCCGCGAACGGGTTCTTGGTGAGGATCTCCGGCAACGGGAGGAAGGGGTTGATCATCGAGAAAGAGGGAGCCTTCGGAGCCGTCGTCGTCATGATGCGCCAACCTTGGTCTCGCCCGTCGTTGGGGGCGGATGCCGTGGAGATGATTGCCGGTCACGCACCCCCATTGGTGCGCGCCGGCGCTCGTCGCGGACCGCGTTTGATCGGCCGCCAAGCTCTGGATCGCGTCGCCCCGTCGTCAGCTCGAAACGCTTGTCACCTTGCGGTCAGCGTCGGTCGAGCATCGGTTGCATCGCGTTCACATGCAGACTGACAGCGCACCTTTCGGTCAGTTCCAAGAATTTTTGAGACCCCCTCGGTGCCTCAATTTTTGGCCCAACGCATCATGTGCAGGTAACCCCGGCGAGCGATGCGCCAATGGATTGCCATCGGGGCCGCCGTCGGGCTGGTCGCCGTCACCCTGCCTCTGCTGCGGAAGCAGGACGACAAGATCGGGAGCGCCCTCGCGAGGGCGAGCCTCGGCCCCGCCGCCGCGGGCGGGCCCTCTGTCACCCGCGAGGTGACGCCGCCCCCGCTCGAAGGGATCGATCTGACGAGGATCGACGATCGGGGGGACGCCGCGCTCGCGCCCGCGTTCGGGACGCGCAAGGCCGAGCTCACGCTCAACACGAAGTACCAGCGCGCGGCGCTCGGCTTCTTGCGCGAAGGTCACGTGCCGGAAGGCGCGATCGTGATGACCGACGTCAAGACGGGGAAGGTGCTCGTCTGGGCGAGCTACGTCATGGACGGCTCGATGCACGACGTGGCGAGCGAGGCCACGGCGCCGAGCGCGAGCGTGTTCAAGATCGTCACTGGATCCGCCTTGATCGAGGCGGGCCTGCCGGCGACGTACAAGCAGTGCTACTCGGGCGGCGAGCACAACATCAAGGCGTCGGACCTCGTCGAGAACAAGAAGCGCGACAAGTGGTGCGCGACGATGGGCCAGGCGATGGGCCGCAGCATCAACTCGGTGTTCGCGCGGCTCGCCTCGAAGAACCTCACGCGGGACAAGCTGCTCGGCGTGGCGAACAGGCTCGGCTGGGGCCAGGACCTGCCGTTCGATGTGAAGATCGCGCAGAGCACGATCACCTTGCCCGAGGACGAAGTCGGTTTCGCGCGCACGGCCGCGGGCTTCTGGAACACGACGCTCTCGCCGTTCCAGGGCGCGAACCTCGCGACGACGATCGCGAACGGCGGCGAGATGATCCGGCTGTCGATCGTGAGCTCGGTGAAGGACGAGGCCGGCGAGATCTACCGCGGGGCCACCGCGCGCCAGGTCGTTCGCCGAGCGGTGGACGCGAGCGTCGCGACCCAGGTGACGTCGATGATGGAGCAGACCGTGGACAACGGCACGAGCTACAAGTCGTTCCACGATCGCAACGGGAAGAGCTACCTGCCCGACATCCGCGTCGCGGGGAAGACAGGCACGCTCACGAAGCCAGTCGCGGACGGGCCGTTCTACACGTGGTGGGTGGGCTTCGCGCCCTCGAACAAGCCCGAGATCGCGCTCAGCATCCTCGTGGCCAACCGACCCAAGTGGCGCGTGAAGGCGACGAACATCGCCTCGGACATGCTGCGCGTGTACTTCGCCGACAAAAAGGCGCCCGGCGTGAGCGATCCTCGCGACCACGACACGCGACGCTGAGAGCTTGCGCAGGCCCCGGTCCCCGGTCGTCGCCAGTTGAAGGGCATTGGGGCTAGATCAACGCTGATCCAGGCTCCGCGGGTTCTTGGGGGGCGCCCTCCATGGCCGAGAGCACCACCAGGGAGAGGTCCTCGGCTTGGGGGTGTCGGGGCGCCGCGTCGGGACTTCGTCCCCCAGCGGCGGCCGCGCGCAGAAATTGGCGTGGCGCGCTTGTGTACGGCGCCGATCTCCGTGCTAGCATGACCGGGTGCAGGTAGTGCTCCGCAAGCTCGGTCGAGGATCGCGCGCCGTCGTGGGGAGGCTGGTCCGAGCACCGCGGAAGGGCTCCGTCGTCGTGATCGAGTTCTCCGACGGAATGCACGAGTACGTGACCACGCCTGTCAAGCGCGTCCTGCGCCTCGCTGGCCGCGAGGTCTTCTACATCGAGACCGTGAACTCGCGGTACCGCCTCGAAGTGCGAAGCCAGGATCTCGCGATGGACGGCACGATGGGCGCGGGCTGACGCCGCGGTCCCTGCCGTCGCAAACGAAGGGGCGGCGCCAATGGAACAACCATTGGCCAATGCGACCGACACGACGGCCGCTGTGCGCCCGGAGCGTGCGTAACTGTCCCGGAGCAAGGAGATCCAGGATGACGACGCAGACGTGGCTTGATTTGGGACCGATCGAGGAGTTTCCGGAGGGGCGGCCCGTGCTCCGAAAGGCCAGCGGACAGAGGTTCGCGTGCGTGCGCGCCGGCGACGGGGTGAGCGCCATCGATGATCGGTGTCCCCATCAGGGTTATCCGCTCTCCCAGGGCTCTTGCAAAGACGGGGTGCTCACCTGCGAGTGGCACAACTGGAAGTTCGATCTCGCGTCCGGAGAGTGCACGTTCGGCGGGGAGGCGGTGCGGCGCTACCCGACGCGCGTCGAGGACGGGCGCGTCCACCTGGACATGTCGATCGACACGGAGCGCGAAGCCGCGCGGCTGCGGGCGGGGCTCGCGAAGGCGCTCGGCCGCGATGAGATGGGGCGCGCGCTGCGAGAGGCGCTGCGGCTCGGGGTGGTGACGGCGCACCCGAAGGCAGCGACGCTCGGGACGATCGCTTCGGGGCTGGAGCTCGTCGCGCAGGACGGGGCGAGGCGCGCCGAGTACGGCTTCGATCACGGGCTCGCGGTGCTCGCGGATCTGACGACGTGGGCCGAACGAGGCTGGGTGGGCCGGGAAGAGGCGTTCGTCGCGGCGGCGCACGCGGTGGCGGAGCCTTCGATCCATCTGCCGGCGCGGCCCGTCGCTCCCCCCGAGGCCGCGGGCTCGGAGCCGCTGGATCTTTCGAAGGTGCGCGAGGCGCTTGAGGCGGAGCGTCGACAAGAAGCGGAGGCGCGCGTCCGGGCGATCGTGCGCGAGGGCGGCGTCGCTCGCGGCGTGGCTGCGGTGGTGCCGTTCCTGGCGCGACACCTCTACGAGTACGGGCACGGCGCGATCTTCGTAGCGAAGGCTGCGGAGATCGGCGAGCGCTTCCCGGCGATCGCGGATGACGTCTTCGGGTCCGTCGCCGTAACTCTCGCCTGGGCGACGGCGGAGACGGCGCTGCCCCCGTTCACCGCGACGCGGGCCGCGCTCGCGAGGCTCGAGGAGCTTCGATCCGCGGGCGAGGGATCCACGCAGCTCGAACGAGGCGAGCGGGCCGACTACGAGCGCGCGGTGCTCTCCGGAGAGGCGGCCGCGGTGAAGGCGACGGTCGATTGGATCGAGCGCGGCGCAGATCCGAAGGCGCTGCTCCGTGCGGTCGCGCACGCGGCGGCGGAGCGGATCGGGAGGTTCGATCTGGCGTGGGAAGGGCGCGTCGACGCGGAGGTCGGCGTGCTCGACGTGACCCACACGCTGACCTTCGCGGAGAGCGCGATCGTCCTCGCGACGCACGCTGATCCGCGTGACGTGGCGCGCCTCGCGGTGCTCGGAGCGGGGTTCGTCGGCAAGGTGCGCGCGGGGGATCGGAGCGACCTCGCGGATCCCGCGCCGCGCACGAACGCGCCGGATCTGAAGGTCGCGGTGGCCGCTCGAGATCCGGGGCGAGCGCTCGCGATCGTCCGCGAGATGAGCGCCGCCGAGCGCCGAGCCGCGTACGCCGAGCTCGCTCCGTTCGCGGCGTTCGATGCGGCGACGCGGCCCATCTTCTACGCGCACACGGTCAAGAACACCGAGGCGCTCCATCGCCTGGAGCTCGCCGATCCGCTCGTGGACGCGACGTACCTGCGCGCGCTCGTCTCGTACATCGCGCCGACCCGCCCGGAGCTGCGGGTGCGTCGGGTGGCGGCGGTCGCGAACAAGTTCCTGTCCGACGGACGACCGCCTGAGGGCCTCTACTGAGGTCTACTGTTCGCGGAAGCCTTCGGCCGGGATGATGCGCGCGGCGTAGAGGCTCGGCAGGAGGGTCGCGACCATGCAGATGCCGATCGCGATCGCGCCCGTGAGGAGGAACTCGGTGGGGCGGACCTGGACCGGGAGGTGCGAGACGAAATACACCTTCGGATCCAGGGGGAAGCCGTAGGCGAGCAGGCCCTTGCAGACGATGACGCCGAGCAGGAGGCCGAGCGTCGTGCCCGTCACGCCGATGATCGAGCCCTGGTAGAAGAAGATGCGGAGGATCTCCTCGTCGGTGGAGCCCATCGCCTTCATGACGGCGATCTCTTTCTTCTTGTCGAGCACGACCATGATCAGCGTCGCGACGACGGTGAACGCCGCGACGAGGATGATCAGCGCGAGCACGGCGCTCATGCCGATCTGCTGGATGCGGAGCGCGGTGAAGAGGCCGTGGTTCAGCTCCTCCCAGTCCATCGTGTGATAGAGGCCGCCCGGGAGCATCACCTCCATCTCCTTGGCGATCGCGCCCGCCTGATCGATGTCCTCGACGGTCATCTCGATGCCGGTGACGGTGTCGCCGTGGTCGTAGAACTCCTGCGCCTCGTAGAGGTCCGTGTAGACGAGCTTGGAGTCGTACTGATCGAAGCCGGCCTCGAACGTCGCGATCACGCGGAAGCGCTTGGCGATGGGGGGCTTGAGGGAGCCGCCCGAGAACGAGAAGCCGATCGTCGGCGACGTGACGGTGACGCAGTCGTTGATGCCGAGGCCGAGGGTCTTCGCGAGCGAGACGCCGACAACGATGCCGGGCATCTTCGCGACCTTCACAGGGTCGTTGCACTCGTCGGGATCGACGTCGGCCGGGAGATCATCGTCCGCGGGCAGCGAGCTCTTGTAGCCGCCGTCCGGCTCCATCGCGAAGCCGGGGCCCGCGTCGAGCGCGTCGGGGGCGCCCGCGTCGGGGACGGAAGTGACAGCGGCAGGCGCTGTGGTTGGCTTTGACGAAGGCTGTGGAGCAGGCGTCGCAGCGGGCTTGGCGGAGGCGACGGGAGCCGCGGACGAGCTCGTCGTCGGCGCGGCGCTTGCTGTCGTAGAGGCGCTCGCGGCGGCGTTCTTGCGCTCCAGCTCCTCGTTGGCCTGCTGGATCTGGCGAATGAGGCCGACGTTGCGGCCAGCGTCGTCGCGCTCCTCCACGCCGGCGTCGGGCTGGACGGGCTCGGGGACGATCTCGACGGGGGGGGAGCCGAGCCTGCCGGCGGCGGGCTTCGCGTTCGCGAGGCGCAGGCCCTGGAGGGAGCCTGATTTGATGTGCTTCGGGAGATCGAGCACCGGGTACGTGCCGGGGGGCGCGTCGACGCCGAGGCTCAACTGAGGATCGACGCCCTTGAGGAGCACGCCCGTGGCGGTGGCCTCGCCGTGCGTGAGCATCATCGGGTTGATGCTGAAGGGCGCCATCCCACGGACGCCCTTCACGTCCTTCATCTTCTCCATGATCGTCCGGTACTCGCGGAAGTCGGTCGAGTACTTGAGGATCAGGACGTGAGCGTTGACGCCGAGCACCTTCTCGCGGAACTCGTGCTGGAAGCCGCCGGTCACGCTCATGACCGTGGCGAGCGCCGCGACCCCGAGCGTCACGCCGAGGATGGCGAACGCGGTCCCGACGGAGATGGCAGCGCGCTTTTTCGACCCGAGGTAGCGCAGCGCGACCTCGATCGGGTAACCCATGGTGACCGCCTCTAGCAGAATGCGCCCGGGCTCGCCCGGGGAAATCACGACCGCAGACGAAACGTGCGGCGGCGCTCGATCCTGACGGTTCGAAGGCGAGATCCGAGGTGCAGAGAGGTCGCCGGAGGCGCGGGCGACTTGCTCACCGGGAATGGAAAGGGTCGCGTCGTGGCTCGCCGTCGCGAGGAGCCGCCGGTTGTCGGACCGTTTTCGACGCGCTGGGGCTCCCTTTTGATCGAGCGTGTTTCGTCGAACACCCCACGCCTTTGCTGCACCGAACGAACGTTCAACCGCCCATGCCGAGCGCGCTCGTCTTCTCCGCCCCGAAAAGCCCTGCTAGAGTAGGCGCGATTTCGGAACAGCCGCTCCGCGGCGCAATTGTGGCCACGAGCTTAGGGATGCCGCCTTCCGAGAACGAGCCTTCGACGGTGACGCCGGGCCCCGCGCCCAACGGCGGGCCCGCGGGCTCACCGCCGAACGGGACCCCTGCTGGAAACGGCGGATCCACGCGACCGGCCGCCGCGCCGCCGCGCGCTGTCCCGGCCGCTCGGCCGTCGGCGCCCCTTCAAAAGCCCGCTGCCTCCACCGGATCGAACCCCATCGCCAAGCCCGCTGCTTCCACTGGACCCAACCCCGTCGCGAGGCCCGCGTCGACCTCCGGCTCGTTCCCCGCAGCGAAGCCTTCATCGACCTCCGGCGCGTTCCCCGCAGCGAAGCCTTCGTCGTCGAGCGCTGTTCCGCCCGCGCGCCCATCGGCGCAGTCGGGAGCGATCCCGGCGGTGGCACCTCCGAAGGCCGCGCCTTCATCGCCGACGCCTCCGGCAGGCCCGGCGCTCGGGCTCGGCGGCACGCTCACGATGGAGGGCGGTCCGTCGCACTCGCTCCTGTCGGACGCGGCCGCAGCGGCGCGGATCTCGGCCCTCCCCGCGCAGCCGACAGGCCCCGCGGGCACCGTGCAGATGGGCGGCTCATCTGCGGCGAGCTTGCGAGCGGAGGCCGCGGCCATCGCTGCGGCGCACGCTGGCGCGCACGACGCCAGAGCCCCTTCGCCGGTCCCCGCCGTCACCAACCCTGGCGACCTCGGCCGCCAACCTCTCCCTTCGGATCCAGGCCTGCGCGAGGTGATGGATCGCATCGGCCACGTCGGCGCGCGCGATCCGGAGCAGTCGCTCGAGATCCCCCCGCCGCAGCGCATCGAGTCGACGGACGAAGAAGGCGAGACGAAGGACCCCTACATCGGGACGACCTTCGATCACCGCTACAAGATCGAGGAGCTCCTCGGCGAAGGCGGGATGGGCTTCGTCTACCGCGCTCGTCACAAGGTGATCGACAAGAAGATCGCGGTGAAGGTCCTCCGCGCGGACCTCGCGCGCGACAGCGAGATCACCGATCGCTTCCGGCAAGAGGCGCGCGCCGCGTCGAGCATCGGCAACCCGCACATCATCGACATCTCGGACTTCGGTGATCTGCCCGACGGCTCCACGTACTTCGTGATGGAGTTCCTCGACGGCAAGAGCCTCGCGAGCCTCATCGACTCGAAGGCGCAGCTCTCCGTCGAGCGCATCTGCCACATCGCGGCGCAGATGGCGGACGGCCTCGCGGCGGCGCACCAGGGCGGCATCGTCCACCGCGATCTCAAGCCCGACAACGTCTTCCTCGTCACGCGCGGCTCCGACAAGGACTTCGTCAAGATCCTCGACTTCGGCATCGCGAAGGTGACCAACGACGGCGCGAACAAGCTCACGAAGGCCGGCGCCGTGTTCGGGACGCCGCACTACATGTCGCCCGAGCAGGCGGCCGGCGCGACGATCGATCACCGCACCGACATCTATTCGCTCGGCGTGATCATGTACGAGATGACGAGCGGGCAGCTCCCGTTCAACGCCGACAACTTCATGGGGATCCTCACGCAGCACATGTACAAGGCGCCCGTCCCCATCCGCGCGCTCGTTCCGCTGCCGGATCGGCCCACCGTCGAGTGCCCGCCCACGCTCGAGGCGGTGGTGCTCAAGTGCATGTCGAAGAAGCCCGAGCAGCGCTACCAGTCGATGGACGAGCTCAAGGCCGACCTCGACAAGGTGCGCGAGGGCGCGGTGCCGCTGGCGGTCGGCGAGATGATGGCGCGCTCCGGCGGCTTCAACGTGCCGGCGGACTACTTCAAGCCGGCGGCCACGGCGCTCGTCCCCGCGACGCCTCCGGTGCAGCGAAAGACGTGGCCTCGCGTCGTGTGGGTCGCCGGCGCGCTCGCCGCGGTGGGCATCGTCGCCGGCATCTTCGCGATCGCGCAGAGCACGACCGGCTCACCTTCCACGAGCACCACGGGCGCGAGCACGGGGCCGGCGACGGCGCCCACCGAGAGCCTCACCGCGCCGGCCACCGCGCAGACGACCGCGGCGACGGTGGCCGCGCCGGCGCCCAAGATCATCACGGTGCTCCTCGACTCGGACCCTTCCAAGGGCACCGCCACGTACGACGGCAAGACCATCCAGCTCCCCGACAATATCCAGGTCGAGGAGGGCAAGACCGTCTCTGTCGAGATCAAGAGGGCGGGGTACGAGCCGGTCACCGTCGAGATCGACGGCAAGAAGAGCAAGGAGATGGTCAAGCTGAAGGGCCTCAAGGGCGGCGGCGCGCGGCCCTCGAACAGCTCCAGCGGCACCGGCAACGGGGTCGTCGATCCCTGGGCGAAGAAGCCTCCGAAGAAGCCTTGAGAGGCCGCCGCGGCGTCCGCGAATCGAGCGGGCGCGGCGTCGTGCTAGGGGTCCTTCGTGCAACACCTCCTCGCCCACGTCCCCTCCGACGTGCTCGACATCTGCAAGCGCCTCCGTGAGAAGGGGAAGCGCGGTTGGATCGTCGGCGGCTGCGTCCGCGATCTCCTCCGCGGCAAGGACGCCAAGGACTGGGACATCGCCACCGACGCCCGCCCCGAAGAGGTCGTCGGCATGTTCCGCAAGGTCATCCCGACGGGCATCCAGCACGGCACGGTGACGGTCCTCCTCCGCGGCACGCACTACGAGGTCACCACGCTCCGCGGCGAAGGCGCCTACTCCGACGGCCGACGCCCCGACGCCGTCGAGTTCGTCGACGACATCACGGCCGACCTCGCGCGCCGCGACTTCACGTTCAACGCGATCGCGCTCGACCCGATCGACGGCCACATCATCGATCCGTTCGAGGGACAAAAAGACCTCGCCGCGAAGGTGGTCCGCGCCGTCGGGAACGCGGACGAGCGCTTCGTCGAGGACGGCCTCCGCGTGCTCCGCGCGGCCCGCTTCGCCGCGACCCTCGAGTGCACGATCGACCCCGGCACCGAGGCCGCGATGGCCCACGAGCGCTCGCTCCAGACCTTCCGCAAGGTGAGCGCCGAGCGCGTGCGCGACGAGTGGATGAAGACCATGAAGGCCCGCGCGCCGAGCGTCGCGTTCGAGGCCATGCGCCGCACGAGCGTCCTCGGCATCGTGTGCCCCGAGCTCATCGAGTCCGTCGGCTGCGAGCAGAACAAGTGGCACGGCTTCGACGTGTGGGGCCACGCCATGGCCTGCCTCGACGCGTGCAAGCCCGAGCCGGTGCTCCGGATCGCGGCCCTCTTCCACGACGTCGCGAAGCCTCGCACCCGCGCGTTCTCGGACAAAACGAACGACTACACCTTCTATGAGCACGAGCGCATCGGCGCCGAGATGGCCGATCCGATCCTCCTCCGCCTCCGCTTCTCGAACGAGGAGCGCGCGAAGATCGTCTCGCTCATCCGCCACCACCTCATCTGCTACGACGCCACGTGGACCGACGCCGCGGTGCGCAGGTGGCTCCGCCGCGTGAGCCCCGATCTGGCGCCGGATCTCTATGAGATCGGCTTCGCCGACGCCCGCGGGAAGGGCCGCGACGCGAGCGCCGACATCCGCGCGATCGAGGAGCTGCGCGATCGCGTGCAGGCGCTGCTCGCCGCGGGCGCCGCGCTCTCCGCGAAGGACCTCGCGGTGAACGGCAAGGACCTCATGAGCGAGCTCTCCATCGCCCCGGGCCGGATCGTCGGCGTGATCCTCGAGCGCCTCGTCGAGCTCGTCACTGAGGACCCCTCCGCCAACGCGCGCGATCGCCTCCTCGAAGAGGCCCGCCGCATCGTGGCCGAGACGGGATCGAGCTGAAACACGCGGCCGTCCGGCTTCGTTCCGCGATCTTCCCTCCGATCGAAAAAACCTTCAAACAGCGACGATTTCTCACAAATCGACGCGCGCGGTGACTCCTTTCGCGGCGTCCAGATCTTTTCGCGGCCGAGCGCGTACGAGCACTTCACCAACGCATCGGGCGCTGCGCCTCTGGCTGTGACGGGTCGCGATCGAGATCGTGGCCGCGCGGACCGGAGAGCGCAGGCGTCCGCGCCTTCCGCGGGAGATCTCGCCCGCGACCTTCGGAGGAGTCATGTCCGCATCGTCGTCGTTCCGGTCCATGTTTCGCACCTCTCGTGTTCGTCGCGGCTTCGCGGCCTGCGCCGTGATCCTCGCGGCCGGCGGCCTCGTCCTCCTCCGCGCTCCGCTGCACGCGCGCGGCGACGGCCCCGCGGGCCCCGTCCTGCAGGTCGCGGCCGTCCCGACGGGACCCACGACGGCGACCTTCACCGGACCCGGCGCGCACGGCCGCCTCTCGCTCAGCCACGGCAAGCTCCTCGGCGGCGCGCCCCGCACCTTCTACGCCGAGCTCGTCCTCTCCGCGGACGCCTCCGAGCAGGCCCGCGAGCGCGCGCCCCTGTCCCTCGCGGTGGTCCTCGATCGCTCCGGCTCGATGGGCGGCGAGAAGATCGAGCGCGCGAAGGACTCCGTGATCGAGCTCATCCGCACGCTCGACGCCTCCGACGAGATCGCCGTCATCCAGTACGACAACGACGCGCAGGTCGTGCAGCCCCTCGCCCGCGTCGGCTCCGTCCGCGAAGAGCTCATCTCCAAGGTCCGCGCGATCACCTCCGGCGGCGGCACCAACATCCCGCCGGCCCTCGCGATGGGCCTCAAGCAGCTCGACGAAGCCGGCCGGGGCCGCGTGCGCCGCGTGGTCCTCGCGAGCGACGGCCTCGACTCCACCCGCGCGCAGGCCGAGGAGCTCGCTCGCACGAGCGCGCAGCGCGGCGTCACCATCTCGGCGATGGGCATCGGCCTCGACTTCGACGAGGGCTACATGGGCGGCGTCGCGCAGGCGGGCCGCGGCAACTTCGCGTTCGTGAAGGACGCGGGCGCGCTCGCGGGCTTCTTGAAGCGCGAGGTCAAGGAGGGCGCCACCACCACGATCGAAGGCGCGACCGTCAAGCTCCAGCTCCCGGCCGGCGTGTCCTTCGTGCGCGCCGTCGGCGCCGAGGTCCGCTCGCAGCCGAACGACCAGGTGGAGCTCTCGATGGGCTCCCTCTTCGCGGGCGACGAGCGCCGCGTGATCATCGAGCTCACCGGTGACATCCCGGCGGGCACGATCCGAAGCCTCGGGGCCGACGTCGCGTGGAGCCGCGTCGGGGGCGGCAGCGCGAACGCTCGAGTCGGCGCGCTCGAGATCGCGGGCGCCTTCGATTCGCGCGAGGTCGAGGAGGCTCGTGACGGCGCGGTGCTCGCTTCCGCCGTGAGCGCACTCGCCTCCCTTCGCCAGCTCGAGGCCACGGACGCCTACAACCGCGGCGACGGGGCCCGCGCACAGACCCTGATCGCCGAGAACGAGATGGCTCTTCAGGCCGCTGCCACTGCGGCCCCGAAGCCCGCGGCCGAGGCCCTCCAGCGCCAGCTCGCCGACTACGGAGCTTCAAAGCGCGCGTTCGCCGCCGCCGCCCCCACGAGCGCCGAAGGCAAGGCCGCCGCCAAGTCCGGCGCCGCCAAGGACATCGCCAACGCGAGCCGCGTCTCTTACTGAGGTAAAACAAGCTCTTCGCCG
>Ga0268298_10002912_pt1 | contig 18127 bp, 11 predicted proteins | sample WWTPWeurt_MetaG_FD_194462 | JGI IMG/M metagenome (GOLD analysis project Ga0268298, IMG submission 194462) | Activated sludge microbial communities from WWTP in Nijmegen, Gelderland, Netherland - WWTP Weurt | ecosystem: Engineered > WWTP > Aerobic digester > Activated sludge | place...
GTTGATTGACCAGACGGGAGCGGGCAACAACCCTGGAAGGCTGCGGCGGGATAAAAAGTTTCGTAGCCAGAATGGGAGTGACCATAGTTAGATTATATAACATCTGAATCTTTGAATTTCATTTAACCATCTTTCGACCTGACCTGTGTTCCCCAAAATATTCCGATATATAATAACAATATATTGTCTTGAATTCTGCGTCCCCAGGCTTTGAAGAGTTAATTTTGATTTTTGACTTGCTTACAACTGAAAAGACAACTTTCAATGGCAGGCAGTTGGGTTAGACATTTGCATGAGGAGAAATTATGAGCGCGATCTTGCAAGTCCAGAACCTTGTTAAAAACTACGGTGATTTTCAAGCCGTAAAAGGCGTGTCGTTCAATGTGGAGGAGGGTGAAATTTTCAGCCTGCTGGGTCCGAACGGCGCGGGAAAGACCACCACCATCTCGATGCTGTCCACTTTATATGCACCCACCTCAGGCGATGCGACCATCGGCGGATATTCGATCACGAAAGATCCAATGGGCGTGCGCGGCATCATCGGCGTTGTTCCGCAAGACCTGGCGTTGTACGAAGACCTGACCGCTCGCGAAAACTTGATGTTCTGGGGACAGATGTACAACTTGAGCGGCAAACCGCTTGCCATGCGCGTGGACGAAGTCCTCGAACAGATCGGCTTGACCGATAAAGCCAAAGACAGAGTCAAGACATATTCAGGCGGAATGAAGCGGCGTGTCAATATCGGAGTAGGGTTGCTGCATAAGCCGCGCCTGCTGTTCATGGATGAGCCCACCGTTGGGATCGACCCGCAATCCCGCCGCGCAATTTTGGATACGGTGAAAGACCTCAACAAACAGGGCATGACTCTGCTCTATACCACGCATTACATGGAAGAAGCCGAGGAACTTTCCAACCGCATTGGCATATTTGACCACGGCGAGTTGATCGCGCTCGGAACGCAAAAGGAATTGACGCAAAATGTGGGAGAGGCAGAAACGCTTGTTCTCCACGTTGGCGAGAATGATGACTCAGAAACACTTGCCAGCGCGCTCAAAAAAATTCAAGGGGTGCAGCAAGCCACCGCAGTTGAGCATGAAGTCTCTGTGGTCTGCGCCGAAGCCGAAGATGTGCTGGCGGCGGTGGTCACCACGGCAAATGACCGCGGCATCAAGATCCGCTCCATTGATATCCGTGAGCCGAATCTTGAAGCGGTATTTTTAAGCCTGACAGGCAGGGCGTTGCGCGATTAAAAATCGTGTCGTTGCGAGGAGCGCATTTGTTTTTGTGACGAAGCAACCTCCTCGCAAATGAGATTGCTTCGTTGGGCGAAAGCCCGCCTCGCAATGACATTGAGGGTTTCCTATGATAAAAACATTCCTCATCGGTATCAAAGATGTGCGCCTTGCATTTCGTGACCGCGCCGCGCTTTTATTAATGCTCGCCGCTCCGTTCGTGCTGACGGTGGGGCTGGGTCTGGTCACTGGACGATTCGGCGGGAACACTGGCAGTGGGATTTCGGACATCCCCGTCATCATCGTCAATTTGGATCAGGAGCAGTTGGGCAACGCGTTGGCGGATGTCTTCAACTCGGCGGAACTTGCCGATTTGCTGGAACCAGCCATCGGGTCCGACCCCGAAGCGGCTCGCCAATTAATTGATGAAGACAAAGCCGCGGCTGTCGTTATCATCCCCGAAGGCTTCACTCAATCCATCATCCCACAGCAAAGTGATCTCACTGCTGGGAACACCATCACAACGGACGCAGTAAAAATCGAAGTGTATGCCAACCCAGCGCGTTCGACAGGCGCGGGCATTGTCAAAGCCATTGTGGATGAATTTCTTAGCCGTGTGGAAGAAGGGCGCATCAGCAAAACAACTTCGATCCTGCAACTTCTGATGAGCCAGAAGATCACGCCGCAGCAGGCAATCGCCGCAGGTGAAGCAGCGAATGCAGGCGTGCAAGACAACGCGCCAGATTCGCTTGCCATCAAAATAAATTCATCCACGGCAGGCGGTGAGGCGGTCAAGTTCGACGCGCTGGCATACATTGCGCCTGGCATGGCATTGATGTTCCTGATGTACACCGTCAGTTACGGCGGGCGTTCGATCCTGGCGGAACGGGCGCAAGGGACCCTGCCGCGCCTGCTTGTTTCGCCAACAAGCCCATCGCAAATTTTAGGCGGAAAAGTTTTCGGCATCTTCCTGACTGGTGCGGCGCAAATGTTAATTCTCATCGGCGCATCGTCATTGCTCTTTCAACTTAAGTGGGGCGACTCCATCGGGGTCATCCTGCTGGTGCTCGCGGCTGTTTTCGGCGCCACAGGTTGGGGCATGATCATCACCGCTCTCGCGCGCACGCCTGGTCAGGTGGCAAGCATCGGCACAGCCATCATGTTGATCTTTGGAATCATGGGCGGAAGTTTTATCAACCTCGAACAAATGCCGCCCTTCGTGCAGACGTTTAGCAAGATCACGCCGAATGCCTGGGCATTGGATGGATTTACCACATTGGCGCTTGGAGGGACATTGACCGATCTTTCCGCGCCGATACTTGCCCTGCTTGCGATGGGCAGTATCTTGTTTTTGGTTTCTGTCGCGCTGTTCGGAAAAAAGAATCTGGTGCAGAAATGAAAAAGATATTTGCCATCGCCTGGAAGGATGCCATTGTCCGATTTGCGAGTTCATCGGAGTTGCTCTTCTTTATTATCCTGCCGCTCGTTTTTACTTTTCTGCTGGCAGGCGGAACACCCAAAGCAGACGGCGGCGATACCCGCATCAGACTCGTCGTAGTGGATCAAGCCGAAACGACCATCTCAAAAAATATCATCGCCGAGTTGGAAAGATCCACAGCCGTGCGACCAGAAATCCTTTCTCTTGAAGAAGCCGAAAGCCAGTTCGATTCCCGCCGCGCATCGGTTGTATTAATTCTCCCCGCAGGGCTGGACTTGCAAGCCATTCAAGACAGAACGGCGCAGGTTGATTTTCGCCAGCAGCCGAATAATTTAAACGCCACCGTCGCGGAACGCGCCGTGCAGACCGCCATTCGACAGGTCAGCAGCGCCGTCAATGCGGCAAATTTGGCGGTGAATGACGCAGAGAAGCAGAAGCCGTTTGCGTCTGAAGCAGACCGCCAGTCTTATTTCGACGCGTCTTTGAAACTTGCCCAATCCATTCAGGCAGATGCGCCAGAACGTGTGACGGTCATTGAAGGCTCCACATCGTTTGAAGTGGATTACGACCCGCGTGCAAACGCATCGGCAGGACAACTTGTCACATGGGTGTTTATTCCATTGTTTGGCATCTCCGCGCTGTTTGCCTACGAAAGACAGCAAGGGACTTTGCGCCGCATCCTGACCACCCCAACCAGCAAAGCCACCTATTTGCTTGGGACGATCGCAGGTCAGGTGGTGATGGCGTTGATCCAAATGTCCCTTTTGATCTTGTTCAGTATTTTTGCCATGAAATTAAATTGGGGACGTGACCTGGCTGCCCTGTTTATCATCCTAACCACTGCCGCCTTAGCCGCGGGAGCGATCGGAACCGCGATGGGTACTTTCATCAAGACCGAAGGTCAAGCCAGTGGACTCAGCATTATGCTTGGCATGGTCATGGCGCTGTTGGGTGGATGCTGGTATCCGTTGGAATTATTCCCTCCTGTCATGCAAACTATTGTCAAAATACTGCCAACCACCTGGGCCATGCAAGGACTGTTGGATCTGGTCCTGCGCAACGGCGGGTTGATCCAGATTCTCCCAGAGGCAGGGGTATTGCTTGGGTTCGCGGCGATCTTCTTTTTGGTCGGCATGCTGCGGTTTCGATACGAGTAGAGCTGACGGGCAAAAGGTTTAAGGCATAGTCATTCATTTTCAAAAATAATTTCAATCCATTCGAGGCTTTCATGTTGAACGAGGTTGAGCGTTAGTTGATCGGCGAATGTGAGACGCGATGTGTTTCGTTTTCCGCCTAGATGATGTTCGATGAGGATCGCCTGATGGTATTTGCTTTTGATGCTGCAGTGTCCATCGCCGAATGGCACGATACCAATGCGAGTCGCTTCGCCGATGCTTTCATTATCGAGCGTGGCGATCACCATCATCATGCTGAATGCAATAACATCTTTATAACTGTTTGGTATCGGCTTGCCGTCGAATTGATGTGTGCGCAATGCCAATAGGACCGTCTTGCCGTTTTCGATGCGCTCCCATGATGGACTAAAGCCTGCCCGCAAACCGCCCTGCCATTTTGCATGTAAAGGCTTGACAGTGAAATGCGCCTCTTTCCTGACGAGGGAGTTGATCCCATTAAATTTGGCAATGTGCTTCGCGGACGGTTTTTCCCCATTTTCATCGCCATCGAAACAATGCAATGAGCCGAGGCTGCCCGAAGCGACCGAGTCAAACCAGATATCGATGGCAGAGTCCCAATCATAACCAGAGGAACTGTATGTTGGCATACCCATCTCACCGCACAGGCTGCTGAAGAAGACGCGGCGATTGGTTTCAAGATCGTAATCGCCAATGCAGTAGACGAGGTCATCGGGGCTATGCAGGTCGTAGTGATCGATGAGCAGAGGGGAGAGACCATAGTACATGATGACGAGGTCGGGGTTTTCTTCCTTCATTGCACCCACGATGACTTCCAAACCTTTTTGCAGCAAGCGTTCGCCTGCAAAAGTCATATCTTTTGGTGCGGCGACATCAAGGGAGGGCAATTCATATCCGAAGTCAAATTTGATTAGGTCAGGTTGGTAGCAGCGGATGAATTCTTTGGCACGTTGGCGTAACACATCCTGCACTTTGGGCTGGGTCATATCGAAGATGCCATAATGTGAGGTTTGATGGTCGAGCCGGAGCGTTTTGCCTTCATGTGTTTGTAATAGGTGTGACTCATCCAAGCCGAGCGCGGCGGGATTTTGACAGCGCAAAAACGCCGCCCATAAACCGATGTAGTAGCCTTGAGCACGGATTTCTCTTAAGAGATTTTCAAAGTAGGGAAAGCGTTCGGGGTCATGTTTGAGTTCACCGTGCATACCTTCCCATTTGTCATCAATGACAAAGGTATTTGCTTGCATGCCAGAGCGTTGAAGTTTGCTGAAAATATCGCGGACGAGGTCTTCGGTCAATTGCTCAGGGTGCAGAGCCAAAGCAGACTCAACGCCCCAGGTGTTATATTGCGGCGCGAGCAGCACTTCTTTCTTTTTCGCAGAATGTATCTTCGGCCTGATGAATTTTTCACGCTGCAAGACCTGGTAATAGGTGCGGATGGCTTCATGATAATTCTCGCCAAAGGTGATGAGAAAATGAAAGCCAAATGTATCAGGTGTGTGCTTCCATAAATCAGTACGCAGGTTGAGGACGGGACTAATGCCGATCTCACGCATCTCCAAACGGAAGTCGCCTTGAGGTAATGCAGCGAGACCCCAGCAAGCCGCTTCACTTTGTTGTGCCTTTGCCTCAATGGCATTCCAGCGGTCGGAGGTATTGAAAGTGCAGAAATAATGGGCGGGCAATCCCCATTGCTGGGTGAGACCGGGTCCACGCATGGCACCGGAGCCGAGTACCGCAGTGGTGTTAAGGCGTGAGTGCAAATCCACGATGGGTGAGATGTTGGTGCTCATGCTCAAGCCGGGGACAACAGCATAGTGGCTGTACATAGATGGTTTGTAGGAGGTACCGTCTGCTACGGGGAAGTAGATGATACGGACAAGGTCCATGTCTGCAGGAAGGGTTAGGAGGAACGGTTCGAGGGAGATAAAGTCTGAGTGGAAGGACCAGATTACAGTTAAGGAAGAAGCGGGGTTTTGTCCATGGTAGGTGATTTTTACTTGGTCATCCTTAATTTCGTATGTCGAGGTTATAAATTCCACCTGGGCGGGTGAGGTGAGGCAGAGCGGTTTGTGATGAGCGCTGGAAATAATGCGTTGATTATTGTCGCGTAGCCAAAATGTATCCGTGACGCTATTCCATTCCCATGCGTATTTTGGGGTGGAGACTAGGATTTTGGGGAGGGCGATATTAATTTTCACCATCAAAACACCTCAATTTTTCAATACCTACTTGACAAAGGAACTTTGTTCTTGTAAACTGATGTTACCGTTCACGTGACCGGTCACATTATATCAAATGACTTCTAATCGCCCGACAATTCGTGATGTTGCCCGCCAGGCTGGCGTTTCTCACCAGACTGTTTCTCGTGTTATTAACGGCAGTGAGGATGTGCTGCCTGAAACTAGAGCTGTGGTGGAGGCGGCAATTAAGGATCTGGGCTATCGTCCGAGCGCGATAGCACGTTCGATGGCGCGCGGCTTGACCCATACACTTGCCATTATTTCCCCCAATCTTACAGACTATACCTTTGCCAGCGTGATCGAAGGCGCTGAGTTGGAAGCCCGCCAACACGATTATTTCGTGCTGTCTTCTTCGGCTTCAAATCCGCGGGCGTTTCAGGGCTTGGTGGATGAGTTGGTGGGGCACAGGCGGGTGGATGGTTTGATCGTGATCAATCCGTATGCAGATGAACGGTACCAGCATTTGCCCAAAGATTTTCCGGTGGTGTTCGTAGGGGCGCGTTCGCATGATGAGAATGTCTGCTCGATCTCTTTGGATGATGAAAAGGTGGCATACGAAGCCACGCAGCATTTGATCTCGCTTGGCCATAAGCGTATTGCTTTGGTCACCGGGCCGATGGAAGAAGATTGTTCGCAAGATCGTTTGGAAGGTTTTCAACACGCTTTGAAAGAAGCCGGTATTTCCTTTGATTCATCGTTGGTGTTTGAAGGGGATTGGTCGGCTTCTTCCGGCAGCGAGGCGCTGGCGGACTTTGTCAGGAAGGGTCACTTGCCAACGGCTATCTTCGCTCAGAACGATCGTATGGCTATGGGTGTGATGCGCGCCGCCCGGGATGCAAACCTGAACGTGCCGGATCAACTCTCTGTCATTGGCGTGGACGATATGCCTTTGTCTTCCTATTTTGACCCGCCTCTCACGACCATGCGGCAGGATATGCCTCTCATTGGTCAGGAGGCCATCCGCAAGTTGATTGACATCATTCAAAACAAGACCGTTGAGCAAACCGTTCTTAAATTACCTGCTCAGTTGGTTGTACGTCAATCCACCGTCAAAGGAGGTGATGCAACTTCTTAATACTTTTTATTGCAAACCTGTCTGATCGTAAGATGATTTGTTCGTCCAATTCCAAGGAGAAGAATAAATGAAAAAGAATTTGCTTGTGAAGATTATGGGGCTGCTTGTTATAGCCTCTTTCGTTTTGGCTGCTTGCGGTACCCCTGCAGCCACCGAGGCCCCTGCGGCGACTGAAGCGCCGGCAGTGACGGAAGCCCCAGCGGCAACTGAAGCTCCCGCCACCGAAGCATCGAGCGCTGATGTTGCTTTGCGCTGGCGCACACGCCCGGACAATCAGGAAGAGATTGACGTTTACAGCAAGATCAGTACAGAACTTGATGCTCAGCTTGATGGTATCACATTAACCTATGAACCCGGTGGTTCTGAAGGCGCTAACTATCAGGACCAGCTCCGTGCTGAAATTGCCGCCGGTACGGCCCCCGATGTGTTCTGGATCCCCGGTACCGATGTGGCTGATTTCGCCACCCGCGGCTTGATCCTCAACGCTGCCGACCTCGCTGCCGCAACTGAAGGTTACACCGCTGCTGACTTCTACGAAGGTCCCATGTTCCACCTGACCTATAACCCTGAAACCGGCGCTTCCGGTGACGGTTCTGGCGCGGTCTGGGGTCTGCCCCGTGACGTATCCACCTTTGCGCTTTACCTCAACCTGGACCTGATCGCTGAAGCTGGCGCTGCTGATCCGCGTGAATTAGCTGCCAATGGCGAATGGAATTGGGACTCTTTCCTCGAAGTTGCCCAAGCCACCCGCGGTCTCGGCTCTGATATCTATGGGTATGGCGCTTCTGCCTGGTGGGGTCCTTACGGTGTGTGGTTGAACTCTTCTGGCGGCGGCTTCTTTACTGAAGACCGCGCTGCCTGCGCCCTTAATAGTGAGGAATCTCTCGCCGGTCTCGACTTCCAACGCTCGCTTTACCAGGATTTCGATGTCGCCACCCCTTATGGCGAGGACCCTGAACCCGGCTTCCGCGCTGGCAAGGTTGCCATGTTCCAGAACGGCCGCTGGGCCACCCCGGGCGTTCGCACTGTGGATTTCAACTGGGATGTTGTCGAACTGCCAGCCGGTCCCAATGGCACACCTGGTAACTGGCTGTTCTGGGGCGCATATGTGATCAACGCCAACACTGAACATCCTGAAGAAGCCTGGGCTCTCGTTCAGGCCTTGACCACTGCTGAAACCCAGGGCAAGATCTCTGCCCTCGGCGCCAACATTCCCAGCCGCGTTAGCCAGGAAGCGCTCGATGCTTTCCTCACCTTTACGCCTCCTGCCAACAATCAGGCGTTCTTGAACGGTATCGCTCCTGCCGCCGCTCCGACCGCTGAAGGTCCATTGTGGGCTGGTTCCTGGCCCGAGTTCGACAAGATCATGGGCCCTGCCATTCAAGGTGTGTTGACAGGCGCCACTACCGTGGATGACTTTGGCGCAACGATCTGCGACGAAGCCAACAAAGCCTTCAATCAATAACCATCCTCTGTTTGACTTGTGGGGCAGGTTTCAATAACCTGCCCCACTTTTCCCCATATACTAAAAAATCCCAAAGGTTCAAACTGTTTTGAGTCTTTGAGATTCTTTTGTAACCGCACAGATGCCAAATTTCACGGAGACGAGAAAATGACGGCTCAATCAAGAACTGACGTTCAAACGAATTTGATCCTGCGCATCCATGTCGTATGGCGCTGCCTGATTGCGTCACTGGCAGCGATCTCCATTGGAGTGATCTGGCAGCGAATGGTGGAAACGCCAATTTGGCAGAAGACCCTGTTTTCGAGCCTATCTGTTTTGGTTCTGGTTTTTAGCGGCTATGGGGCGTATCAACTGGCAAAACGTAATCATGCCGGGCGCATGGCTTCGCTCGCACTCGACTACCTTGGCTTTGCCGTTTCCTTTGTCTTTGCTCTGAACGTGGGCGAATTCTTCACTGGCATTGATGCTCTTGGTGAAAATTTTGGAAAAGGCATTCCCTATCTGGGCATTACCGTGCTGGGATACTTCCTTGGCGTGTTGGAGGAATACTTCCCAACAAAAAATAAGGGCGCAGAGAACAGTCTTAAGGCTGTCAGCCAGTGGGTGATGGTAGGCGGTTTCGTGCTCTTCCTCTGGCAGGTGGATGCGCTAAATGGCATTGTCTATTTTCTTGGCAAACTTGCACAGCCCAGCGGTGGAATCGCCGTTGTTGGATTGGTAATTTTCGGGCTTTCGCTCTGGTCCATGGGCCGACCTAACATTGCCCAGGCTTTGAACGTCAAAACCGGGCACGAACAGGTTATTAATGGCTGGTTGTTCCTTTCGCCGAATCTACTCGGTTTCATGATCTTCTTTGCGGGACCATTGCTGCTTTCGTTTTATTTTTCATTTACAGACTCAGATGCCATCCGCGCACCGAATTGGGTTGGCTTCGAAAACTACGCCAAGATCCTCAATATCAAATTTGTCACATTGGAAGCATCAGATCAACTTGCCCGTGATGTTGTAGATATCAAAGTCTACGACGAAGTAGGGCGTTTTACTTTTGGGGATACTGGCATCCTATTCGCTGCTGAAGATAAATTCTTCTGGCTCGCGCTTCGCAACACTCTGACCTTTGTGCTGTTCGCTGTTCCTTTGAGCGTGATCCCCGCTTTGGTCTTATCGAACATCCTTAATAGCAAATTGCCAGGCATGAAGTTCTACCGCGCTGTGTACTTTATGCCCAGCATCGCAGCAGTCGTCGGGATCTCCCTAGTCTGGCAATGGCTATACAATGCGACCATTGGTTACATCAACTACTTTATTACGTTGGGTATCGAGTTTTGGAATAACCTGTTCCATGTGGCTGTGGTAGACCCAAAGATTCAGTGGGTGTCTGATGAAAAAACCGCCCTCTTTGCCATCATCATCATCGCCGCCTGGCAGACGATGGGATTTAACACCGTGCTTTTTCTCGCCGGTTTGCAAAACATTCCAGGCGAGCTGTATGAAGCAGCTACCGTGGATGGCGCTGGAGCCTGGGATAAATTCTGGGGTATCACCCTCCCCATGCTGGCACCGACCACTTTCTATGTTATATCCACCACCACAATTCAAGCCATGCAAGCCTTTGAGCAGGTCTTCATCCTGATGAACCCGCCGGAAGGACCGAATAACTCAACCATCACTTTGGTCTTGTATCTCTATCGTTCCGGCTTCCAGAATTTCCAACAGGGTTATGCATCTGCCATTGCATGGGTGCTCTTTATTGTCATTTTTGGCCTAACACTTATTCAATTCCAGCGTCAGCGCCGCTCCAGTATTTACGAGAATTAGGAGGAGACAGCCATGAACATGAAATCATATCGTTTCGTTCGTTTCCTGAACAACTTTGCCGTCTATTTCGTGCTGACGTTCTTTGCGTTCATCATGCTATTTCCCTTCCTTTACATGCTTTCCACCTCCTTTAAAATTCCTGCAGACACATTCCGTTACCCGCCGCGTATGTTGCCACGGGACCCGGTCACGGTGTATGTTGAAGGTTACGATGAACCCCTGCCCCTCTATTTTGTGGATGTGAACGGAGTTCAAAAACAATATGCACTTGCCAAGAGCAATATCAAGGTTGGCACCTATGCTCCGGCAGATAATCTCTCTGCGACCGTAGAACGCTATCTGACCGAGGTTAAACCCACGGGCGGCGTGACGAAACAACAAAAGGTTGTTGTTAACGGCGAAGAGCAAAAACTCTTTGATGTGGAGATCAATGGCCAGATTGTACCGATGATCCTTGTCAGCCAGACCACGGTCGGCGAGTTTATCGACCCGCAAAATCCTGAGGGCGAAGCCGTTTTCCAGAACGTACGTTTAAGCGAACCGGTGGAAAATGTCGGTTGGCATCCTGAGAACTACAAGGAAGTGATCGAATTGAATAACCTTGGGCGTGCACTTACCAACACGACACTTGTTACGGTTTTGGTTGTGCTTGGACAACTGATCACATCGGTCTTTGGTGGTTATGCCTTTGCCCGCTTAAAATTTCCCGGACGTGATACGGTTTTCGTCTTTTATCTTGGCACTATCATGATTCCCTTTGTGATGTTGATCGTGCCGCTCTATCAACTCATGGTGCTCATCGGCTGGACGGATCGCCTCGCCTCTCTGATCATCCCCTGGATCTTCACAGCCTATGGCACCTTCCTGATGCGTCAGCATTTCATCACCTTCCCCAAAGAGATCGAAGAAGCCGCCCTGTTGGACGGCGCCTCACGCTTTACCATTCTCAAAGATATTATCATTCCCGTCTCTGTGCCTGCTCTTGCAACTCAGGCAACCTTTACCTTTCTCTATGCCTGGAACTCGTTCATCTGGCCCCTTGTCATCATCAACGTTGGCAACGAAAAGAATCACGTTCTTACACTTGCTCTCAACGTGTTGCGCGGACGTGCCTCTGATACACCCAATCTCATTCTCGCGGGAGCGGCGATTGCCATCGTCCCGCCGTTGATCGTCTTTATCCTGGGTCAACGTTTCTTTGTAGAGAGCGTGGCGGGAAGCGGCGTCAAAGGCTAATTAAAAAATAGAACCGCCAGCCCAATCGGCTGGCGGTTTCAAAAGATACCTGCAAATAAACCTATTTAGGAGAAAGCGTTATGCTGCAAAAGAAGAACGGCCGTTACGAAGTGTACGGCAACCCCATTACGGAAAGACAGACTCGCGCCGCCGATGCATGGAAGGACATGCTCGCCAGGAAATTCAATTACGACCCGAACGAAAAGTTCAACCTCACGGTCGAAGACCACCCCTATGGCTCTGAGATCTTCGAGCTGAAGAACATTGTCCGCGATGGAAGCGGACGGCCCGTGGATAAAAAGAACGGCGTCATCGTCAGCACCATCCGTATGGGTTTTGGTCACTATCGCATCGCGATGGCGGGCGTCTCTGCTGCCAAGGCAATGGGCTTCACTCCCTACTGGCTTGACCTGCTCGGCATCCCCGGCATCAGCACCGACGTGATCAACTGGTGCAATACCAACTACAGCAAATATTCGCGCATCTCACAGCGCTACCCATGGTTTGACAAATACGTGTGGGAATCGCTCACCACCGGCGAACCGACCTTGCCCGGTTTGGACGCACTCTTCAATTACATGACCAGCACCTGGCCTTGGCGCTTCCTCAAGACCGAGGTCAAAGACTTCAAGATGAGCGAACTCTTCAACAACCTCTACGGCGCGCTGCCCTCCGACATGCCCATCCTCACCTCGCACATGTGGAACTGCATGGGTGCTGTCGCTGGCGGCATGACCAACGTGGTGGACATGATGTTCGATAATTGGCCCATGGCGTTCCAACTCACCGAAGGCGCCAAGCACGCCGTCCAATCACCCTCCGGTTATTACGGCTTTCGCGTGATGCGCGGCTTCGACGATAAAGGCAAGGTCCTCAAACCGACTCCCTCCGATGCACTCTTCTTCACTGGTCATCACGTGGATCATGAACTGGTCGAAAACATCGAAGCCGATTGTGATGATCGTTTACGCCGCATGAAAGCCAAGGAGCCCCGCCGCTTCCTGCTCACCATGGGCGGCGCAGGTGCACAGCGCGAACTCTTCAAAGCCATTGTTGAACATGTTATTCCGTTGGTCAAGCAAGATAAGGTCACGCTCTTCGTCAACCTCGGCGACCACAAGAACAACTGGGAATGGCTGCAAGAAGAACTCAAAGATTACAAAGAGATCATCCAAACCCACTTCACTTGGGAAGATACCCGCGAGTTTACCGACAGCATCCGCAAGGGATCTGCCAAGGGCATACACGTCTTCTTACATGACAACACCTTCCACGCCGTGTATGCTACCAACTACCTCATGCGTGCGGTGGATGTGATGATCACCAAGCCGAGCGAGCTCGCCTTCTACCCCGTGCCCAAAATCTTCAACGCCCGCGTCGGCGGACATGAAATGTGGGGTGCCATCCGCGGCGCAGAGATCGGTGACAGCACCGTCGAAACCCGCACCATTCTGCAAACCCTGCAAGCCATCGACATGCTCACCGACTACGACGACCTGCTTACCATGTTCTGTGATTGCATCGTCAAGAACAAAAGCATCGGCATTTACGACGGCGCATACAAGAGCGTTGAACTTGCCACCGGCAAGAAGTTCGTTCGAAAATAATTCGATTGAAATTAAAAGCGGAAGGCTATAATTTGCTTTCCGCTTTTTTTTCATGAGGCGTAAAAATGACAGACCACAAATTTCCGCATAATTTTCTCTGGGGTGCAGCCACTGCCGCTTATCAGGTGGAAGGCGCATGGAACGAAGATGGCAGGGGTGAATCGATCTGGGACCGCTTCAGCCACATGCCTGGCAACGTTTCCAATGGTGATACGGGCGATATCGCCTGTGACCATTATCACCGCTGGGAGGATGATATCGCGCTCATGCGCCGAATCGGGTTGAAGGCATATCGCTTTTCCACATCATGGAGCCGCGTTTTGCCAACCGGGCGTGGAGGTGTCAACCTCAAAGGCTTGGATTTTTATGACCGTTTGGTGGATCGTCTATGCGCTGCAAACATCGAACCACTGCTTACGCTCTACCATTGGGATCTGCCACAGGCCCTACAGGACGAAGGTGGTTGGGACAATCGCAGTACCGCTTACGCCTTCGCTGATTACACCGCCCTCATGGTCAAACGCCTCGGTGACCGTGTGAAATATTGGACGACATTCAACGAGCCGAGCGTCATTTCCTACATCGGCTTTCTCACTGGTGAACATGCACCCGGAGTTAAAAATCAGCGCATGGCATATCAAGTGGCGCATCATTTACTGGTCGCGCATGGATTGGGCGTGCAGACCATCCAGGCCGTTAAACCAGATGTGAACGCGGGTATCGTTCTCAATCTATGGCCTGCCGAGCCCGCATCAGACTCCGCTGAGGATGTGGCTGCTGCCGACAGATATTGGAATGAACAGGAAACCTTGTTTCTCGACCCGCTTTTCAAGGGACATTATCCGCCTTCTGTGTACAACATGGTCGGCAAGGATATGCCAAAAATTCATGATGGCGACCTGGCATTGATCGCACAAAAACTGGATTATGTCGGTATCAACTTCTATTCACGTAACGTGCTCAGCGCAAAAGGAAAGTTGGAAAAGATCGAAGGCTCGGAATACACCGAAATGGGCTGGGAAGTCTGTGCTCCGGCATTGAGGCGCATGCTGGTCAAGATCAACAGCGAATACGAACTGCCGCCCATCATCCTCACTGAGAACGGCGTGGCGTTCAACGATGAGGTCGGTGCCGATGGTAACATCCATGATCCCCGTCGCATTGACTATCTCAAGAATCATTTCATCCAGACCCGACTTGCCATGCTTGATGGCGTGGATGTGCGCGGCTACATGGTCTGGTCATTAATGGATAACTTCGAATGGGGTCATGGCTTCTCTAAGCGATTCGGGTTGACTTATGTGGACTATATCACTCAAAAACGTATCATCAAGGATTCTGGTAAGTGGTATGCCGAGGTCATTCGAAGAAACGAAGTGTCTGATTAGATCTTCAATCATCGCTCTCCCGACACACCGCTGTTCATTGGAAGTATTAAACTTATGATCTGGGAGATATAAAAATAACGGTCAGTAACATTTTCAAGAACTCCCAAGTCCCTGCCAACGAAGGCACAAATAATCTTTCATCCGGTGAATGCAGGTCTTTGATCGTCGGTCCCATCGAGATCGTATCCAGCCCGCCGCAGCGGTCGCTGATGATGCCGCACTCGAGTCCGCCGTGGGTGAGTTCCACTTTCGGGTCTTCTTCTTTAATGGATCGATAGGTCTCGACGCATTTCTTCAACAGGGATGATTCCATATTCGGCTGCCAGGGTGGAAACATCTTCGTTCTTTCGGTCTTTGCGCCTGCCAGCCATGCGACAGTTTCGACTCGTCTGGTAATTTCCTCTAATCTCGAAAAGACCGAGCTGCGATGGTTCGAGATGATAGATAGCCCATCATCTTTCAATTCCATCACGCCAATATTATTCGACGTTTCCACAAACGCAGGCATATCTGCAGACATGGATGAAACGCCATGCGGCAATGCCATCAACAAGTGGATCGCCGCCTGAGTTTCAGCATGGCTAATAGCGCGGATGGGTTCACTTTTGATTTCATTCAGAGATAAAACAAGCCCCGCTTCTATTTTGGCAAGCTCACTTTGGATGGTTGACTGAAGTGCAGAGAAAGTTTCCCTGCAAGATTCTTTTTTATCATTCACACAAACAAAAACTGCCTCCGCGTCGCGTGGAATGGCGTTACGCGCCGTCCCGCCTTTGAGCGTGGACAATCGAATGGGGATATTGCGTTGCATTTCATCCAAGAGACGCGCAATGAGTTTATTGGTATTCGTGCGGAATTTGTTGATGTCTTCGCCTGAGTGACCGCCCTGCAATCCACTTACCTTCAATTCGAATGCAACTTCATTTTCCTTTTGCGTGTCCCAAGTAACAGGCAAAGTGATGTTGACACTCCCACCGCCCGCACAGCCGACAGTGAACACACCTTCTGTTTCTGAGTCAACATTGATAAGCGTCTTGCCCGAGAGCAGCGACGGGTCGAGATTATCCGCGCCGCCAACGCCTTGTTCTTCTTCAACGGTCAGAAGCAATTCCAGCCGCGGATGCTTGACCGTCTCATCTTCCACAATGGACATCATCAGCGCAATGCCAATGCCGTTGTCCGCGCCGAGGGTGGTGCCGTTGGCGCGCAGCCAATCCCCTTCGCGGATGAGTTGAATTGGGTCGCGCTCAAAATCATGCATAGACTCATTTGTCTTTTGCCAAACCATGTCCATGTGACCTTGCAGAATCAGTGTGGGGTGGTCTTCATAGCCCGCACTGGCTGGGACATAAATTACCAAATTCCCCGCCGCATCGGTCTTGGATGTGCAGTTGTATTCCGCCGCCCAAGTGATGAGCCAATTGCGAATGCCCGCTTCGTATTTGGTTCCGCGCGGGATGGATGAGACTTTTTCAAAATTGGAGAGGATGAGTTCAGTTGGGTTCATGAAATTTTCCTGGATCGCCTTGTTTTCTCATGGCGACCAGTTTACACACTATTTTCTATTTTGCATATAGACCTTGGGTATGTGCCTTATAATGCATCCATGTCAACAACAGTTTTAGCCACGAAACTTTATATCCCTCCACCTCGGCCTAAAATTGTTCCGCGCCTCCACCTGATTACCCAATTGAATCAAGGCCTTCACCGCAAGTTGACTCTCGTCTCTGCTCCTGCTGGTTTTGGTAAAACAACATTGGTCAGTGAATGGGTCACAGGCTGCGGGAGGCCTGTTGCCTGGCTGTCATTGGATGAAGGGGATAACAACCTGCCGCAATTTCTCACTTATCTCATTGCTGCTTTGCAGATGATCGTTCCGAACATTGGGACGGATACGCTGCGCATGGTTCAATCTGCACAACCGCCACTGAATGAATCGATTCTGCATATCCTACTCAATGAGATGGCGAGTATCACCGACCCTATTGTCCTTGTTCTGGACGACTTCCACTTAATTGAAGATAAAGAAATTGGTAAGGCTCTGATGTTTTTACTGGAGCGCCTGCCGCCTCAAATACACCTGGTGATCACCTCCCGTGAAGATCCAAACCTCCCGTTGGCTCGGTTGCGTGCGCGCGATCAATTAACTGAACTGCGCGCCGCAGATTTGCGTTTTACCAACTCCGAATCCGCCGAATTTCTCAGCCAGGGGATGGGCTTAAGCATTTCAGAGGAAAATATCTCTGCACTCGAAGCCCGCACAGAAGGCTGGATCGCTGGATTGCAACTGGCCGCTATTGCCCTGCAAGGGTCTATGGCTATGCAGGGACATAAAGATATCAGCAGCTTCATAAAATCCTTTACTGGCGGTCACCATTTCGTGCTGGATTATCTGGTAGAAGAGGTCTTACAACAGCAGTCGAAAGAGGTTCAGGATTTCCTGCTATGCACTTCCCTGCTCGACCGCATGTGCGGCTCACTTTGCGATGCAGTACTCGCTGATTCTTTGGATTTTGGGCAATCTGCACTGGAACGGCTGGAACACAATAATGTGTTCATCATCCCGTTGGATAACGAGCGGCATTGGTACCGTTATCATCATCTCTTTGGAAGCCTATTGCGTCAGCGGTTGGGACAAAGCCGATCATCCGATCAGATCGCTCAATATCATCTGCGAGCCAGCGTGTGGTTTGAGAATAACAATGATCCCGCTCAGGCGTTTCACCATGCCGTCTCTGCTGGAGATTCCAACCGGGCAGCGATGCTGGCAGAAAAATACTGGCAAGAGATGAATGAAAGTTTTCAGGCTATGGCGTGGCTTGGCTGGGTGAAGCAGCTGCCAGAGGGTATGATCCGCTCCCGTCCTGTGCTTTGTACACAGATCGCCTGGGCTCTTATGGATATCAGCGAAGTAGACGCCAGTGAGTCTCGTCTGCGTGATGCGGAACGATGCCTGGCTAACCCAGCGGATGAAATGGTTGTCGTAGCCGAAGATCAATTCCGTTCGTTGCCAGCCAGGATCGCGATCGCCCGAACTTACAATGCTCAGACCCTTCAAGATTTTCCGGCCGCTGTACAGTACGCGGAACTGGCGCTCGAACTTGCCCCCAACGAAGATCATTTTATGCGTGCTCAAACCACTGCTATTCTGGGAGGCACATACTGGGCGAACGGTGATTTGGATGCTGCTTGTAAATCCATGAGCGGATGGATCGAGCATGCACAGAATTCCGGCAATTTTATTTTTGCCATTGCCAGCGGATCCGGAAAGGCGGATATCCTGACAGAACAAGGAAATCTGCGTGAGGCGTTAAGGACCTATCAACAATCATTACAACTTGCCGCAGAGCATAAAGCAGATTCGCAGAGAGTCATTGCGCATCATTATTTGGGGTTGGCAATGCTGTACCATGAGATGAAAGATGATGAATCTGCCTCGCAAAATTTTCAGAAAAGCCTGGAACTGGGTCA